>OFHA01002427.1_pt1 | contig 10934 bp, 9 predicted proteins | sample 1521891 | NCBI WGS metagenome assembly OFHA01 (sample SAMEA3504089, study PRJEB24116) | mouse gut metagenome | biome: mouse gut; feature: mouse-associated habitat; material: faeces | place: Denmark | collected 2011 | reverse complement strand
TGAACTGGAGATCACCGAGACCGAGCCCGGCTTTAAGGGCGATACGGCGACAGGCGCTACGAAGCCTGCCACTGTGGAGACAGGTGCTGTGGTCTATGTTCCGCTTTTTGTAAATCAGGGCGATGTCATCAAAATCGATACCCGTACAGGCGAGTATCTGAGCCGTGTATAGGCCGGGGACAGGCTTATATATTACACAGGCAATGAGTTATCCGCCAGGTATGCCTGCGCTTTTGGCGAGGGTGTCGTATGCTTTTCTGTTTTGCAGAGTCTATAGGACAGTAGGAGATTTCTTCTATTGTCCTTTTCTTTTTTCAATTTATATTCATAAATTTCCTGAAAACGAAAAACATAATGTAAGAAAGTGAGGTAACAATGAATTATACACAGTTTATTATAAAAATGAAAGAGAGCCTGCAGGAGAGACTGGGGGCGGATGTAACGGTGGAGACGATCCATGTGCCGAAAAATAACGGCGTGATGCTGCAGGGGCTTACGATCCGAAAAGCCGACGACCGGGTAGTGCCGACGATTTATCTTGAGCGGTTTTATGAGGATTATCTGGAGGGGAGAGCTTTAGAGGATATTCTGGAAGATTTTCTGGAGCTGTATGACGGGCAGGAGATGATGGGATTGCCTGACTTTGCATTCTTTCATGATTATGAGCAGGTGAAAGAGAAACTGTCTGTCAAGCTGATCAGCAGGAAAAAGAACAAAGGGATGCTCAAAGAAATGCCGAGTAAAAATTTTCTGGATCTGGCGGTTGTCTTTTATTGTCTGGTGGAAAGCGCACATGCCGGAACGGCGGCTGTTGTGATTAAAAATTCCCATATGAAGAAGTGGGGCGTTTCCGTCGATCAGTTGTACGAGGATGCGTTGAAAAATGCGGAGAGGATGCTGCCGGGCAATATCAGGACGATGGAGGAACTGCTCTCACAGATGGTGCTTGAGGAGGATGGTCCCGCATGGGAATGCAGGCGGGAGGAATCAGAAGATTTTCCGAAGCTGGATGGTTTTGTGGAAAAAAATAAGGAGCAGGGAGTGAGAGGCATCCCCCTTTTGATTCTGACAAATACCAGGCGGTATCTGGGGGCGTCATGTATCTTATACAAAGGGCTTTTGGGAAGGGTTGCGAGAGAAATGGGGAGGAATCTGTATATTCTGCCGAGTTCCATACATGAAGTGATTCTGCTTCCTGAAAATCATGTACAAAGTGCCCACAAACTGATCAGAATGGTCACGGAGGTGAACAGGACACAGCTTGAGGCGGAGGAAGTGCTTTCCGACTCCGTTTACTACTTTGACAGAAAGACCGGCGAGATCAGTATATATGATATGAAATAGTACCGAAAATTTTTATGGAAATATTTTCTCCATAAAAGTCTGGACAGACAGGTCAGGATATGGTATGATAACTATCGGAATGTAACAATTTTGTAATAATTCAAAGCGGCAGCGGTGAAAACGCCGACTTTTTTCCGCAGGTATTATACCATTCCGGGCACCTGTAGTCTAACGGATAGAACGAAGGCCTCCGACGCCTTTAATGCAGGTTCGATTCCTGTCGGGTGCATTTTCTTATATTGAGTTACGCCCGCAGACAAGAGGTAAGTTTACTTGCCTCTTGTTTGGGCATTTGAGGAATAATTTGAGAAACAGATTTTGATGAATGCAAAAAAGAGAGGAAGTATATGGCAGAAAAAAGAGATGGAAGGACGAATGAGGAGCGGATGGATATCAGGGAAGTGCTTGAGAAGCTGAAAGATGCGGTAGTGGAGAACAGAAAGATTGTGCTTCCGATCGTGTTGGTGGCGGCGATCCTGGTTACAATGGGAATCGGTATCTCGGCGAATAAAAAAAAGCAGGAACTCGAGGGGGTGCAGACAAACGCGCAGCCCGGGCAGGAAGAGCCGGTTCAGAGCGGGCTTGCGGTACCGGACGATCCTCTGGAGGAGAATGCCTATCCTGAGATAAATGAACTGATCATGAAATATTATAAGGCGCTGGAAGAGAACAATGTGGATGTGCTGCCTGAGATCGTAAGCCCTGTGACGGATTCCGTACTGATTCGCTTTGCGGAATGGGCGAAGCACATGGAGGCATGCCCCGCGGTTAATATCTATACGAAGAAGGGGCCGAGGGAAGATTCCTATATCGCCTATGTTGTTGCGGATGTTCAGATTGTCGGATATGAAGAGACGGTTCCGGGGCTGATCAGCTATTTTATCTGCAAAAATGAGGACGGCAATTACTACATTAATATGGAAGAAGAGATTGGGAAAGAGGAGGCTGACTATATCGAGACGGTCAATTTCCAGGACGATGTAGTAGATATGAGCAATAAGATTTCGGCTGATTTTAATCAGCTTGTACAAAATGGCTCCAAAGCGGCGGACGCGTTTTTGAAGGTGGAGGAATCCATCACAAAGGGAATACAGGAAGCCCTGCTTGCGAATCAGCCGGCAGAAGAGCCCGAGGAGGAAGCGGACGTTGAGGCGGAGGCAGCGGCGGAAGCATCCGGGAGCGCGACGGTTGCTAAGAGAGCAAAGGCGATCGATGTGGTGAATATGAGAAGTTCCGACAGTGAGAAGGCGGACAAGCTCGGGAAAGCACAGGTCGGTGATGAGTTTGCCGTGCTGGAGGAGAAAGCAAACGGCTGGACAAAGCTTTCGGACGGCACAAAGGAATTTTTTATCAAGTCCCAGTATCTGGAGATCATCAGCGAGGAAGCAGCGGCTGAGACACAGACACAGGAGGAGCCGGCTCAGGAGGAGGAGCAGACCGGGCAGCAGGAGCAGACAGTGGATGTTTCTCTTGGCAGCAGCGGCTATGTGACGGCAAAAACAACGGTGAATGTGAGAAAGAGCGCCAACGAGACCGGTGAAAAACTGGGAGTGATCTATCAGGGAGAGCGGCTGGAACTGGTGATGAATCAGGCGGACGGCTGGTGCAAAGTGAAATACCAGGGACAGACTGCTTATGTAAAGAGTGAATTTATGGAATAAGGAGCATTAGAAATGAGCAAATTACGGATCGGCCTGATGGGTGCGGGCAATATTTCTGGCGTGATGGCAAAGACGGTGAAGGGGATGAAGGATGTCTCCCTCTATGCGATCGCATCCAGGAATCAGGAGAAGGCGGAGGCCTTTGCGAAGAAATACGGCGTAAAAAAAGCTTACGGTTCCTATGAGGAAATGCTGCGGGATAAGAAGGTGGATCTGGTTTACATTGCCACGCCTCATTCCGAGCACTATGATAATGCCATGATGTGTATCCGCCACAAAAAGCCCGTTCTGTGTGAAAAGGCCTTTACGGCGAATGCGAAGCAGGCAAGGGAAGTGCTGGCATATGCGGAAAGGGAAAAGGTGTTTATTGCGGAAGCGATCTGGACAAGATATATGCCGATGGTCGGTATGATCAAAGAAGCTCTTTCCCAGGGGCTGATCGGGAGGCCAAGGCTGCTTACTGCCAATCTGAGTTATTCTCTGGAGCATATTGAGAGACTGTATGAGCCAAGCCTGGCGGCGGGAAGCTTATTGGATCTGGGAATATATCCAATCAATTTTGCCTCCATCTTTTTCGGCACAAAGATCGAAAAGGTGTCCTCTTTCTGCACATACACGGAGACGGGAGTGGACAAGCAGGAGACGATCACGATTCAGTATAAGGACGGTAAGGTTGCGTCCCTGACGGCATCCCAATGCTGCATAGGCGACAGAAAAGGCATTATTCAGGGTACGGACGGTTATATGGTCATTGAAAATATCAATAATTATGAGAGTTTCACGGTCTATAACGGAGAGCATAAGAGAATCCTTCACAGGAAAGCGCCGAAGCAGATCACAGGGTATGAATATGAAGTGGAGGCATGCATCAGAGCACTGAAAAATGGCGCGCTGGAATGCCCGGAAATGCCCCATGCCGAGACGATCCGTATAATGGAGTTTATGGATGAGCGGCGGAAGGATTGGGGAGTTGTGTATCCTTTTGAGAAGGAAGAATAGCATAGGATTTTGGTCAGTACAAAAGAGTATCGCATGGAGACGTGCGGTGCTTTTTTTATGGGGCGGACAGGGAATTTGGCTGCCGTGGGTTTGTGCTTCTGCTTCGTTTGCCTTTTATATTCGCGGTGCGCTTTTGCATAAAATAAAGGGGGCGGTCCATACTGTATAGTGGAAAGGTGCAATGTCATTTCGTTAACATTGCGTACATGTAAGTCGGTTTTGAAAGACATGGAAAGAAGAGGGGAAAGGTATGAAAAAAGAAGATATTAAATTGTATCACCATATACAGAGAAATACACAGCTTGCGATGAATGCTCTGGATGCGGTGACGGAGAGAGTCTATGACAAGGACTTATCGGTGGAGATGTCCCGGGAGTTTATTACGTTTGCCGATATTCACAACAGAGCGCTGAAAGAACTGACGAAGGAGCGGGAGGAGGGATACCGCAATTCTCAGGTGCAGGAGGTTCTGCAACGGAGCGGGCTGCAGATGAGTACGCTGCTTGATTCAAGCACCAGCCATGTGGCGGATATATTGTTTCAGGAGAACAGCAGGGGAGTGACGGATATCTGGAAGAATATGAAGGCTTATGAGAATGCGGGAAAGGAATGTATGGAACTGGCGGAGGAACTGGCGGGGTTTGAGGAGAAAAATATGGAGAGACTGAAAAAATATTTATAGAATGAACCTTTCGGATGCTTTCCGCATCTCTTTATACAGAACGTTGTTATCACAGGCATCGGGTTGTAGCGGGAGAGGAAAGCTGCTTGTTTCTTTTGTTTTCCTGAAAATCCGGTGGGAAGGCATAGTGCGGACGGAGAAAGCATAGTGCGGATGGAGAAAGCACAGTGCGGATGGAGAAAGCATAGTGCGGATGGAGAAAGCACAATGCGGAAAATGAAAGCATAGTGCGGAAAGGAAGAAGCAGGATGAGCAGAAGAAGACGGAAAAAGAAAAAAGGCACAGGTACGATCCTGTTTTTGAGTGTTGTGATTCTGGCAGGAGGCATAACGCTCTTTGGGCTGACAAATGAGACCTTTGCGGGAAAACTGAAAAGTGTGACAACAGATAAGGTAAAGGATAAGGCCCAGGAGGAGATTCTTGAACAGGCGCTTGAGCAGATTCTTGAGAGCACCGGTGATCCGGAAGCCGCCGAAAAGGCAAAGGAAATCATGGACAGCATTGACGAGGAAGATAAGCAAAAGGCCAAGGAAATGATCGGAAAATATGTCAATAAGGACACGATATCGGAGATGACGGATCTGATAGAGGAAGGCATAAACAAAGAGACGGTCACGGAGGTTACGGAGTATCTGAAAGAGAGTATTTCTGAGGAGGACAAGCAGAAGTTAGAGGAACTGTATCAGAAATACGGGGGAGAGTTTTAGAAGCGGGTTGTATAAAGTGTATAATATTTCATGGAATTTTTGTATATTTCTGCGAAAAAAAGTACTTGTAACATTTCACGGAACGTAATATAATAATTTTTGGACAAAGGCGTCTAAGTGGCAGAGGACGCAGATTCTTCTGCCTTCTGTTTTGCCTTTGTTTTTTTATTTTATCGCGTGGACGGAAAGCGGCGCGGTATTATGTCAGGGAAAGTATTATGAATATTTTTAAAGGAGGAAATGAGAGTATGTCATACGTTGATGAGGTTTATGCAAAAGTTGTGGAGAAAAATCCCGCACAGCCGGAGTTTCATCAGGCGGTAAAAGAGGTTTTGGAATCACTGAGAGTGGTGATCGAGGCAAATGAGGAAGAGTACAGAAAAGAGGCTCTGTTAGAGAGGCTGACAACGCCCGAGAGGATTATTATGTTCCGTGTTCCCTGGGTGGATGATAAGGGGCAGGTGCAGGTAAACAACGGTTTCCGTGTACAGTTTAACAGTGCCATCGGCCCTTACAAAGGGGGACTCAGATTTCATCCTTCCGTAAACCTTGGTATTATCAAATTCCTTGGTTTTGAGCAGATTTTCAAAAACTCTCTGACCGGTCTGCCGATCGGCGGCGGCAAGGGCGGCTGTGATTTTGATCCGAAGGGAAAATCCGACAGGGAAGTGATGGTATTCTGCCAGAGCTTTATGACGGAACTCTACAGACATATCGGCGCGGATACGGACGTTCCGGCGGGTGATATCGGTGTAGGCGGCAGAGAGATCGGTTATATGTACGGCCAGTATAAGAGAATCAGAAATCAGTACGAGGGCGTGCTGACAGGAAAGGGTTTAACGTATGGCGGTTCTCTTGCGAGAACGGAAGCTACCGGTTATGGGCTGCTTTATCTGACGGCGGAGATGCTCAAATGCAACGGCAGGGATATCGCAGGCAAGACCATCGCAGTATCCGGCGCCGGCAACGTGGCAATCTATGCAATCCAGAAAGCGCAGCAGCTTGGCGGAAAGCCGGTGACCTGTTCCGATTCCACAGGCTGGATCTATGATCCCGAAGGAATCGATGTGGCACTTTTGAAAGAGGTAAAAGAGGTGAAACGTGCCCGCCTGACAGAGTATGCGGCGGCAAGAAAGAGCGCCGAGTATCATGAGGGCAAAGGCGTATGGAGCGTGAAGTGCGATATCGCGCTGCCCTGTGCGACACAGAATGAACTGGGACTTGAAGATGCGAAGGCACTGGTTGCAAACGGCTGCTTTGCGGTAGCAGAAGGCGCTAACATGCCTACTACGCTGGAAGCAACGGAATACTTCCAGAAAAACGGCGTACTGTTCTGCCCGGGCAAGGCTTCCAACGCAGGCGGTGTGGCAACTTCCGCACTGGAGATGAGCCAGAACTCCGAGAGACTCTCCTGGACTTTTGAAGAAGTGGACAGCAAACTCCAGGGCATTATGGTAAATATTTTCCATAACCTGGATGAGGCTTCTAAAAAGTACGGCAAAGAGGGCGATTATGTGACAGGCGCTAATATTGCAGGCTTTTTGAAAGTGGCTGAGGCGATGAAGGCACAGGGGATTGTGTAAAAAAGAGTGGCATAAAAAATGAAATGGCCCGGGAACATGAAGTTTCCGGGCTGTTTATCTTTTGTTTTTTCTCATCTGCAGAAATCGATATAAATAATACTGCTCATTCTCAGGAAGACGGCGGATTTCCTGCATGATATTGTGAACCAGTTCGGAATCCGGGACAGAGCCGTCATCAAAAAATTCTTTTAAGCTGATCTGAAAATAATCACATATTTTATAAAGTGCGGCAAGAGAGGGCAATGACGTACCGGAACTGATAGACTGGATATATCCTTTACTGTGTCCAAGTTCTTTACTCAGCTTATATTCCGAGATATCTCTGGCAAGCCTTAATTCGGTGATTCTCTCCTGTACAAATTTTGGATTTATCGTATTTTTTCTCTTCATTCCTAAATTATACTATTATAAAATGAAAGGGAATCTCTTAAAAGTAGTGTTTATCCGGTGAAAAAGGAAAAACGGACCTATTAAAATGGTTATTATGGAAAAATGTCATAAAAGATGTAGTTTTTATCGTGTGGATATCAGAATGCAGTTTGCCTGTGGATTTTTTATCTGATTAGTGCTATAGTAAAAGGTATGCGAAGAAGCATGGAGAGAAGTACAGGGATAAATACGGAAAGAAAACCGGACATATTATGATAGAAGAAGGACTTCAGGGAGGCGTGAGTAGTAAAGATGGGTATCATGTCGCGGAAAAATACGGTTAAGGGGCTGCAGATCATTATTGTAGGCTGCGGCAAGGTGGGGAGGACGCTGGTAGAGCAGCTCTCCAAGGAAGGGCACGATATAACGATCGTTGATAAAGACGCGGAGAAAGTGCAGACGATCAGCGGTCTTTACGATGTGATGGGAGTGACCGGAAACGGCGCCAGCTACAGCGTCCAGATGGATGCGGGGATTGAAAATTCCGATCTGATTATTGCGGTGACAGATTCCGATGAGTTAAACCTTCTGTGCTGTACGGTGGCAAAGCGGGTGGGGCACTGCGCGGCGATAGCCAGAGTGCGCACGCCGGATTACAGTATGGAGGCCGGGTATCTCAGGGATAAACTGGGTCTTGCCATGATTATCAATCCGGAGATGGAGGCTTCCCGGGAGGCGGTCAGGATTTTGTCCGTGCCTACGGCGCTTGAGGTCAATTCTTTTGCCCACGGGCAGGCTGAGATGATCAAGATCAAGGTGCCGGAAGGAAATATGCTGGCTGGCATGAAGATCGCCCGGATCGGAAAAGAGATCGATATTCTGGATAAGATACTGATCTGCGCCGTGGAGCGGGGAGAAGAGGTGTATATTCCTTCCGGTGATTTCAGGATTGAGGCCGGCGATATCATCTCCTTTGTGGCGCCCAGGATGCAGGCGAAGGCTTTCCTGGAACGTATCAGCTTTAAGACCAACCAGGTGAAGAACTGCATGATCATCGGCGGCGGTAAGGCGGCGTATTATCTGGCAAAACAGCTTCTGCACATGGGCATTGCGGTAAAGATCATCGAAAACGACAGGAAAAGATGCGAGGAGCTCAGCGTGCTTTTGCCGAAAGCGGTGATTATCAACGGCAACGGTACGGATGAGGAACTCCTGAAGGAAGAGGGTATAACCAGAGTGGAATCCTTTATACCGCTGACGGGCATCGATGAGGAGAACATTATGCTGACGCTTTACGCCAGACAGGTCTCCAACGCCAAAGTGATTACAAAGATCAACCGGATTGCTTTCCGGGAGGTGATCAATTCCCTGGATATCGGCAGCGTGATCTATCCCAGGTATATCACCTGTGAAGCGATCATCGCCTATGTCCGGGCGAAAAAGGATTCCATGGACAGCAATATTGAGACTTTGTACCATCTGTTCAATTCCAGAGTGGAAGCGATTGAGTTTCGGGTATATAAAGAATCCGGGGTGACGGGGATTCCGCTGATGAAGCTTTCCCTGAAGAAGAATCTGCTGATCTCTTTTATCAACCGGAACAATGCCATCATCATTCCCAGCGGACATGATACGATTGAGGTGGGCGATACGGTGATGATTGTGACAACGCATACGGGGTTCAACGACCTGCAGGATATATTGAAATAGTGGAGGCATTCGGGACATTATGAACAGTTCAATGATTCGATATATTCTGGGGAGTGTATTGAAAATAGAGGCGGCATTTTTACTCCTGCCCTGTCTGGTGGCGGTATGCTATCAGGAAAAAGTGGGCGTTATTTATCTGATGGTGGCGGCGGTATCTTTGCTCCTTGGGCTTGCCATGACCTGCCGAAAGCCGGAGGATACGGTATACTATTTAAAAGAAGGCTGTGTGGCGACAGCCCTGTGCTGGATCATTATGAGTTTTTTCGGGGCGCTGCCTTTCTGGATCTCAAGAGAGATTCCCTCTTTGACGGATGCCCTGTTTGAGACGGTATCCGGTTTTACAACAACGGGGGCGAGCATCCTTGTGGATGTGGAGGCGCTTTCTCATACGGCGCTGTTCTGGCGCAGCTTTACCCACTGGATCGGGGGCATGGGGGTACTGGTATTTCTGCTTGCCATCATTTCCCTCAGCGGCGGTTCTCAGGTGAATCTGGCGGAGAGCCCGGGGCCCAATGTGGGCAAGCTGGTGCCGAAGATGAAGCATACGGCGCGCATTTTGTATCTGATCTATCTGGGGATGACGATAATAGAGGTAATCCTACTGCTGGCGGGCGGGATGCCTTTGTTTGATGCGCTGACTACCAGCTTTGGAACGGCGGGAACCGGCGGGTTCGGGATCAAGGCGGACAGCATCGGGGGATATTCCCCTTATCTGCAGTGGGTGGTGACGATCTTTATGATCGCCTTCGGTGTGAATTTTAACGCATATTATTTTATATTGTTCCACAATGTAAGAAAAGCGCTCCATATGGAAGAGGTGCGCTGTTATCTCGGGATCATCCTGGCGGCGATCGGTATTTTGATGGCGGATACCATAAAAATATACGGAAACTTTGCCGATGCGCTGCGGCACTCTTCCTTTCAGGTGGCGTCCATTATCACGACCACGGGGTTTTCCACCGGGGATTTCGACCTCTGGTCCCAGACCAGTAAGACGGTGCTGGTGCTTTTAATGTTTATCGGCGCCTGCGCGGGCAGTACCGGTGGCGGCATCAAAGTATCCAGGTTTATTATTCTGGTCAAGACGATATTTAAGGAACTGAATTCTTATATCCACCCCAGGAGTATCAGGAAAATTACCTTTGATGACAGGCCCATAGAGCATGAGGTGATGCGTTCCACCAATGTGTATTTTATTACGTTTGTGCTTTTATTTACCGCATCCGTCCTGGCGATTTCCTTTGAGGGGTGGGACCTGACAACGAACTTTACGGCGGTGGCGGCAACGATCAACAACATCGGACCGGGGCTGGAACTGGTGGGGCCCAGCAAAAATTTTGCCTTTTTTACGCCCTTTTCCAAGTTTGTACTGATTTTTGACATGCTGGCGGGGCGGCTTGAGCTGTTTCCTTTGTTGATCCTGTTCCATCCGGAGATCTGGACGGAACTGCATGCACATAAGAGTGCCGTAAAAAGACTGAAAGCAAGAAGGCTGAACAGAGATGGAGAAACGAAAAACAAAGCGCTACGGCGTAAATAAGACAAGGACGATCGCGGTTAATTTTCTGGTGATCATACTGATCGGGGCAGTGCTGCTCACTTTGCCGATTTCCTCGAGAGAGGGGCAGTGGACGGATTTTATGACGGCGCTTTTTACGGCCACCAGCGCTTCCTGCGTCACGGGGCTGGTGCTTGAGGATACTTTCAGCCATTGGTCCGTTTTCGGACAGATTCTGATTATTGTGATGATACAGATCGGAGGACTTGGCACCATAGCCATGCGGATACTGCTTGCCACGTTCCTCAAGCGCAATATTACATTGAAGGCAAGAAATCTGCTGCAGGAATCCATCAACAGCCTGCAGATCGGCGGCATTGT
>OFHA01002422.1_pt1 | contig 10947 bp, 11 predicted proteins | sample 1521891 | NCBI WGS metagenome assembly OFHA01 (sample SAMEA3504089, study PRJEB24116) | mouse gut metagenome | biome: mouse gut; feature: mouse-associated habitat; material: faeces | place: Denmark | collected 2011 | reverse complement strand
TTATAGTTCTGGAAGATAAAGCCGATGTTGCGGCGGCGGAAGATCGTCAGCTCCTCATCGTTCTTTTTTGCCAGTTCATCCCCACGGACAATGACATTGCCGGACGTGGGCGTATCCAGCCCGCCCATCATGTTAAGCAGGGTGGATTTACCGCTGCCGGACGTTCCGACGATCGCCACAAATTCACCCTGTTCCACAGAGAGGCTAACGCCATCCAGGGCATGGGTAATGTTCGGCTCACTGCCATAATACTTTTTCAAATCGATTGTTTGTAATACATTCATAAATCAAATGCTCCTTTTCCTTTGATAAGGACATTTTAAAACCCAAATGTCACAGAAATGTCCGAAGCAGCATAAAAAAGATGGGGAAAATGTTACAAGATTCGGACATTTCACCGAAAATATCTCCAGGGAAGGAAAACCGAGAACGTTGAACCTTTACCGATTTTAGATGTCACTTTGATATATCCGCCCTGTTTTGTGACAATCTCACGGGCCAGATAGAGTCCTATGCCTATCCCTGGCTCACCATGTACCTCTTCTTCCCGGTAAAAACGCCGGAAAACAGCCCCCTGATTACTCTCCGGGATACCCTTGCCGGTATCGGACACATCAATCTTCACATACATTTCCCATTGTTCCACGGAAACCCGGATTGCGCCTCCTGCGGGAGTATACTTCACCGCATTGTCCAGCAAGTTGAACAGTGCCTCCGCCGTCCACTTGCTGTCATGGAAAAGGCGCAGGTCATCCGGACAGCCCACCGATACGCAAATTCTCTTTTTCTCCGCCGCATATACAATACCGCTTAAGGCCATCGCCAGTGTATCCATCAAAGGGGCGTCGTTTTTTTCCAACCGGATCGCCCCGATTTCCAACCGGGAGGTCTTTACAAGAGCCTGAAAGAGAAACTCCAGCTTCTCCGTCTGATTCCGGATGCCCTTAAGGAACTCCCGCCGTTCTTCTTCCGTGACCGGCTTTGAGAGCAGCGTGTCCGACACCATTTTTAGGTTGCTTACCGGCGTCTTTACCTGATGAGAGACATCCGACACCAGCATCTGCAGCTCCTGCCGTTCCCCGGACGCTTTACGCCGGTTCTCCTGCATAATATCATACAGCCGCGAAAGGCGGTAACTGATACGGGCAAAAAGTGTATCACTGTACGAAACCCTCACAGGCTCCCTGCTTCCACTTATCATCTGATCCATCGCCCGGCACAGTTCCCTGGTAAATACGGAAAGCCGTTTACTGAAAGCAGCCGTCAGAAGGAACATCCAGGCAAAGGCACAGAGCGTCAGCAGACCGCTGCCAATCAATATCCACCTCTCGCCTGTCATCCGGAAAAGAACTGCACAGATGGCCAGCATGGAAACCGCCATACCTCCCCAGGCCAGCAGGAATACCCCCTTTACAGAGATTCGCCCCAGATTCATTTTCTCTCGCCTCCCATCCATTGATACCCAATCCCGTAAATCGTTTTGATGTAAGTGTCGCCCTCCGCCTCAATCTTGCCACGGATACGGCTGATGGAGGTCGTCAGGGTATGTTCGTCCACATAATTTTCCTCTATATCCCACAGCCGTTCCAAAAGCCGCTGCCTGGTCAGTATCTGTTTCGGATTTTTGCAGAACAGGTACAGCATCTTATACTCCATGGGGGAAAGGGTAATGGTCTTTCCGTTCAGCGCAGCACTCTGCTCCGAAAAATCCAAAAACAGCCTGCCGTCATCATAGAAATCCTTTGCCATTCCACGGTGTTCCAGCATAGCGAACATGGCCCGTATTTTCCGCAGCAGCGCCCCAATGGAAAAGGGCTTGGTGATATAATCCACCGCCCCCACTTCATACCCCCGGATCTGGTCGCTCTCCTGGTCATTGGCCGTCAGGAAAATCACCAGCGTGTCAGGATTCTCCGGCTTTATGAGCCTGCACAGGTCATAGCCGCTGCCGTCCGGCAGGTTAATATCCAGAAGTACCAGGTCATATTCCGCCTGAACCAGTAACTCGGCGGCTGTTCCGACATTCAGGGCCGATATGGTATCATAACCCTCAGAAATCAGGTTGTAGGTCAGCGTTTTATTTAACAGGTCGTCATCTTCTACCAGCAAAATCTTTTTCATATCCGCACTCCTTTAAATTTTATTACAATAAGCTGGCTCGCGAAACGTGACAGCGTTTATTGTGAACGGCAGGTTTTTGCCATTCACTATAGTTTAGCAGGCAAATGTCCGCGAAATGTTACAGCGGGCAATTTTCATTTAAAAACAAAAATTTCTTCAATCGGGGCTTCCACAGTCCTGGAAATATCAACTGCCAGCTTTAATGACGGATTATACTGCGCTTTTTCCAGGCGCATAATTGTTTCTCGGCGCACCCCTACTTTTTCTGCCAGCTGCTCCTGTGTCAGTTCTTTCATTTGCCTGTACTTTTTTAATCTGCATTCAAATTCTGCCATATCCTATTCCCCGCCTTCCTCTGCCTGATCGTCATGGTCATACCGGTACAGCAAATATTCAGAGAGGAAAATCCCCGAAGCCAGTGCAAGGGAAAGGGTAATAATCACAGCAATCAGAGTGTACTCAAGATTTCCAAAAAGTTTTCCCTGACAAAGAATTATCAGCGCAATAAGCATGACTCCAAAAGTAATTTTATATGCTTTCAGCTTCGCACGGACAATGTTCTCACGGAAACGCTCATCCATAAATGTTCCTGACATCTTTCCTTCATAGTAAAAACCAAAAAAACCGAAGAACAGGAAAAACGCAAACGGAAAAACTGTACCATCCACAGGATATGTCCAGAAACCGGCAAACCCCAAAAATCCCAATACACCCAAACACCCCAGCTTTGGATTTATTTTACGGGTGACGCCTGTTTTTTCCACCTGTCTCCTCTTTTTTCCTCCATGGATAAAAAGCATGACAAACAATGCCGCAAGATAAACACAAACAAGAGAAAGCGAAACAATCATCGGCAAATCTTTTATGTCAAGTACATAATCCTTAAAATCCATCGGAACTACCAGACGGGAATCATTATAAGTTACTGCGTACCATAATGAAAGAAGCACACTCAACACACAAAGTATCCCACAGCCAATCCAAATTTTCTTTTTATTTGTTTTCATCTTAATCCTCCCATTATTGTGATATATTTATCTCTTTATACGACAAATATATCACTTGTTTCCCCTTGTGTCAATAAATTCCTCTTCCGGACATGCTTTCAGGAACTTCCTCACCATTGAAGCCCATGCGCACACAAGCTTTGCAGAAGCGTCCATGTGCTCCCCGATCTCACTGCTGGTGTAGCCCTGGGACATTAAAATCATTGCGTCTATCCCCTCTCAGCCTCCTGCCAGACCATGTGACAATGCGGTTCAGCAGGTCATGGTCGGAAGCCTTTTTCTGCGTATTTGCACCAAAAATACGTATTTTATTAAGAATACTTACAATATCCTCCTGCGCAGGCATGCCCTACAATGCCTCCAGACCACATACCGGGGCTTACCGTGTTGCTGTAACCGCAATAAGAGGCCTGTTTCATACATTTTCCTCCAATTCTATCTTTCATAAATTATTGGCATTTATTCCATGCCTAATTATATATAAGCAAAAAAGCCAGACGGAATTGAATCTCCCAATCTGGCTCTTAACTTATCTATATTTTCTCCCAATCAAATTCTATTTCTCCCAATTTTCAGCCTATCTATATTTCATTTGTAAAAAGAAATCCAGAGCGATAATAACTATGGCCCGCCCCCCTGTGGCAATTTTCACTTACAGAGTCTTTGCGAATCCTTATAGCAAACCTTCCTTTCTTATGTATTTGGTCCATCTGCCGCCGGATTCCCTGTGTTTTAGTTTGGACAAAATCAGCGAAAACCCTGCATTTATGCGGCTTCCTTAACCTTGTCCTATTATAACGCATTAGTCTATTCTGCGCACAATTCCTGTTGCTTTCATATGAAATATTCCTCCATTTACATTTTCTATCGTTCGCCGCGGCGCAATCTCTTTTATGAAATTAACTTCCTGTGATGATAGTATTTGTAAATAAATGAAATTTATTCAATAGAGTATTTTAAAGTCCAAAAACCACACGAGCACTTGACAAACCTATACAACAGGGAGTAAAATTTACATTGCATAAAAAAATACAATATCATATAAACAGGAGGAGAAGATGATATGAAAAGAATGAAACATGTAATTATTGGTTTATTGGCACTGGGAATGATATTTACAATGACAGCCTGTGGAGGCAAAGAACAGACCGTTACATACCAGGGCGAAATGGAAGAAAACGGACTCAAAGCAAAAGACACTATGACCTTTTCAGCAAAAGGCGATACCGTAGAAAAGCTTACGGAAGTGATCGAATTTGATATTTCTTCCTTTGAGGATGACGTAAAAGAACAGCTCAATTCCGTTTACGAAGAATTAGCAGGACAGTATAACGAAATCGAAGGCGTAAGCTGTAAAATGACCGCCGAAGATAACACCATCACATTCAATATAGATGTTGACACCACAGGAGACGCCGTAAAAGAACTGACATCCAAAGGTCTGCTGGATATGGCAGGCGGCGATGGGAGCGGCAAAATTTCCTTAAAAGCCAGTGAAGAATCCTTAAAAAGCAACGGATACACAAAATCAGAATAAAAGCGATAAAAAAGAAGCTGCAGCCTGAAAACGGTTGCAGCTCTTTTTATTATCACTTAGTCATGCAGCTCATCACTGTCAAAAGTTTCACAATATCTTGCAAAAAAGGACGGCGCTTCCCCTTTGATATAAAGATGGGAAACATCTCCGAATCGGCTGATACGAAATGATGCAATCCCTTCTCTCCTCTCTTCTGTCATCACCGTGGAAACGGAGGACGGCGCAGCGCAGAACCCATGCCAGAGCGTCATCGGCGAAACGCCGATCAAGTGCCCCAGCAGCACGCACTCCAATGCAAAATGGCAGAAGAATGCAATCGTATCTCGATTTGCCAGTTCTGCGCGGTAACAATTACCGTCCCGAACATATCCATGCTTTTCTAACAGCGCGTCAAACGATTTTGTCACATGCACATACTCTTCCCACACGCCGCCTTCTTTCATCAAAGCAGTCTGAGCCCATGCGTCCCTGTCATAATATTCCCTGACGTTTGTCCAGTCCTGCGGCAGAAAATCCCAGCAGTTGATTTTATATCCCTTGTCAGGCCGTATGACTTTTGCGGGAAATTCCTGCAGCCAGTCACATTCTTCCGCCTGCATCCTCTTTTTTTGAAGGGTGGGAAGCGCCGTATCCTTTGCCCTTCCCAGAGGTGAAACATAACAATAGTCTATTTTTTCGCCTGCAAGATATTCTGCAAGATACTCCGCTTCCCGAAACCCTTTGGGAGTCAGGGAATCTTTTTCATAGTCCGGCTCTCCGTGCCGTATAAAAAGCAGTCTCATTCTTAAACCTTATCCTTTAAAACATATAATTTTTTCAGCGCCTATGCGAAGGATCAGACCGTTTCTGCATGCGGTCCTGTTCCCACGTTTCTCTTTTCATCACCTGAGGCGCTTACCGGCACAGTTCACACATCTGCTGCCATTTCTTCTCCATATCCGCTACCAGCGCAAACTGCGTTCTGCATCGGTCAAGATTGTGCTTCTCTCTTGAAATTTTAAAATAAACGTCGCCTTCCAGGTAATCTGCCAGAAAACGCATGCCGCATTCTAACGTCATCATTTTCGCTCCCATCGGCAGTACCTTGATTTCATTCGGCGTCAGCCTTCCGCCGCAGCCTTCTAAAAATCCTTTGACGTAAATCTCAAATAATTCCAGGGACAGCGATACTTTTGATACATCCGGCTCGTCTTCTGCAGCCGTATTCGCCCCAAAACGGATCGCATCGCCGAAATCATGCGCGGAAAGTCCCGGCATTACCGTATCCAGATCGATCACGCAGATCGCCTGATGCGTATCGGAATCGATCATAATATTGTTCAGTTTCGTATCGTTATGCGTAACCCGCAGCGGCAGCTCGCCTTTTGCCAGCATATCATGAAGTTCGGATACTTCCTTGCTCCTTGCCCGCACAAACGCAATTTCTTCCTGCACTTCGGCAGCCCTGCCCTTTACGTCCGCTTCTACTGCTTTTTCAAAATCCTGATATCTTTTCGCCGTATTATGGAAATTCGGAATGGTTTCATGCAGCGTCTCCGCCGGGAAATTGGCAAGCTGCGCCTGAAATTTGCCGAACGCTACGGCGCTCTGGTAAAAATCTTCCTTGCTTTCTACCGCATCAAATGTCTGTGCGCCTTCAATAAACTCATATACGCGCCACTTACTGCCGTCTTCATCCGTATAGTATGAAGATCCGTCTTTCGTCATGACTACGGTAAGCGTCCCTCTCTTGGGATCTCCGCCTGTGCGGCTGATCTCCTCCCGCAGAAACGACGTCACATGCAGAATATTTTCCATCAGCTCATCCGTATTTTTAAATATCGTCGTATTGATCCCCTGCAGAATGTATTTCCTGCCCTCTGACATTTTGGCAAGATATGTATGATTAATATGTCCGCTGCCGTACGGCTCTACAGAAACCACATCCTGCTCTACTAAAAACTGTTTCAAAAGCTGTTTCTTTTCCATTTGTATCCCTCTCCTTATGCTTCCCATAATTGTTCCGGATAAATCCCGTTTGCTTTAAAATCTGCGATTGCTTTCATTACGGTTTCTTTATCTTCTTTATATGTTACTCCATACCAGCGATCCTCGGATTTCAATACCGCAACTTCGGCTTTCTGTTCCTCCATCAGCTGCTGTACGGCAGACGGAAGGAAAAATTCACATTTGAGCGGATTTTCGGACAGATTTTCTTCTAAGAATGCCGGAAAACGCTGCTCCAGCTCATCCATCAGATTCTGCTCGAATCCCCACATATTCATAGATGCAATGCTTCCCTCCGGAATTTTCACCCAGGAAGCGCCCTCATCCTCGGTATATTCCGTTTTATCCCCGTGTCTCTCAATCCTGGTACGTTCGTGGATTTCCACAAGATGACCGTTTTCATCGATTCTGCAGACGCCTCTCGCTACATGACCGTTTTCCGTCAGGGTATTTTCCATAATGTAACCCACCATCACATACTGATACCTGCCGTTTTCCTCTTTCGGACTGCTCAGATAATCATAAATCATCTGAAATGCACGGCGCCCGTAAAAGTCATCCGCATTGATCACTGCGAACGGTCCGTTCACCTGATCCTTGCAGCATAAAACGGCATGCCCCGTACCAAACGGTTTCTGCCTGCCTTCGGGAACCGTATACCCCTCCGGAAGCGCATCTAAATCCTGATAGGCATATGTTACCTGCATCCGTTTTGCAATCCGGTCTCCGATACATTCCCGGAATACTTCTTCATTCTCTCTTTTTATGATGAAGATTACCTTTTCAAATCCAGCCAGCATGGCATCGTAAACGGAAAAATCAAGGATTACATGTCCCGCATCATCCATCGGATCCATCTGTTTTAAGCCTCCGTAACGGCTTCCCATGCCTGCTGCCATAATTACAAGTACTGGTTTTTTCATTTTTATGTCCCTCCTTAAATAAATGTCTCCACAAGTCCCCTTCTGAAAATCCTTCTCGTCCGGTTACAGAAATGACTGTCTTTCTTTAAGTATATATGCTTTCCCACTCTCCCGCAATAGCACGATAAGCGCTTTTCTTTATCTAAAAAGACATTCCGGGCAGCGTTCAGTGCCATTATCCCGGTCTGTTTATTACATAGGAAGCTTTTTCAAAATCCTTTTTATGTACATATATAATAAATTCCGGCTTTCGCAGCCTTCCTATATCATAGCCCTGTCTTCCTGTACCTGCACCTGTCCCGGCTATTTTCACTTTATAGTCAATTCCATTTCCGGCCAGCCGTCTGCGCATTTCAGCCTGTTTTGCAGTATCGAAGGTGCAGACCAGTTCCCGTCTGTTAAAAAAAAGTTATTGTATTTTTATCCATCCCGTACCTCCGCCTTTCCATAACTTTCTTTTACTTCTATAAAAGATTTTACCATATCTGGATTCTGCCGTATACAGGGACACAGAAGAATAAAAGCATTTTCCAAACACGCTCTAAGAGGATGTGACTCCGTATCCCGTGTTCGGATGCATGGCACAGTACGCCGCATCCACCACAAACAGTAAAAGCAGCGCAAAACATAATCCGGTGCGCCATTTGGGGGATATTCTCTGATACATTTTTTCATAAAAGGGTAAAAACAGGCATACCAGCGCAGTTCCGCCGATTCCGAAAGCCACACTCCCCAGCAGGCAGACCCTGCCGTTTATATTCAGAAAATGCCCGCTGTAATCCCACCATCTCACGCCCCACCTTAATTCCAGAAAATAGCTGGTCAGGTATTCTAAAAGAGTACATGATATTACCGAAAATGCAAATACACACAAAGGCTTTTTCCCAAAAGTCCGTAGCAGAATGCACAGCAAAAGGCCCCCTGCCCCGTAAATGGGCAGATAAGGCCCCCGGTATATGCCTCTGTTTATAAATGCATGTTCTGTAAAAAAATATAGTACTACTTCCCAAATCCAACCTGCCATAGCAATGGAAAAGAAAAGTAGTACAAAGTAATCAAATTTACGGTGCTGTTTTCTTCTATTCATATGCATAGCATGCCCATGAAGTCGGAAATTTATCACCCGTAGCAATAAGTTTATTTTGATGTACTTATCATTAAGCAAGTTTCATATCTGCTTTTACCGCTCTATCTGCTGATTGTCTTTATCATAATAGATATACTTTTCAATATTTCCTGAACTATCATACTGATACTCAATTTTAGCATATCCATTTTGATTATTGATAAGCTGTTCATTCGCATCATAATAAGTTTCCATAACAAGCTGTTCATCTTCGTTATATTCACGTCTGCAAATTGCATATCCAAGTTCTTTATAGATAACAGGATTTGCCTCAGCATCCAGATATCTTGTTTCTACCAAATGGGTGCCTTCGTAATCTGTCTCAATTGATGCGTAACCTTTATCCGCCCGGTTAACTTTTTGCAGATATGAATTATCCTCTGGTTTCAGTTCATAATATATATCTGTTATCTGGTGGTCATATTCATCATATGACAGATTATGCAGTATAGCTCCCATATCCTTACGCTTAATATATTCTCCCTCAGTCCCAAAATATCTATAGCTTGTTATATTGCCCCGGTCATCGTATGCATAACCGAAATAAGCACAATGGTATTCCGGACTGATCATAATTTTTTCATCAGCATCATAATAACTTATAAATGTACACAGCCCCAGTTCATTGTATTCATATCTAATAACTGCATAACCTGTATCTGCTCTTAGTACTGGATTTTCTTGGGTATCATAGTAATAGTATTTATCCCATTTTCCCTTCTTACGCTCATACTTATAGGATGCATAGCCTCCCTCTTTATGTAATACCGGATTATCCTCCGTGTCAAAATATGCCTCGGATATTTTATTTCCTGCTTCATCATAGCCCGTCCGTACATGCGCAAATCCCAGATTGCCCGGCATCATCAGCTCTCCTTCTTCATCTATATAATAAGTATCTATATTATCACCCCTCTCGTTGTATTCATTTTTATATCCGGCATTCAAATATTTTTTGCTTATGACAGGATTTTCATCTGTATCAAAATAGTATGCAGCAATACACTGCCGGAATTCATCATACTCATATTTTAAAACAGCATAGCCAGTGTCCGCTCTCGATACCAGATTATTATCCACATCGAAATAACGGTATTCCATCCATCTTTTGTTATGATATACCCGCTTATAAGAAGCATAACCTCCCTCTTTATTCTTCACAGGTTTTTCATCCACATCATAATAAGCCTGGGATATCTCCTTGCCCATCTCGTCATAGCCAATCTTCACATGTGCATACCCCAAATCCCGGCGAACCATTATATTTCCGTCCAAACCAATATAGCGGGCATCTGTCTTATTCCCTTTTACATCATATTTATATTCAAATCCCGCACAATGATATTCTGTACTTACAATTGGCTGCCCTTTTGAGCCATAATAATACTCAGAAACACATTGCCCAAATTCATCATACTGGTATTGAATAACTGCATACCCTGTATCACTTCTCACAACCGGATTTCCCTGGGTGTCAAAATAACGGTATTCCACCCAGTTTCCATTATCATATGTCCGTTCATAAGAAGCATACCCATATCCTTTCCTCGTTACAGGATTCTTTTCAGTGTCATAATAGAATGCAGCTATCTCCCGTCCCGCATCATCAAAGTCAATATGCGTCTGTGCATAGCCCAAATCCCGCCGGACCATCAGAAGACCATCCAGCCCTATGTACCGGATATCTGTATTATTTCCCTTCTCATCATATTCATATTCAAATCCTGCGCAATAGTATTCTGTACTAATGACAGGATTCTCCTGTGTATCATAATACAGTTCTGATACCTTTTGTCCGAATTCATCATACTGATATTTAAGAACGGCATACCCATTGTCATCTCTCATGACAGGATTTCCATGTACATCAAAATAACGGTATTCCACCCAGTTTCCACTATCATATGTCCGTTCATAAGAAGCATAGCCATATTCTTTTCTCACAGCAGGATTTCCGCTAATATCAAAATAGGCCGCCGCCACCTCGTTTTTCAGATCGTCATACTCTATATGTACCTGTGCATAGCCTAAATCCCGGCGGGTCATCATTTCCCCATCCAGTCCTGTATACCGGATTTTTGTTTTATTTCCCTTTTCATCATACTCATATTCAAATCCTGCGCAATTATTTTTTGTACTGACAATCGGCTTTTCGTACGCATCAAAATACCTAGTGGAAATACACTGTCCAAATTCATCATATTGATTTTTTATAATAGCACATCCTAAATCATCCTTGAGGACTAA
>OFHA01002421.1_pt1 | contig 10958 bp, 12 predicted proteins | sample 1521891 | NCBI WGS metagenome assembly OFHA01 (sample SAMEA3504089, study PRJEB24116) | mouse gut metagenome | biome: mouse gut; feature: mouse-associated habitat; material: faeces | place: Denmark | collected 2011 | reverse complement strand
GCAGGAAGCGGCGGCTCTCTGCGCGGTACCGGTGATCGCCGGGTATCTGTCAGGGCTTGCGGGCAGTATGGGAATTCTGCAGCTGGTAAATGTTTTGTCAGGCGATATCGCGGGACGGCATAAAGCGGTTTTTGGCTATCATCCGCTGATGCTGGTATTGACATTGTCTGTGACGATTATCACGATATGGATATCCGCATGGCTGCCGGCCGTAAAATTAAGCAGGCTGACACCGCTGGAAGCGATCAGAAATACCGGCGAACTACAGTTAAAGCGCCGGAAGAACTCTTATCTACTGGCGCGTCTGTCCGGAGTGGAAGGGGAGCTGGCCGGCAGTGCGTTAAAAGCGCAGGGAAAAGCCCTGCGGACGGCATCTTTATCTTTTGTGTCGGCGTTCATGGCTTTTGCGGTTATGCAGTGTTTCTTTGCCCTTTCCGGAATCAGCACGAGGGAGAGCTATTTTGAAAGGTATCAGGGCGTGTGGGATATCATGGTTACCGTAAAAGATGCGGATGTGGATACTTTTGAAGAAACCGGTGCGATTCAGGGGATGAGCGGGCTTCGAAGTGCCGTTGTGTATCAGAAGGCAATGGCGGAGAGGCTCATTACAGAGGAAGAAATGAGCGGGGATATGAAATCCTTCGGCGGATTTTCCCATGCTTCCGGCAGCGGCGTCACGCAGACGGAGGGGGGATGGCTGGTAAATGCCCCGGTTATTATACTGGATGACAACAGTTTTCAGGAATACTGTGAACAGATCGGGGCTGCGCCACGGTCTGACGGGGCGGTTCTATTAAACCGGATCCGGGATGTGACGAATCCGGATTTCAGGCATCCGCGATATATGCCCTATGTGAAAGGGGAAAATGCGGTAAGCATTTTAAGACAGTCCGGCAAGGAAGAAATGACAGCAGAGGTCCCGGTTTTGTCCTATACGGAGAAAGTGCCTGTTTTAAGAGAGGAGTACGCAACGCTTGATTATTATGAACTGGTGCATTTTATTCCCGTATCTTTGTGGAAAGAGATCAAGGGGCAGATTGGAGGCAGCGAGGAGGATGCCTATATCTGTATGCTTTGCAGGGACAATGTGACATCAGGGGAATTGGATGCTTTGCAGGGGCAGGTAGACAGCCTTATTGCGGGAAACTATAAGACAGAAAGTGAGAACCGTATTCAGGAAGCAGAAACGAACGATAAACAGATACAGGGAATGATGACAATCTTTGGCGGTTTCTGTGTCCTGCTTGCGGTGATTGGCATTGGAAATGTGTTTTCCAATACACTGGGCTTTGTCCGTCAGAGAAAAAGGGAATTTGTAAGGTATATGTCTGTTGGAATGACACAGGGTGAAATCAGAAAAATGTTCTGCGTGGAGGCGCTTGCCATTGCAGGGCGTCCGATTTTAATCACCCTTCCACTTGCAGCTATTACAGTGGGGTATATGCTGAAGATAAGCTATGTTGAAGTGGGGACATTTCTTGCCGAAGCTCCACTCATTCCGATTATGATTTTTATGCTGGCTATCTGGGGAATTGTGGCATTTGCATATTATCTTGGTTGGCGTAATATACATAAAATCAACTTAGCTGAGGTTTTGCGGGATGATACAATGATGTAAAATGCGATGAAATATTATGAAAAAACAGAACGGATACGATGCCCTGTTTGCGGGAAAGAACAAGGAACAAGATTAGGGAGGATACAGTTTTTCTATACTTTCTGCTCTGCTGTCCGAAGTGTAAACCGGAAAGATTAGTGGAAGTAAAGAAATTGAAAGTGCGAGAAAGTGGCATCTGGACTATCTGAAACAGCACCATAGGGTTACATACATCAATTTCCTCACAAGCGGCAGGCTCAACGCCTACCTTGCCGATATTGGCAAACAGGCACAGGAAGGCTTTGAAAGGCTCATAGAGTGCATGAAACAGGCAACAGTGCATAACACAGCTAAAGGAAGAAAACGCCTTAGAATGGACAGGACGAATAAATAGCATAAGGGCTTGTGTGGGGGGATTGTGAACGAAGAAATCATATACGCATAGCAGATTGGCGGCAGGGCATATCATATCAAACTTTGCCGCCAATTTTATGGTATTATAAAAGGATTTTTATTTGTGCAACTTGTATTCTTCGGATAAACGAAATATAATATGTAATGATGGAGGTGTACAATGGATTATATGGCTACAAAGGAAACCGCTGCAGAATGGAAGGTGTCAGATAGGCGTGTATTGCCGCTTGCAGCGTTTGGGGCAGATGGTTGGAATCTGCCATTGCAGATTCCAAATACGACCGGAGTAATAGTAATAAGTTTCTTTCGGGTTTTTATATACGCTGATTCCTAAAATTCTTCTTGGCTCTCCATTAGACAGCCTGCATATTTCCAAAAATTGTTTTCCCTGCAATGACGCTTTCCAAAATTCTGGGACAATCCTTAAATTTTCTTCCATATCTAAAGTCAAAGGGATACGGATGCCCACAATACGCAGGGGCGGCTTTTCCAAGCTTTTTCAACCATGCAGCCACGTTACCGGTTCAAGAAGATTCCAATACTATAAAAGCCGACAAACTGTGGTTGCTCACTTTTTTCTCGGCTCTGCATCTGTGTGTCTGGCTCTATCCTATATTCTTTTTTAACCGTATTCCCATTGAAAAATACGGTTCATTCAGATATTCTTCTTTGTCAATGCTGTATCCTCTTTTTTTATAAAAGGAAACCGCATGATAATTATTTTTAAACGCCCATATCACAATCTCTTTATACCTTTGTTCCTCCGCCTTTTGCTCGGCAAAATCTATCAGCATTTTCTCGATTCCTTTCCCTTGAAATTGGGAAGCAACATAAATACGCCAGATTTCAAATGCCCCTGCCATATCTGCATCTGCCGTATCTCCAAAAGACAACATAGCCGACACTCGGTTTTCTTCCTCCCACACATACTCTGACAGTCTGCGGGCTGCAAAATCTGTCTTTAATCGGCGTGTCCTTGCTGCACATCCATCTGAATTTAGCAGCAACGGATTGACATATCCAGAATAAACATTTTTCCAGTTCTCATTTACAATGCCGCATACCGTATCAATGTCCTTTTCTTCTAATGGTCGTATCATTTCTTTCTCCTAAATATCGTTTTTCCATTCATTTCCAACCGCTGTCACACGTAAATTTCTCACTTCTATCAATCTTTCCTGCCTGCCTTTCTTTCAAAAATAATGGTATTGTTTCCGATGCCTGCATAGCAGATATACCGTCAGCATAAGCGTGAAAAGCTCCGCAAGCGGGACTGCAAGCCATACGCCCGTTACCTTTAAAAATTTCGGCAATGCTAAAAGGAACACCGTAATAAACCCAAACGTCCGCAGGAAAGATATGGCTGCAGATGCTTTCCCATTGGATAATGCCGTAAATAATGCGGATGAAAAAATATTGCACCCAGAGAACAGAAAGCTGAATGAAAAAATGCTAAATCCATTCTTTGTAATTTCAAAAACATTCCTATTGTTCTCTGCAAATACCTTTGCAATGCTTTCTCCGCCAAACAGGGAAAATAAAAATACAAATATGGGAATCCCTGCTATAAAGCTGAAACAAATACGGACGGTCTTTTTTAGCTGTTTTACATTCCCGCTCCCATAGTTATAGCTTACAACGGGGGCTGTTCCCATAGAAAAGCCAATATAAAGCGTTGTTAAGAGGAACTGCGAATAGATGAGTACCGTAATCGCCGCCACGCCGTCCTCGCCTAACAGCTTCATCATCGTTATATTAAACAGAAATGTCGTTACGGCAGTCGAACACTGGCTTACCAGTTCCGACACACCGTTGGAGCAGCTTTTCAGCAGAACAGATGCGTCCATGTTAGGCTTGCAAAAGTGCAATTCACTTCTTTTCATCAGAAAAAATATTGTACCGATAATTGACGGTATCATATATCCGATGCCTGTCCCAATAGCAGCTCCCTTGATTCCCATTTGCAGCAAAACGATAAAGACATAATCAAAAACAATATTGGCAATCCCCGCCAGAACAGCAAGCACTAAGCCTAATGTCGGTTTCCCCGCCGTCACAAACAGATTCTGATACAGCACCTGCATCATGTTAAAGGCGGCGAAAATGAGCTGTATCGTCAGATAATCCCTGCAATATGGGAACAATATTTCACTCGCCCCCAATCCCCAGATGATTTCATCCAAAAAGAGAAGCCCTGCCGCTGTAATCAGCAGACCGATAACCGCCCCTGCCACGACAATCAACGTGAAATTACTTCGGGCTTCCTCTGTGTTTCCATTCCCCATTTTCTTCGCAACAACCGCACTTCCTCCTGTCGCAAGCATCGTCCCCAGACCGACAATCAGATTGATGACGGGGCAGACGATATTGATGGACGACAAGGCGTTCGTGTCTACAAACCGTGCGACGAAAATTGTGTCTACAATGGTGTATAATCCCATAAACAGCATCATCACCATGCTTGGGAAAGCAAATCTGATAAGGGATAGGGCGTTAAAGCTCTCTGCCAACGGGTTTTTCTGTGTTTCGGTCATTCTCTGTTTCCTCCTTGTTTTTCGGTGGAAGCACGAAACGCTGTGTCGGATAGCCATATTCCACAAGCAGTTCCCGTTCTGCAAATCCAAGACGGCGGTATTCTTCCCGCCAGCCCGTATCTGCCTTATCGCCTGCACGGTATGTCGTCAACGTAATCTCTTTCCCATAAAGCAACTCGTCTGCCAGCTTATCAAGGAACAGCTTTGTAATGCCGAGATGCCGATACTGCGGATGGACAGCCAGAAAGTCTATGCTGCCTGTGCCTTGCGAAAATCCCATCACGCCAATAGCCATATCATCATCCCGCAATATCAGAGCCTTTTTATCCGCAATATACTGATGCAGGTTTGCGGTGTAATCTCCCTTATCCAGACATGGATAGCCGTCAATCGTGAGGCTTACCAGTTCCATCCAGTCATCCGCATCTTCGGGCGTGGCAAATTTTATATTGTCTTTTGTCAAATCCATTTTTACAAGCTCCTCCTTCAGATAAATTTCAAGCTGTAACGGGTAGAAGTTTTCCGTTTCCCGAAATTCCGCAGGGGAAGTCTTATACATCGCCTTAAAAATATCCGTAAATGCCTGCTGGCTTTCATACCCGCTCATAAGGGCAATCTCGATAATCGGTTTTGCAGAAAACACCAGAAGTTTTGCCGCTTCTGTAAGCTGCCGCCGTTTTGCGTAGTCATGGATAGTCAAGCCGACGGTCTTTGTAAAAATCCGATGCAGATGGTATTTGGAATAGTGCAGTGCCGATGCCACCATATCTAAATCCATCTTTTCATGCAGATGTTCTTCGATATAGCGGATAGCCTGTGAAACAATGCGTACTGTCTGACCTTGCATTTTGCGACCTCCTTTCTTCATTTCTGCCCATGCTTTATGGGCATAGAGGTACACCCTTGTGGTGTTTCTTCATTCTCACCCATGCTTTATGGGCATAGAGGTACACCCTTGCGGTGTTTCCTCGTTTTCACCCTCATTTTTTTAACATTACGAAATGTCAAAGCAGGGGTTCAATGAGATATTGTAGCACAAGGAGTTTTCTATCTTTTCATCATTCTTGCTATGTTTTAAACCATCCACATTTACAGCAGTTCTTCTTTCAATGCCCTTATCCATTCTTCGATTGCCTGCACTAATCGAAATTGCTGATGCAGAACCGCCATGCCCGTCGCAGGAACATCGGGGGCATTTTCTTTTAAATCTACGTTCTCCTCAAGATAGGATTTCAGCACATTGATATTACTCTCAATGTTATCCAGACATTCCCTCTGCTGTTCCTTTTCCATGCTTTCTAAATTAACGATAACCGCATTAAAATCCAAGAATATGTTAATCGGCTTGCAGGATATTTCGAGCATCAGTTTCTCAAATTCCTCATTTCCTGCATCCGTCAAGGAATATACCGCCTTTTCGGGCATTTTTCCCTCTTTCTCCGTGCGGCTTGTGATAAGCCCCTTTTCTTCCAACTGGATAACCTTTTTATAGATGGATGGTGTGCTGATTTTTACCCATTTTGAAATGTTGCGGTATTCCACCAGTTTCTGAATATCGTATGCACTCAAGGATTCCCGTTTCAACATTCCCAATACAATCAAGTCAATGGTCGCCATTTAAAATCCCTCCTTTTTCTATTGACAACTACTATAAATTATAGTATTATAATCCCTGCAACGCAATTGCTATATTTTATAGTAGTATAAATAACACCATTTGTCAAGAGAAAGGAGTTCAAAATGAACAGTCAAAGCAAAAAGATGGAGCTGCTCGGCAGTGCATCCATACCAAAAGCACTTTTAGCAATGGGCATCCCAGCAATGATTGGCATGCTGGTAAATGCTTTCTACAGCCTCGTTGACGCTTATTTTGTCGGCGGGTTAGGGGAGAGCCAGATGGGGGCAATCTCCGTGGTCTATCCGCTCGGACAGGTCGTTGTCGGTCTTGGTCTGCTGTTCGGAAACGGTGCGGCTTCTTACATTTCCCGATTGTTAGGTCGTGGGGATAAGGAAAATGCGGATAAAGTGGCAAGTACCGCTTTATACAGCAGCGTATCCGTTGGAGCAGTTATCATTATCATTTCTATTGTGTTCCTGCATCCCATACTGAAGCTCTTAGGGGCAACCGACAGCATCCTGCCTTATGCCGCCACATACGCAGGCATTTACATTGTTTCCTGCATTTTCAATGTGTTCAATGTTACCATGAATAATATCGTAACAAGCGAAGGGGCTGCAAAGACAACCATGTGTGCCTTGCTGACGGGGGCTGTCCTCAATATCGCCTTAGACCCACTGTTTATCTATGTACTTGATTTAGGCGTGGCAGGGGCAGCGATAGCAACTGCAATCTCACAAGTAGTTTCCACCTGTGTTTATCTAACCTATATCCTGCGGAAGAAAAGCGTATTTCATTTTCGGATTAAGGACTGCACTTATACAAAGGAAATCCTATCTGAAATTTTCAAAATCGGCATCCCGACACTGGTATTCCAGATATTAACCAGTGTTTCCATTTCCTTAATCAACAATGCCGCAGGCGGTTATGGGGATTCAGCGATTGCAGGCATGGGCGTTGTCACCCGCCTTATCTCAATGGGCAGCCTGTCCGTATTTGGATTTATCAAAGGTTTTCAGCCTATTGCAGGATATAGTTACGGAGCAAAAAAGTTTGACCGTCTGCGTGAAGCAATCAAGACTTCTATCCTTTGGTCTACGGTTTTCTGCGTAGTTTTCGGTCTTGTACTGGCTCTGTTCCCTGCGGTTATCGTTTCCCAATTCACAAAGGGCGATACCGAGATGATTCGTATTGGAGCGGCATCTTTAAGGGCAAACGGTTTTTCGATTATGCTCTTTGGATTTTACACTGTATATTCCTCCCTGTTCCTTGCTTTGGGAAAAGGCAGAGAGGGATTTATCCTCGGAGCTTGCAGGCAGGGGATTTGTTTCATCCCTGTTATCCTGCTCCTGCCTATGGTCTGGGGGCTTAACGGCATCTTATACGCCCAACCGATTGCTGATGTGCTTTCTGCAATCATAACGGTATTTATGGCAATACCGCTTCATAGAAAACTGAATGAAATGCAGAAGCAGACTGCCGCAATAAGCACAAATAATAATTAAACTTCTTTTCTAAAAAACAGAGCCAACGAGCTATGAGGTATTATTATCTCACAGGTTCATCGGCTCTGCGTCTGTGCGTCTGGCTCTCTGATGACGGTTATTTTCAAATCACTTACATTAATCAATGTTTCCTGCTTGCATTTCGGGCAATAAAGAGGATAGTTCTTCAGAACCGTATCTTTCCTTAATCTGTCACGGGTTTTATTTCCGCAAACAAGGCAATATATCCATTCTGACATTATCTTTTTATCTCCATTATTGGCTCTATATATTTTTTTATTAACTTAATCCTGTCTTTTGGTCTTGGCACAAAATTGGAAATGACTGAAACGACTAAGTTTCTATTCGGATTAACATAGATTATATTTCCACCATCTCCCATTGCTGCATAACCACCATCATCACCAATCCACCATAAGTATCCATAGGACAATCTTTTAGCTGCCCATCGGCTATGTTCTTTGGTGCTTTCAGTTATCCACTCTGCAGACACAATTTGCTTATTTTCCCATATTCCATGATTCAAATATAGTAACCCGATTTTCAACATTTCAGGTGCAGACAAAGCAAGTCCCCACCCTGCTGTATTTACTCCCATCGGATCAACTACCCACCCATCAACATATTTTTCCTTGTTCCATGTCATCTGTTCCTCTTTACTATGAAAAAATACATTTGGCGGCATACCCATTTTTAAAGGTGCAAATAAATATTCAGCCGCAAACTCTGATACAGACCTTTTTGTCACTTTTGTCAAAACACCTGTTAAAATATCAAGTCCTATAAGCGGTACATAACGGAATTCTCCAATATTCCCCTTACCACCTAGCAAATCAAGAGAAAATTCCACCCAATCCCCGCTAGTGAAATATTTCATATATGGTGCAAAAAATCCGTATTTATAGGGTGCTGTCATAGTCAGCAAGTTTTCCAGAGTAATATTCTGGATTGTTTTTTCGCCCCTTTGGGGTATATATTCTGGAAAAAAATCAAGTACTTTCTGCTGAACATCTGTGATATAACCTTTGTCTATGGCAATACCGATTAAAGTGGACACAATACTTTTGGTTACTGAATAAATGTGTATACGCCTATCAGCACTACATCCATTCCAATATTTTTCATATATAACCACACCATCATAATTAATCTGCATACCCGCAATATTCTTATAATCCCTTTCGACTATTTTCTCTAATTCTGCAAATGCTGTTTCGTTCATAATGTATTCCTTTCTGTATGAGATTTATTTACGGGATAGTAGACTTCGGTTATTAGCTCATACTCGCTTTCTGTCTGGGAAGGGTCTGTTACATAAACCTCAAATAACGCATTACTGCACACATAGCTTTCTTGTTCTGCATATTCACACAATCTGACATAGGCTGACGGCAGATTGGAATAGGAGCCTTTCACAACTGTTTTCAAGCATAGCCCAGCCATAAAATCTCTCGTTCCAGTAACATATTCTTTAACAGGAACTGCAAATTCAGTATCTAATCCCTGAGGTGTATGTTCTGTACCATGAAACAACACCATTGGCGGAGCAGCTAATGTTAATTTTTCGTTTGCAATCCTACGGAAGAGCTGACCGAAGCACTTCATATACTCCGTTTCATAGTCATTTTTAAGAACATCTTTCCGAGTAGATAAAAGATACATCATAGGAACATCTACAAGTGTTACATCCATATCCTCTAGAAAGGACATAATGCTTTTTCCCTGCATCAATGTTTTCATATCAGTATTTATTTGCAATAAGGTATTCTGTGTGTTTTGAACTTGCCACTCTAATTCCTGTTTCTTTTGTGAAAGGGCGGTATAGAGCTGTTCCTCAGAACTACCCGATTTCAAAATATCGCCAATTTCATCCAAAGAAAAATGATACGCTTTCAAGCGGTTGATAAAGAGCATTGTTTCTAATTGCTCTATGGCATAATAACGATAACCGTTTTCGGGATTCACTTCACTTGGGAGCAACAGTCCAATTTCTGCATAATAGCGAAGCGTTTTCGTTGATACTCTGCATATATTTGAAAATTCTCCGATAGATAACATTAGGGTTGATTCATCTCCTTTCAGTATCCCTATTTTACACATTCCCCTAGGGGTAAAGTCAAGGCTACATTTGGGCAGGTATATTCTTAAATTATCTCCCTCGATGCTTCTCCTTTTTCTTTTCCTGCCGCAACATATATTGACGTTCTTTTTCAGCTTCTTTTTGTTCTCGGTTCTTGGTTTTTCTTTCAATCTTATTCTGCTCATGTTGGAGTTTTAGTGCCTGTTGTGCTTTTGTGCCAATTCCCTTATTTTCTAATTGGCTGTTGATTTCCCGCTGCATACGCTTGGGATTTATCTTACGTTCGAGGGTTCTGTCTGTTTTAACAGGTGGGCTGAATTTCAGCATATGCCAGTTTTTAAGCAGAAAGTCATATACCTCATAGTCCTTTGGTTCTGCACCAAATGTTATTTTACAGACCTCATATTTATCATCATCAAAACGCTCATACAATCCTATCCAAAATGGATTTTCAAACAAAATAGTCAAGCTGCTTTTATAAGACATATTATCAGCTTTCCCTATACTGGCGTTCAAATGTATCGAGCCACTCTAAGAGGGCATGATAAAGAAGATGCTGCTGCTCAAAAATTGCTTTCCCGACAAGGGGAATATCTTCATAATTGGCAGCATATTCATCATTCAGCTTTGCAGAAGCGGTAATATTGCCCCGCAATTTAGATACCAAATCCAACGCCTTTTCTTTATCCATTTTGTTTAGGTTCGTAATAACAACATTGAAATCAAACAATAGCGGGACTGGCTCATCAGCATAAGTGTTCATTAACTGCTCAAAATAAGACCGTCCTTTTTCTGTAATCGAATATACGGCTTTGTCTGCAAATCTATCCCCTTTGACAATATCACTTTGAAGATAGCCTTTTTCATTGAGCTGTATCACTTTCCGATAGATAGACGGCACGCTGATTTTTGTCCACCTCGAAAGATGATGATAGTCCACATCTTTCTGAATATCGTAAGCACTTTGCGGCTTTTCCAACACAATACCAAGAATCACTAAGTCTATGGATGACATAACTGTACCTCCTTTTTACTATCATCAATATTACTATTGATGATAGTAAAAGTCAAGAGACAATATTGACTTTTGATGTTTTACAATAATAAGCATTTTTACTTTCCGCAAAAATAAAACCGACAAACCGTGAGATATTTTGATATGCTCCCCTTATGGTAGACAGATGAAATAATAAAACTGTCACTATAAGGA
>OFHA01002420.1_pt1 | contig 10961 bp, 10 predicted proteins | sample 1521891 | NCBI WGS metagenome assembly OFHA01 (sample SAMEA3504089, study PRJEB24116) | mouse gut metagenome | biome: mouse gut; feature: mouse-associated habitat; material: faeces | place: Denmark | collected 2011 | reverse complement strand
AGATGGGCACTGCGTTGACCCCGCCGAATTCCTTGAACAGGACGGCCTTGCCCTCCATCACCGGCATGGCGGCGTGGGGGCCGATATTTCCCAGTCCCAGCACGGCGCTCCCGTCCGATACGACGGCTACGGTATTGGATTTCCATGTGTAAGTATAGGCGGCCTCTTTGTCCTGGGCAATCACTCTGCAGGGTTCCGCCACGCCCGGCGTGTAAGCCAGCGACAGATCCTCTCTTGATTTTACAGGCATCCGGGCCACTGTCTCCAGTTTGCCCTTCCACTGTTCATGCAGCATCAATGCTTTTTCATTTGCTGTCATACAGTCACCTCGTTCTTCTATCTTCTATAATAATGAATGACGCTGGAAGCTGTACCGCCGGACCGGCAGAAACTTCCTGTCATGTTATGAAATCTGTGTCCGTTACAGCCTTAGTATAACTTCACGATTTTGTACAGTCAAGGTGAAAAAATACTTCCTATTTCGAAAAAGGTAGTGTATAATAGTTTTTATTCACAGGGTTGTGCACCCGCAGTACAGCAGCCGAGGCAATAAGCATCGGTGCCGGGCAGGGAATACAGTAGATCATTTCGGATGGCACATCAGGTAATAAATCCCTAGACGAAAGAACATATACGGAAGATAGTATATTGATCATTTATGAACATTTATAAAAATACAGGAGGAATGTATGAGAGAAAAGTATGAATCGCTTGCGCTTGCTGACTTGAAAGCAATCGCAAAGGCAAGAGGAATCAAGGGCACCTCGACCATGAAGAAGGCGGAGATCGTAGCTTTGATGCTGGCAGAGGACGAGAAGGATAAGGCGGCCGGCAAGGAAGTGGCAGTGAAGACCGTTGCACCCGCGAAGCGGGAGAATGGCAGTGAGGAAGAGAAGTTCCCGGCAGAACTGGACAGCGGGATTACGGCCAGCGGCATTCTGGAGGTCATGAGTGACGGATTCGGATTTATCCGCTGTGAGAATTACCTGCCTGGGGACCATGATGTATATGTAGCCCCCAGCCAGATCCGCAGGTTTGGCTTAAAGACGGGAGATATCCTGGAGGGGAATACCCGGATCAGGACCCAGGGGGAGAAATTTGCGGCACTTTTATTTGTAAAGTCTATTAACGGCTATACCCCTGAAGAGGCGTCCAAAAGATGCAACTTTGAGGATATGACGCCGATTTTCCCTAATGAAAGGCTGCACCTGGAGATGTCAGGGGCGAGTATTGCAATGAGGATCATGGACCTGATCAGCCCAGTGGGCAAGGGCCAGCGTGGTATGATCGTATCCCCGCCCAAGGCAGGTAAGACCACCCTGCTTAAGGATGTTGCAAAATCAGTTAAACGCAATGCGCCGGATGTGCACCTGATCATTCTTCTGATCGATGAGCGCCCGGAGGAAGTTACAGATATCAAGGAGGCCATCGAAGGCCCCAATGTGGAAGTGATCTATTCCACCTTTGACGAGCTGCCGGAGCATCACAAGCGCGTTTCGGAAATGGTGATTGAGCGGGGCAAACGCCTGGTGGAGCATAAGAAAGATGTCATGATCCTGATTGACAGCATTACCAGGCTCACCAGGGCATATAACCAGACCGTCCCCCCCAGCGGGCGTACACTCTCCGGCGGCCTTGACCCTGCGGCGCTGCACATGCCCAAGCGGATTTTCGGTGCGGCCAGGAATATGCGCGGGGGAGGTTCCCTTACGATCCTGGCAACTGCGCTGGTGGAGACGGGCAGCAAGATGGATGATGTTATTTACGAGGAATTTAAGGGAACCGGCAATATGGAGCTGGTGCTTGACAGGAAGCTGTCCGAAAAGAGAATGTTCCCGGCAATTGATATCCCCAAGTCCAGTACCAGGAGAGAGGACCTGCTGCTGGCACCGGACGAGCTGGAGGCCATCAATATTATGAGGAAGGCCTTAAATGGCATGAAGCCGGAGGAAGCGGTGGAAAAGATCCTGGATATGTTTACCAAGACCAGGAACAACCAGGAATTTGTAAATATGGTGAAAAAAATAAAATGGTTCTAAAAGTACTTGCATCATAGGATAAGCTATGGTACAATTAAAAAGCTGTTTCAGAATTATATATGCCGGGACTAAAGCCACAGGCGGTATAATTTAGGAAGGAAAACGTACTATAATTTTATCATAGAGAGGTGAAATCATGAAAGAAGGAATCCATCCTGAATACTTTCAGGCAACTGTAACTTGCAACTGCGGCAATACATTTGTAACAGGTTCAACCAAAAAGGACATCCACGTTGAAGTTTGTTCCAAATGCCATCCATTCTACACAGGTCAGCAGAAGACAGCAAGAGCTGATGGACGTATAGAGAAGTTCAACAGGAAGTATGGTGTAGGAAAATAAGTTTGCATGATAAGGTTGGGGTGGTCACATCTCAACCTTGTTTTTTATGCGCACGGTTGCCCAGGGAAGATTGTCCCAAAAGCTGGCGGCCGTCCGGCGCACGGGCAGCAGGGACAATCTTCCCTGGCTTGGCTGCACGGGCCTGCGCAGGAAATATGCCAGCGGCGCAAAAAGGGCTGATGGCATAGGGAGGTATGATTTTATGACGAAAAAGAAATATAACCGTTCATCCGGGATAGGCGGGCAGGCTGTCCTGGAAGGCGTTATGATGAAAAACAAGGATGATTATGCAGTAGCCATCAGGAAGCCCAACGGGGAGATCGAGGTGGAGGTGGACGTGTTCCGGGGCAGCCTGCCGGACAATAAGATCGTGAAGCTGCCCTTTATCAGGGGGGTGTTTAACTTTGTAGATTCCCTTCGCCTGGGGATTAAGATCCTGAATTACTCTGCCTCTTTTTATGAAGATGAGGGGGAAGAGACGAAACTGGACAAAGCCCTGGATTCCGCGGCAGGGGGCAAAGGGGAGGGGATCCTGATGGGAATTACCACGGTAGTTTCCATTTTGCTTGCAGTGGGCATTTTTATCCTGCTGCCCTATTTCCTGTCCTCGCTTCTTACGGAGTATGTGAGAAATGCCTCCCTTCTGGCGATCCTTGAGGGAGCCATCCGGATCCTGATCTTCTTTGCCTATGTGGTGGGCATCAGCCTGATGAAAGATATCCACAGGCTTTACCAATACCATGGGGCGGAGCACAAATGTATCAACTGCATTGAAAAGGGAAGGCCGCTTACAATGCATAATGTGATGAGGAGCTCCCGGATCCATAAACGCTGCGGCACCAGCTTTCTGTTTTTTGTGATGTTTGTAAGTATTGTGCTGTTCTTTTTTATCCGGGTGGAAAATCCGGCGGTGAGGATCCTGCTTAGGATCGCCCTGATCCCGGTGATTGCGGGGATCTCCTATGAAATCATCCGCCTGGCGGGCAGGAGCGACAATATTTTAGTACGCATCATCTCCGCCCCGGGAATGATGCTCCAGCGGCTTACCACCAAGGAACCGGAGGAGGACATGGTGGAGGTTGCCATGAAGTCGGTGGAGGCAGTGTTTGACTGGAAAGCTTATTTAAAGGAAACTTTTGGCTATGAGGTGGATGAGTCCTGGCTGGTGGACGGGCCCACCGGGGAAGAGGACGAGGATGATATATAAAGCATTGTATGAGTGGGGAGCAGGCCAGCTTAAGGCGGCGGGGATCGGGGAAGCGGCGCTGGACGCCAGGCTGCTTTTGGAGGAGATCTGCGCCACAGACAGAAGTTATCTTACAGTCCATGGGGAAGAGCCGGTGGCGGAAGAGAAGTGCCGGGATTACCAGGAGGCAATTGGCACCAGGAGCCGCCATGTGCCCTTGCAGCATATCCTTGGGTATCAGGAATTTATGGGGCTTAAGTTCCAGGTGACAAGGGATGTGCTGATCCCCAGGCAGGATACGGAGACCCTGGTGGAGGAAGTGATGCGTTATCTCCATGACGGCATGAGGATCCTGGATATGTGCACCGGGTCCGGGTGTATTCTTTTGAGCCTGCTGCGATATTCCAACAGATGCCAGGGGACAGGCTGCGACCTTTCGGGAAAAGCCCTGGCCATAGCCCGCCAAAATGCCGGGGCGCTGGGGCTGGAAGCGGATTTTATACAAAGCGACCTGTTTGAAAAGGTAACGGGAAAATACGAGATCATCGTATCGAATCCCCCCTATATTCCCAGCGGCCAAATCCCGGGGCTGATGGAGGAGGTCAGGGAACATGACCCTTTGGCAGCCCTGGACGGGGGAGAGGACGGGCTGGATTTTTACAGAAAAATCATAAAAGAAGCGGGAGAATACCTGTACCCTGGTGGGATGCTGTTTTTTGAGATCGGCTGTGACCAAGCCCAGGCGGTAAGCGGTTATATGGAGGAAGCAGGCTATGGGGAGGTTATGGTTTGCAGGGATCTGGCGGGGCTTGACAGGGTAGTACTGGGAAGATTGGGAGGTTAAAAGCAGTGTTTGATAAACTGGAAGACTTGTTGATTCGATTTGAGGAGATCATGGGGGAGCTGGGGGAACCTACCGTAGCCAATAACCAGGAGCGGTTCCGGAAGCTGATGAAGGAACAAAGCGACCTGACCCCCATTGTGGAGGCTTATAGGGAATACAAAAAATCCCGGCAGGATGTGGAGGATTCCCTGGGGATGCTGGAGGAAGAGTCCGACGAAGATATGCGGGAAATGCTGAAGGAGGAGCTGGCGGCGGCCAAAAAGCGTATCGAGGAGCTGGAACAGGAGCTGAAGATCCTTCTTCTGCCCAAAGACCCTAATGACGAGAAGAACGTTATCGTGGAGATCCGGGCAGGGGCCGGGGGAGACGAGGCAGCGCTTTTTGCGGCGGAGATGTTCCGCCTGTATGTACACTATGCGGAGGGACAGCGCTGGAAGGTGGAGACCTTAAATGTGGATGAGATCGGGATCGGCGGCATGAAAGAAGTAAACTTTATGATCACCGGGCAGGGGGCTTATTCCAGGCTGAAATATGAAAGCGGCGTCCACCGGGTACAGCGGGTGCCGGAAACCGAGTCCGGCGGGCGCATCCATACCTCTACCATCAGCGTGGCGGTGATGCCGGAAGTGGACGAAGATATTGATATCGTAATTGAAGATAAGGATATACGTATAGATGTTATGCGGGCGTCAGGGAACGGGGGGCAGTGCGTGAACACCACTGATTCCGCAGTACGCCTTACCCACTATCCTACGGGGATCGTGGTCTACAGCCAGACGGAAAAATCCCAGCTTCAGAACAAGGAGAAGGCCTTTGCCCTGCTGAAAGCAAAGCTCTATGACCTGGAACAGCAGCAGCGCCATGACGCGGAGGCGGAGCTCCGCAGAAGCCAGATTGGTACAGGGGACCGGTCGGAGAAGATCCGTACCTACAATTTCCCCCAGGGGCGGGTGACCGACCACCGGATCGGGCTTACCTTGTATAAACTGGACAAAATCATGGACGGGGATATCCAGGAGATCCTGGATGCCTGTATTGCAGCGGACCAGGCCCGCAAGTTGTGCATCTTAAACCAGGAGGCTTAAATACTTGATATTATGCGGATCCCGCAGGATGATAGGATCTTAACAGCTTCATAGGCCAGGCTGAAAACCGGTTCATTTGGTAAAAAATGAGCCGGTTTTTTGACCACAATAAGCCGGTTCGCGTAGCGGACGGCGTTTGATACAATAAGCCGGTTCGCGTAGCGTGGCGGCGTTTGATACAATAAGCCGTGTGGGGCGTGACGATGTTTGTTGCGCAGATAATAGCTAATTTTGCAGCCCCTTATTCAGGCATTCATTTGAGTATGGCGATATGGTATTTATAGCCGACAGAAAAAATGAGGGCGATTGTGGTACATTGGGCAAAATGCTATAATATATATAGATCAATTGAAAATTACATGAGAAAGACTTTCGTATATGGAAGGAAGTGTTGTTTGTGAATGAGAGGATGACTTGGGAGCAGATACAAAAGAAATATCCTGGCCAATGGGTCGGGCTTACAGGAGTACGGTATCTGAATAACGATGGAGTTTCTGTAGAATCTGCCATCGTTAAGTATGCGGATAAAAAGAAATCAGAATTGACCAGATTGGTATTAAAGGGGGAGATCATTGCACGCCATACGGATCCTGAGGGATACATACAACTGGGCATGGTGGGTGTATTATGAAACAGTATACATTAAGATTGGACAAAACAAGACAAAGGCCAGTAGTTATTTTAAATAATGGGCTTACCGCTTTGTTCGATACAGGGGCTTATATTCCGGTATGGACGGATGATGAGGATATACTTATATCTGAATTGGGTGCAGTTCTTGTTAAGGGGAATGTGCCATTATCTGGTTTCGGTGGTTCAACATTTGGCAATTTGTATCAAGTAAACTTAGAGGTTGGCGGCATTTTATATCCAAGTATGCACATGATAGCAAATAATGAGATAAATGCTACTTTCAATCTCATATTGAGTGCAACCATGTTTGAAGGCCTCATTTATCAGATCGATACTGTAAATCATGTGCTGAACGTAGAAATACCTGATTGGGAGAGTAATATACGTAAACTGAGAGTAGTAAATGAAGATGGTAAAATTTTTGTGCTTTGTGGTGCGGCGGAGGTTTAGAAGCGCGGCAGTGCCTGCTCCTTTGGGTATCGCTTATCTTGCCGCATCAAATTTTACTGCGTCCCATCTTGGAAAAGGCTTTTTGGCGGCATCCAAGATCGTATCATTTTGTCCATATTGCGGGCAATACATGATATGGAAATCCCGCTATTCTGGCAGTATCTACGATGTGGAGGAAGAATTTTTCAGGGAAGGCTATGACACGGCAGGCTTTGACCAGGTGACAGTGCCTGGGGTATGGCAGAATTATGGCTATGGCCGCCACCAGTACACCAACACCCGTTACCCTTTCCCTATGGATCCTCCCTACGTACCCTATGAGAATCCCTGTGGGGAGTATGTGCGTACCTTTACCTATTATAAGGAGGAAAATGCCCCCAGGGCGTACCTGAATTTTGAGGGTGTGGATTCCTGCTTTTATGTGTGGGTGAACGGAGACTTTATTGGGTACAGCCAGGTTTCCCATGCCACCAGCGAATTTGATGTGACAAAGAGCCTTAAGGAGGGGGAGAATACCCTCTGTGTGCTGGTGCTGAAGTGGTGTGACGGAAGCTACATGGAGGATCAGGATAAGTTCAGGATGAGCGGGATCTTCCGGGACGTGTATCTTTTAAGAAGGCCCCAGGAAGGCATTTTTGACTATTTTGTAAAGGCACAGCCTACACAGGACTTAAAGGGCGGAAAGGTGGAGGTCACTTTCCGGTATCTGGCACAGCAGGCGGCAGTGAAGGCGAGCCTTTTTGGCAGTGAAGGGGAGCTTGTGGCACAGGCGGATTCCTCAGGGGACAGGGCAGTGCTCCAGGTGGAAGAAGCCAGGCTCTGGAACGCGGAAGAGCCTTATCTGTATACACTTGTCCTGGAAACGGAAAATGAGGTGATTACGGACACTGTGGGGATCCGCGGGATCCATGTGGATAAGGGGGTCTTGTATATCAACGGCGTGAAGGTGAAGTTCAGGGGAGCCAACCGCCACGACAGCGACCCGGTGACAGGCTTTGCCATCAGCCCGGCGCAGCTTAAGAAAGACCTGCAGGTGATGAAGGGGCATAACATCAATGCCATCCGCACCAGCCACTATCCCTACGCACCCTGGGCATATCAGTTATATGACTATTTCGGGTTCTATGTGATTGACGAGGCGGACAATGAAAGCCATGGCACAGGGGAGATCTATATCACAGAGGAAGAACGGGAAAAAGGGAACTGGCACTGGGGAGATGCCATTGCGGATAATCCGGCGTTTACCGAGGCCACCGTTGACCGTGCCCAGCGCTGTGTGGAACGGGATAAGAACCGCCCCAGCGTGGTGATCTGGTCTATGGGGAACGAATGTGCTTACGGCTGTACCTTTGAGGCGGCACTGAAATGGACGAAGGAATTTGACCCCACCCGCCTGGCCCATTACGAAGGGGCCAACCATCCCCCCAGGGAAGACTGCGATTACACCAATATGGATCTGTACAGCCATATGTATCCTTCCATTGATACGATCCACGGATATTTTAAGGAAGATGGCGCCCGGCCTTATGTGATGTGCGAATACTGCCATGGGCAACGGCCCCGGGGACTTGGAGGATTATTTCCAGGTGATCCACCAGTATGAAGGCTTCTGTGGAGGCTTTGTCTGGGAGTGGTGCGACCATGCAATTGAAATGGGGAAGACGGTGGAAGGCAAGACAATGTATGCTTACGGCGGCGACCACGGGGAATTTCCCCATGACGGCAATTTCTGTATATGACCGCATCGTCCCCAGGGCCTATGAGACCCATATGGATATGGATGGGGGCAGGATCCGGATAAATACCACCCTTTCCCTCTCCGCCATTTATCTGCAGCGGATCCTGGATATCAGGGTCTCCTGGACAATATGGCCCAACGGCACAGTGGATGTGTCGCTCCATGGGGAGAAGAACCCGGTATTCCCGTTCCTGCCAAGGTTTGGCCTGCGCCTGTTCCTGCCCAAAGCCATGGACAGGGTACAATACTGCGGCATCGGCCCTGGGGAGAGCTATATTGACAAGAAATGGTCTGGCTTCCACGGGGTATTTGACACAAATGTAAAAGCCATGCAAGAAGATTATATCCGTCCCCAGGAGAACGGAAGCCATCATGACTGCGACTATGTGACGGTGGCAAGCGAAAGGGCAGCCCTGACCATAGCCGGGGAGACAGCTTTTGCCTTCAATGCTTCCTTCTATACCCAGGAGGAGCTTACGGAAAAGGCCCATAACTATCAGCTTACGAAATCCCCTTATACGGTGCTTTGTGTGGACTACCGCCAGAGCGGCATTGGTTCTGCAAGCTGCGGCCCTGAGCTGATGGAAAAATACAGGCTCACCGGGGATGAGATGGATTTTGGGATACGGATGAAGCCGGAGTGCCGGTAAGGCCTTGCGCAGATAGTGGGTATGAAGGTCAGGTTTAAGACATTTTTATATGCCAGTACCATACGGACAGTTCGCGAAGCGTACTGTCCGTTGTTTTCCTTTATAGTGGCAAAGCACCCACTGTTCCCATATTTTGCAGACAGCTCCGGCGGGGAAAGTTTATCCTAAATGTAACTGTGCTTTTAATGCATCTTGCAAAACCTCGGAAACCATGCTGACGAAAGATTCACCCAAGGGCGTATCTGGAGCACGTTCCTTTGCAACGGCTTGCGGGTCAATATCAGTTAATCTGGATGGTTTTGGAATAGGGTCTCCATTCAAAAGTATCGCCGCATGTGGACAGCCAGTTAAGGCCAGGAAACACTACAGAATAACTATTGTCTTCGTGAAAAAAACAGGCTGGATACATGGATAACATTTAATACACCTCCTATTTTATTTAAAGGTTGCAGGCAGTGGCTATCTAAGCCCTGCCTGTTTTTTGATGGAATTTTCTGTACCTTTGGGAAGATTGATAGGCATCGTATTTCCTCCTTCTTATCATAACACATGATATGCATATAATCAATACGTATAGAAATTACACGCATACAAATAGTGGCAGTATATAAGTTATCTTATTATAATTATATGCAGATTATGCACATTTAACTTCAATTATTTATTTAAATTAGCAGTTGTATATTTCACCCAAACCTTATATAATAGTAAAGTATTTTGCGATAATTGTGCAAAAAAAACGGTAAATCAGGCAAATGATATGAAGGAGTTAATAACTATGGGTAAATATTTTGGAACAGACGGCTTCCGCGGCGAGGCTAATAAGGTTTTGACAGTAGAGCATGCGTTTAAGGTAGGGCGTTTTCTTGGCTGGTACTATGGACAGGACCACAAGGCCAAGGTGGTAATCGGCAAGGATACGAGACGAAGCAGCTATATGTTTGAGTACGCACTGGCAGCCGGAATCACGGCCTCCGGCGCGGACGCCTATCTGCTGCACGTCACGACCACGCCCAGCGTGGCCTACATCGCCCGGGTGGATAGTTTTGACTGCGGGATCATGATCTCGGCAAGCCACAACCCGTTCTACGACAACGGCATCAAACTGCTGAACCGGGACGGGGAGGAGGAGATGATCCTCCAGGTCATCGACGCGGCGGGGGATCTGGGGGGCTATCTCATTCTCCACCGCCAGGGGGGCGAGCTGTACGGATTTTTTCACCGCAACTGGGCCTTTGAGGAGCTGAAGACCGACGGCACCTTCTTCTTTAGCAGCATAAACGGACGGTCCTGGGCCATCAGCGGCCCCATGGATATCCATGTGGAAGACACCGGCCGGGGGTATTCCATCCCCGTCGTTGCCTCCCAGGAGCAACACCCCGAAACTGGCGCCGAGATCTTCTATGTGGGCGGGTACCGGGTATCCAAGGAGACCTACAACCAGGTGTTAGAAAACCAGCGGCAAAAGGAGGATGTCCCCTGGTACGACTTCACCCTGGAGGGCATCGCCCAGGCCTTCCCGGAGGAGGACCCCTTTACTCTTCCGGAGGGGACGGAAAATTTAGGGGCCATCGCCGCCGCCCTGGAGGCGGACTTCGTGGACTACTGGAACACCTTTGTATCCGGCAGCATGGTGCTGCCCAAGGTGACGGTCCTCCAGTCGGACCGCTTTGCGGGGATGGACCGGGCGGTATTCCTGGTCTATCCGGATTATAACAACACCCACACGGTGGCCTACAGCGTCACCGGCGATACTGTCCGGCGGCTGGGAGCCTTCCCCTCCGGGCTGGAGTTCGCTTTCTCTGCCGAAAAGGGCGGGCTGCTCCGCACCACCTGGACGCAGGAAAGCCCCGGCGGTGGCGCCGAGCGCTTCTATTATTACTACCGTCCCCTCCCCGAAGGAGGGGTGGAATGGACCGAAGTCCTTAAAGCCTGGGCCGATTCGGAAGGGGTGATCCAGTCCGCCGCCGGCTGGCAGACCGAGGATCAATCTCTG
>OFHA01002418.1_pt1 | contig 10973 bp, 8 predicted proteins | sample 1521891 | NCBI WGS metagenome assembly OFHA01 (sample SAMEA3504089, study PRJEB24116) | mouse gut metagenome | biome: mouse gut; feature: mouse-associated habitat; material: faeces | place: Denmark | collected 2011 | reverse complement strand
TTTCCCAAAGCTTTTGACTGCAAGGTTTTCCTTTTTATCCTCAGCCGCCAGTACTTCCGTATTCTCCAATGCATAAATATATTTGCATGACTCTCCGAAATCAATTTTACCTTTTACATCTTCTGTGATGAAATGCTCGTGGTTCTCCCAGTTATACTTATCATAGCCAAGTGTAAACCCTGTTTCTTCCTCTACGCCAAGTACATTCGCCATCTGGAAGAAACGTCCGTTAGCCTGGTGGCCGCTGGGCTCTCCTACACCAATCAGACCGCCGCCGCGGTAGACGAACTCTTTTATCGTCGAAACGATCACCAGGTCACACCAGTATGCGCCGCCTGTATGGGCCGTGTCCGCACCGCCCACATTAATGATTACATCGATGTCCTTTAATATATCCTGATTCTCCAGTATATCTTCAAAGCTGATGAATCTGACATCAAAGGGTGCCCCAGAAAGAGCCTCCGTAATGCCGGCATAGGAGTAATTCTCCTTAAAGTAAATTGCGTGGTGGACCATATGGTTTCCCCAGGCCCTCATCTTGCCCCAGCAGTTCAGCACTGCTACTTTTTTCACACAGTAAGGAATGGTTCCTTTAATATTCTCATACAGCTCCCTGAATTCTGCGCAGACACTTTCCACATATTCAACAAACTCCGGGAAGTCAATGGCAAGTTTCAGATAGCCGCCATAACCGATACGGTCAATAGGCTTCCTTAAAATCGCACGCCTTGCCGTCACCCAGTTCACCTTTGCTTCCTTCACAGGGTCCCCCCCTTCATGGAAGGTGTCCGGGAAGAAGTAAGGAAGGAGACGTCCTTCCGTATATTTTACACCTTCTATATCGCTGATCAAGCGCAAGGTAGAGCCATTGCCCACGCTGCCCACTACAGCATCCAGTCCAATCTCTTTAAACTCTTCCATAAAAGGCTCCGTGCCGATCCAATGATCCCCTAAGAACATCATTGCTTCTTTGCCGCATTCATGTGTAATATCCACCATTTCCTTTGCAAGCTTTGCCACCTCACGGCGCTGGAAGGCCTGGAAATCCTTAAATTCCTTACGCGGCACCCGGTACTGGTTGTTGTAATAGCCCTGGTCAATAATGTATTCCGGTCGGAACGGATAGCCGGCTTCTTTTTCAAACTGTTCTAAAATATACGGGCTGACCGATGCGGAATAGCCATACCAGTCCACATATTTTTCCCGTTTCAGCTCATCAAACATCAGGGTAAACTGGTGGAAAAAGGTCGTATAGCGGATGACATTTACATAAGGATGCTTCTGGCAGAACCTGCGCAGGCGCTCCATCGAATACTGATGCGTCTTTGGCTGCCTGACATCGAAAGTAATCTGGTGCTCAAAATCCTTCCAGCCATTGGTCACGGCATTGTACATATGTACCGGGTCCCAGATAAGGTACGCCAGAAAGCTGACAGTATATTCATGAAAAAGCTCTGCTTCATGAATCACAACACAGCCGGAAGCTTTCTGGTATTCCCACCGGCTGGCCGACAGGACTTCCCCGCAGGAACGGTCGATGACTTCCCACCAGCGTGTGATATCATCCCGGGTATTGACCTGCATCAGTTCATCCGATATGCCCTTCATCAGGGGAATCGAAAGCTCTTTTTCCACCGCAGTATAAAATCCGGTCATAATGTAGCACTGCTGTACCTCATCAGGGTTCGCCTTCGCCCATTCGTTGTCCTTGCGGGTTGTATAATATGTCGTATATATTTTTGCTCCGGCCCCGGTCAGCTCCTTTGGAAATTCCGTGCCGTCACAGTCGCGGATTGCATCGGCACCCCAGCGGCCTAATAGTTCAAGTGTCTCTGGAACAACATCCAGATTGGTTGGAATGGTAACACGCCCCTTGCGCTTTTTGTCTATTTCACCCATTGTCTGCTCCTCTATGTTTTCTTTTTATGCGGTCTCTCAAAAGGTTTGTTGTATATCCAAAGTGCAGCAACCAAAAGACCTGTTCCTGCCACCATAATGCCAAGCCCTTCCAGCCTGCCGGTCATGCGCCAGCCGCCAATAACAGCCGCAAGCCCTGCGGCAAATAAAACGGCAATCAAAATCATTCTTAATACGGTATGTTCTTTCCAAAATTCCATTTCCCAAGCTCCTTTCCCATACTAGCCCTTCAGGCCGCCTGCAGCCATGCCCTGTGTCAGCTTGCTCTGCACACAGATATACAGAATCAGGGTCGGCAGCATGACCACGACAAGGCCCGCATACATAATGCCATACTGTGCTTTGGACTGCTGCGCCTGCATCAGGTTCAAAAGTCCTACCGGCAGTGTCTTCGGCCCCTTGGCAGAGCTCATCAGCGTCATGGAAATAATATATTCATTCCAGAAAGACAGGAAATTAAATAAAATCACGGTAATAATCGAAGGCTTTGCCATCGGAAAAATAATTTTCCACATCGCTGTCGTATAGCCCGCGCCGTCGATATAGGCTGCTTCTTCATAATCGTGTGCCAGCGTCTGGAAATACCCGGATAACAGGTAAATTGTAAACGGCAGTGCCGTTGATGCATAGACTACTGCCAGCACCACGATATTATTCAGCAGAAAACCGGACCCGAATGCTTTTTTCAGCCACACATCGCCGTCCCGCAGCATCAGGAAAATAGGCACCACAATATAGTTCACATTTATAAACAGCCCCGCCATAAATAAGGTGTTTAAAAATTTACTGCCGCGGAACCGGAACCTGGCCAGGCAGTAGGCCGCCGGCAGAGCCACGAGCAGCAAAAGCCCGAGCGCCAGTGCCGTAACGATGACAGAATTTAACATATAATCGCCCATTTTGGCCGTATTCCAGGCATCCACAAAGTTCTGCCAGTAAAGCCCCTTTGGCAGTGTCCATGGATTGCCGTAAAATTCACTGTTTTCTTTTACCGATGCTAAAAATACCCATGCAACCGGCACAAGAATCGTAATCGTGAGCATGATTAATACAAAGTATATAAAAAACTTATATAAACGCTCCGCAGAATCTGCATGCTTTTCTGTTCTCATAATCCGTCCTCCTAAAACTCCAGCGGTTCACGGTCTGTAACCTGATTGACCAGTGCGGAAAGCGCAAAGGAGAATAAAAAGATTACGACGCCGATTGCCATGCTGTAACCGTACAGTCCTGCATCCTTCTGGCTGTACATATAGCTGAGTGCCACTTCCGACGCGCCGTTCGGGCCGCCAGAGGTCATTGCTTTTACAAAAAGGAACGTCATGTTGATGGTTGAAATAATAAAAAATGTCAGTGTCGTGCGGATATTTGTCCAGATAAGCGGAATGGTAATCTGGAAAGCCATCTGGCTTTCATTGGCCCCGTCAATCTGGGCTGCCTCATATATTTCCGCAGGCACACCCTTGATTCCTGTATAAAGAATCAACATATGGTACCCAATGTACTGCCAGATAATAGGGAAAAATGCCGCCCCTAAAACCAGCTTTGTATTGCCCAGCCAGTCCTGCCCCTTTAATCCAAACAATCCGAAGAACGCATTTAATGCTCCATAGTCTGCATTATATATTTTAAGAAATAACTGACCTATGACCACCGTTGAGAGCAGTACCGGAATGAAATAAACCGTCCGGTAGATGCCTTCCCCCTTAATGTTTCTTGAAAGTATAATCGCCAAAAACATGGCTGGAATCAACTGGCCTATAATAGATGCTACCGCCAGTATCAGAGAATTTTTGACTGAACTCATGAATGCATCATTTTTCGTCAGTGCAATAAAATTATCAAAACCCACAAACAGTTTTTCCCCTATCCCGTTCCATTCCAGAGTGCTGTAATACCCTGATATAATAATGGGAATGAAAGCCATAATAAAATATACCACAAATGCCGGAAACACAAATATGAAATAAGCCTTTTTATTTCCCAGAATTTTGTCCATATGCTCCTCCTCTCCAAACTACCGCAGTCTTTTTTGATAGACTCGTACGATTAACATCGTTTTGCCGTATTAGAAAAGGTAATCCGAAGAGTTGTCAGCGAATTACCTTTTCCGGCTTTATCATCTACTCATTCAATGTCTGAAGATTTGCACAAAATTCTTCGGGCGTTTCGTTTCCTGCAATCAGATTAGCAATCTCATTCATAAGCGTATCTGCCGCGGATCCTCCTGTCAGAGAATCCAGCCAGTATACATATCCTGTTGCATCTTTGGTCAGATCTGCAATCTCCTGTGATAAACGGTTCAGTTCGGAAGTATCACCCATGTCAGCCTCCCATGCAGGCATACCTGAACCTGCCAGATACTGGTCTTTGGACATCTTTTCGCAGATATACTGGGCCACTGCCGCTGCTTCTGCGGGATGCTCTGTGTTGCTGCTTACCAGGAAAGTTTCTCCCGAACCACCGTGAAACTCGTCTGCCGTACCTTTTCCACCTTCGATAACAGGGAATTTAATAACAGATATTTTACCTTTAACTGCTGCATCGTCAGCCTCACAGTCGCCATTGAGCCAGCTCCCCATAAACATCATGGCTGCCCTTCCCTGCTTGAACGCGGCTACCGCGTCATCCTCAGAAGTTCCCATGGCACTATCGCCAAACCCTCCTCTTGCCGCTAGTTCCTGAACCAGTTTTGCAGCTTCCACCAATTCAGGTGTATTATAGGATGCCTCACCGTTCAGGGCGGCATTAAAGTCCGCCGCACCTGCCATACGGATTGCATGAATACCAAAAATCATGAGTCCCGGCCACAAATCCCTTTCACCTAAAGAAATAGGGGTGATTCCTGCCGCTTTAAAAGCATCCACCGCTGTCAGAAATTCGTCATAAGTTTCCGGTATCTTTACATTATTTTGTTCAAACAATTCTGTATTTACATACAAAGATGCTACTGCCACGCTGTAAGGATATCCGTAAACTTTTCCGTCAAATGTAAAATTGTCCAAAGTTCCTCCGAGTATTTTTCCTTTCATTTCATCGGTCATGTACTCATCCATGGAAAGTACCAAACCTGCCTCCACATAAGGAGCCATGGTTCCTGCACCCCAGTTGAAAAATACATCGGGCAGCTCATTTCCCGCCATTGCTGTACGAAGCTTTACCTTATAGGATTCAGATTCCGTCCCTTCATGCACAACATTTACATTAGGCATATCCGTTTTGATAGATTCCAGTGCATTATAAAACGCCACATAGTTTCCATCCGTGGAATTAGGGTCAGAAAACTGTGACCAGAGGGTAATCGTAATCTGTTCTCCATTTCCTGGCTCCGTCTGGCTGCCTACATCTTCTTCTGCGCTGCTTTCTGGCTCTGCCTGTGCCTGAGCAGATTCTTGTGCCGAATCTGCTGACGAACTACCGCTGTCCTTACTGCCACATCCTGCCAGAGAAACAATCATTGCTGTTGACACCAGTAATCCCACCGCTTTTTTCAGTGCTGTTCTTTTCATAACTTTTCTCCCTTCATTTCAGCTTTATTTGATAGTACTATTGTAACTTTGGGAGGCTTTCATTCAAATGGAAATAAAAGATTAAATTTTAGAATTTTTTTACCTTCTTTTGCTTTTTTGTAAAATTTTTGAATTAAATAGAATATTTTTACCTTTATATTGCGCAGCAAAATTCCGATGTTACTGCTTCACTCTTATCTTAAAACACAAAATGTGGCAAAACCCGCCATAATAGTTAAGTCCTGCCACATCATATACCGTATTCCATATCTTATTTTTTCATCTGCTCTAAATATTTCTCCTGCTCGTTTTGTGGAATTTCCAAAGCTTCCATTGCCTGTTCCACCGTCATTCCAAGATTTTTCATAATATTTTGAATAGATTGCAAAATCCCTTTTTCCACCCCCTGTTGCATTCCCTGTTGCATTCCCTGTTGCATTCCCTGTTGCATTGCATCTCTCATAATTGACTGACCTAATCCGCTCATATCCTCCACTCCTTTCAGCACGGCCTCATTCTCCTGAATATTTACATATTTTGATATTTTCGACTTATCACATTGAAATACCCCTGACAAATAATCAAATATCGGTACATCCGTCTCTGTTCCCCTTCGGATAATAATTACATTCATTAGATTATAATCTTCTTCTGGTTCGTCCGATTTTCCTATAGTATCCTGCTTTTTAATGGAATACATTGTCACTGTATTCTGCAATTTTACAGGAATTTCCTCATTGCATATCCAGATACTGTAAACTTTCTCAATGTCTCCATAGTTTGTCTTGCCGGTCAATGTCCCGAGCTGATAACTGATTTCCCTTGCCGCATAGTAAAGTCCTCTTTTTACAATTGGGTAAGATGGATTAGATGGCCTATAGCTGTTTTGAACCTCCAGATCAATATGCAGTTGAATACAGAGATTTTCATTGCTCAGCATAGGGTTGACTGCCTTAAAGTGAGTGTCATACCGAATCAGCTTATCGCTCACTGACTCCATTTCTGTTGATAACTGTTCCACCCTTGCAGGAATATCTCCAACTGGAACATCTTTAATGCTGTCCGCATCTATATAGCGGATAACCTCTTCTACCGTAAAATTTTTATATTCCGGTACAACCTCCTTTAATACCGGAGCTATAATTTCTCTGTTCTGAAACAGCCGCTTACATGCTTCATCATACTTGCTTCCAACTGCTCCTGCAGCGGCAATATCAATTTCAGTTTCTCTTTTCATTCTTCCCCCTTGTCGAATTGTCAGCACATTTTCATTTGTTAAGGTTTCAGACCGGTCTTTATAATTATTATATGCAAAAAAAAACAGCTTTTCAAGATTATGAGGCATTTTGGGACCAGCCGTCCAAAGTATATTGATCTGCCAAATACGTTGACGGTAAAAAAAAGGACTGCTATAATTTTTATATGAATATTGAGCCACGTTAGAAATCCCCCGTGGCAACCGCTAAATATCCGTACAGGCGCAACTGCCTGGCTCGATGCCCATAAAACCCAGCCCCAAAAACAATCCAGCAAGATTACCGAGATAAATAAATTTTTCACAGGCTGTGCAAGAATGGAGAATTATTATGATTTTAGAGCAGATTTCCATATTCCGTGAATTAACGCTTCCTTCTATCCTGCTTAGGACTTTTCTTGCCATGCTCATCGGTGGTATATTAGGATATGAACGGGAAAAGAGACACCGTCCAGCTGGTTTCCGGACTTACTTAATTGTATGCCTCGGTTCCACACTGGCCATGATGGTAGGACTTTATCTGTCTTGGCTTACCGGTTCTGACGACGCCAGCCGTATTCCCGCCCAGGTAGTCAGCGGTATTGGCTTTCTGGGCGCCGGCACGATTTTAGTCACAAGACAGAATCAGGTAAAAGGGCTTACCACTGCTGCCGGGCTTTGGGCCGTGTCCTGTCTGGGGCTTTCTCTTGGGGCAGGTTTTTATACAGGCGCTCTTGTGGGCTTCGCCGCTATCTGGATTTCCATAAGGATACTGCTGATGGTAGATAAGCGCATGTACGCCGATGCAAAGCTTGTCTCGTTACACGTGGAATTTACAAAAATCGGCGACCTGAGCGCATTCATAACCTTTGCAAAAAAGCAGAACTGCACGGTGGAACATTTAGAAATAAACCGCTCCAGTCACATCAAGAAAGGAATTGCGGTTTCTGCAGTAATCACCCTCCGTTTCAGTAAAGATATGACATACCCGGAAATCGTGGAAACTTACGGAGCATTAGAGGGCGTTATCCATATAGAATCCATGTAGTCCCTGTGTCTCCTTCCTCCGTCTTACAACATGAAAACTTATCCTATGGAAAGTATCGATAATTAATGTGTATTGTACCAGTCAGTCTAAAATTCTGTGTTGACATAACAAATTCCAGATGGTATCATATTCCAAACAACCAAATAGCAATAATGTCTTCAGGGCAGGGTGAAATTCCCGATCGGCGGTAATAGTCCGCGGGCGCGGAAGCGCGGGGTCTGGTGAAATTCCAGAACCGACGGTATAGTCCGGATTAAAGAAGGTGTGTTGAAGTTGTCAGTATAAGACTGGCTTTTTCCTGCACTTTTTTAATCCTTTTGTCAAACCCACAACGCTCTGACGACATGTAGCACACCTGAATTTACGGACACCTGAAAGGCATTGTATGCTTTCAGGTGTTATTTTATTACAAATGGAGGAATTATCATGTACAGTAAAACAAAAAAACTCACAACAATCAGTATGCTCTGCGCCTTTGCGTATATTCTGACGCTGATAGGACGCATTCCCATCGTACTTTTCTTAAAGTATGATTCTAAGGACATTGTAATCACAATTGGCGGCTTTATCTTCGGACCTATGGTCTCTTTTTATATTACGGTGTTGGTGTCCATTGTCCAGATGTTCACCACCAGCAGTACAGGTATCTGGGGCTGTGTCATGAATCTTATCTCAAGCTGTGCATTCGCATGCACCGCTGCCTTTGTCTACAAAAGACGACATACCTTATCCGGTGCTGTTATGGGACTCTGCTGCGGGTGGAGCAGCATGGTTATCGTCATGCTACTTTGGAATTACATCATAGCCCCTATATATATGGGCTATCCGCGGGAGGAAATCACGGGCTTGCTGTTTACTGCGTTTCTGCCCTTCAACCTGATCAAAGGCGGACTGAATGCTGGCGGCACTATGCTCCTGTATAAACCTGTGGTAACTGCCCTGCGGCGTTCTCATCTTCTCGAACCTGCCAAAAATACGGAAAAATCCCGGCCTGACAAAGGCGTGATACTGGCATCTCTCTTAATCATTATCACATGTATCTTGTTTGTGCTTTCTTTTAATAAAGTGCTTTGACCAGACAAATTTGTTGCGCCCAGACGAACAATATGTGCAAGGGGCAGCATAATCTGAATACAGACTATGCTGCCCCAATGTAACACGTAAAGGAAGCTCTCCCGAGGCAAACATATCACAAAGAATGCAGCAGTCACTGTCGCAATCCACCACAAAGCGGATTTCGTCCTGCACATCCCCCGCCCTGCCGCATACATCCTTATCGGCTGCTGCCATAGCCGCACACAGAAGCACACCTAAAATCTTTTTTTAGACCTTTGCACCAGCGTCTCTTTTTTGTATGTTTTATACAAAATTTACTCATTTTTTTATTGTTTTCTTTGCATTTTTGTATTATGATGTTTTCAAAATAAGCCGTATATTTTGCACTATCGGCCCATCTCCAACATATGGAATCCGCCGGACATGCAGGAAAGGGGCCAAAATCCCATGAGCTACAAAAGTGTACATCTCAATGAAGTGCTGACCATAGATGAAATTTACTCTATTCATTATTTTGAGTATATGAGTGATTTTTCTTTTCCGGGAGAATCCCACGATTTCTGGGAATTTTTGTGTGTGGATAAGGGAGAGGTAAATGTATTTGCAGACGAACTGTTCCACTCTCTCAAAAAGGGGGACATTATTTTTCACAGACCAAATGAATTCCATAATGTAAAGTCAAACGGAATGATTGCGCCGAATCTGGTAGTCATTTCCTTTTCCTGCAATTCCCCTGCCATGGCATTTTTTGAAAAAAAGGTACTGCAAATCAGTGAACCGGAACGGCTCCTGCTGGCGCAGATCATCCAGGAAGCACGGTATGTCTTTGAAGGGCGCCTAGACGACCCTTATCAGGAAGAATTGCTGCGTGCCGAAAGTCCCCGTTTTGCCGGAGAACAGTTGATCAAAATTTATTTACAGCAGTTTTTGATACAGATGGTACGCCACTACATGGTTCACACCACCCCGCTTCCCCCGCCCCTTATCAAATCTGTCAAGCAGAAAGCGGACGGAGTGCTGTTTTCCCAGATACAGAAATACATGGAGGTACATATAAATGAGAATATATCCATTGAACAGATATGCAGAAGTAACTCCATAGGCCGCTCCCAGCTCCAGAAACTCTTCCGGACCAGAAGCGGCTATGGCGCTATAGAATACTTTTCACGCATGAAAATAGATTTGGCAAAACAGATGATACGGGAACGTCATTATAATTTCACACAGATTGCGGATGCCCTTGGATTTTCCTCCATCCACTATTTCTCCCGGCAGTTCAAACAAATTACCGGCATGACCCCGTCAGAGTATGCGTCCTCCATCCGCCTTCTGTCAGAAAAGGGAAGCTTTCCCGGCGGTTATGTCCGACCAGACTGTGCAGGACGGCTATTCCCAAAGGTTCTGGGGATAGCATCCTTCATCCTTTAGTGCCTGAATCGCTTTCATTACCGCAGGTTTATCCTCCTTATAGGTAACGCCGTACCAGCGGTCGCGGGATTTTAACACAGTCACTTCCGCCTTATCTTCCCGAATCAGTTCATCCACTACAAAGGGAAGGAAGTACTCACATTTCAGCGGATTCTCCGGCAGGCTGGCCTTTAAGAAACTGGCAAATCTGTCATGAATCTCCTCAAGGACGCTCTTGGTAAAGCCCCACATATTCATGGATACAACCGTGTCTTTCGCAAGCCCTGTCCATGTGTTTCCTTCATCTTCTGTATAAGCAGGGCCGTCCTCACGCTTTTCAATACGGACGCGCTCTGTAATTTCTGTAAGTTTTCCTGCCTCGTTTGTTTCGCATACACCTCTCGCTACATGGCCGTTCTCTGTAAGGGTATTTTCAAGAAGGTACCCAACCATGGTATACTGGTACTTTTCCTTGTCCTCATGGGATGCAAGGAAATCATAGATCATACGGAATGCCTGCTGTCCATAATAATCATCGGCATTGATTACTGCAAACGGGCCGTCAATCACTGGCAGACAGGATAAAACTGCATGGGCGGTTCCCCAGGGTTTGGTCCTTCCTTCCGGCACCTTAAATCCCTCCGGCAGGTTATTGATATCCTGGAAAACATATTCCACCTGTATCTGCTTCTCCATTCTGTCCCCGATGCAGGACCGGAAATCGGCCTCATTTTCCTTCTTAATAATAAATACCACTTTCTCAAATCCTGCTTTTACCGCATCATAGATGGAAAAGTCCATG
>OFHA01002415.1_pt1 | contig 10984 bp, 12 predicted proteins | sample 1521891 | NCBI WGS metagenome assembly OFHA01 (sample SAMEA3504089, study PRJEB24116) | mouse gut metagenome | biome: mouse gut; feature: mouse-associated habitat; material: faeces | place: Denmark | collected 2011 | reverse complement strand
TCGGTGATTTCCTTCGCCCGTGGATCCGTGTTCAAAAAGTTTGTGATTGCTTCCCCTATTGTCTTTGTATTCATCATGGTTAAATTCCTTCCTTTCCTTTACTGTAATTAAATTATACTCTATATTGCGCAATATGTCAATACATATTACGCAATATTTTAAAAGAATTTTTCTCATAAAGTACGGGCCGCGCCTGCTGCCTATTTGCTATTTTTCAGGACTTCGGCGGCAGCATATACAAGATCCTGCGCTTCTTCTTCCGATAAGCCTTCCGCCTTCTGGTATTCTTCCAACTTTTCAACGAAATTTTTATGTGCTTCCTGAAAGTTTCCTTTGTTGAAAATCGCTTCTTCCATAATCAAATAATATTTCGCCGCCCTTGTAAGTTCCATTGTGATTTTTACTTCTTTCATGGTTAAATTCCTTTCCGCCGGGGAAGGATCCCCGGCCTTTCTTTTATGCGATTTTATCATTATCCGATTCAAAGAACATTCCTTTAAATTCGCAATACTGATTTATACCATTGTCAACGATTTTGCAGCGTTGTGTCTTCTCATATTTTCCGCCCTTATGAATTGTTATTACAACGCTCTTTTCCGTTACCTTTTCCACATGATAGATTACTTCCGTTTCTCCTAAGCATGTTCTATATGCCCCGATTTCAAATTTTTTCATTTTGTTTCCCCGCCTTTCTTTTGTTTCCTTTCTGTGATTATAATATATCACATATTGCGCAATATGTCAATACATATTACGCAATATTTTAAAATATTTTTAGGCATAGAAAAAGCGCCAAAACACAAGGCTTTCTTGCGTTCTGGCGCCTGCTGCCGGGCGGCGCTCTCTATATCCCGTGTACGGCGTTCATTTGACAGCCAAAGGTTACCGAACACGCATATAACGGACGTCCAAGACGTTCGCTTTCCGCCTTCACGATCTGCCTGCATTTCGCTATAAAGTAATATTGACGCTGCGGTTCAAAATCAGGTGGACTGCAAGTAACATCGACCTTATCCAGTTCTACGTTCTTTAATTCTTCTGCCGCAATATTTTTCAAATCAATATAACAATCCATCTTTTATCCTTTTCTTATCATTTATTGCCTGCTTAATCCCAGTTTATTGCATCGTGAGGAATTGTCCCGTTTTTTGCTCTGTCCTTTCGTCCTTCCAAAATTGCTTCTATTTCACCTTGTTCAGGAACTACCTCTGGAATAAATTTAATGATGACTCTATAAAGAAGCTCAACATCTTCTTCCGGTACTAACTCTATCAGATTTTTCAGCATTTCTTTACTCATCGTTTTGCCTCCTGAATTTTACTGTCTTCTTACTATACTCAATTTTCAAATTATTCACACACACTCTTTTCCGGGTTCGGTATTCATCTGACACCTGAAATTTGTGACATTACAAGTGAGCTCACGCCCCTTTCTTTCTTTTATCTCCTGCAGAAGCAGGCGGCATAGTTTCCCTTTATCCTTCTCCCCGAATCTTCCTGTTTTTGCGTTCTTCCAGTTCTTCAATCTGCTGCATCAGACAATCCGGAAAAGTCCCTTCAAACGGCACAGCCTCCCCTGTTGTGTAATGATCAAGAAGAACGATTTTATTCTCTCTGTCAAAACAGAATATTTCATCGCCGTTCCCGATAACGGAAAGAAACGGTATAAAATCGGTGAATCCCTCATCATGCAATTCTTTTGTTTTTACCCTGATATCAAGAAATTCAGGTATCTCCTCCGCAATTCCGTAGACTATGATCCCGCGACAAAATGACCAGAACGGTCCGACCTCATACATTTTCGCTCTTGGCCATATCTCTTCCCGTACTTCCATATAAAGCCCGCCGAGCGGAGACATGGTAAATTCTCTGAAATCAACAGGAAGTTTTATGTTATATTGATCCTCAAACACTTTTATGTCCTGCCTGGACGGCTCATTTCCCATACAGGCTACGACCTGATAAGTCTGCTTGTCATAATGATGGAAATACTCGTATACTTTTTCAAGTGACATGATAGCGCCTCCCTTTTTGATCACAATGATATCATAGCATAGTTCCCCTTTTTTTACAAGAAAAGTACCTATCGCGCCCCAAGTCGGATCAACTTCTCATAGACCGGGATCATATCCGGCTCCGTCACTTTTTCCCGGATCTCCGGGACCGGAATCCAGCCCACCTGAGAGTTTTCGTCCGCTTTGATATGCAGCGTTTCCTCCTCATCCGCCTCAAACAGATAACTGTAGTTCAGATGCTGGTGGGCACAGACATACTTCCCCCGTTTCACATGTCCCCAGACAGGCAGTACGTCCACCGCCGCCAATGGTCCTTCCGCCGTAGTCTCCAATAATACCCGCAGATTTTTTACGCCGGTCTCCTCCGTCGCCTCCCTCTTTGCCACGGGCAGCATCTCCTCCTCACCGTCCGCATGTCCGCCGGTCCAGGACCAGGAACGGTAGATATTGTGATAGACCATCAGCATCTTGTCCCGCGCTTGATTGAAAATCATCGAGGAAGCTGTCATATGGGCGAAACCGTTCTCCCGGGTGAGGATCGTATCGGGAAAAGTCTCGATATACCGCAGGATCATCTCCTGATCCGCCGCCTCCTGGGCGTTTTTCGGGTTATACTTTTTCAGTTCTTCTATATAGTTCATATGTACTCTCGCGCTCCTTCGTTTTACCGTTTCCTCCGGTGCAGATTCGACCGCCCTTTCTTCCCGATCAGTTCTGCAACGCCTAAATCCCGCAGGATCAGCAGGCAGGTCTGCGCCGTGCCTCTCGGAATATGGGCACATTTTGCCAGATCTCCGGAAGTAAACTCTTCCGGAAGTTCCTCCGGCAGAAAACGGGCATAGTCGCTGATGTGCTCGATCCGCACAATATCCCGCAGCTTCCCCGGCAGGCGGTCATACCGCGAAGCGCCTCTCTTTTTATCCCTGCTCCGGCCGTTTAACAGTTTATACTCCTCCATATCCATCAGGACAATATGAAATGAAAGGTTGGGATCTCGCAGGTACGGACGGATCGCGTAGAGCTCATGGAACACATTGTATGCGCTTCCCTTTCTCGGAGAGCGCCTGCCCCCTGTGATGGCTCCTGTCTCCTGATCCAGCCAATATATCTTTTTTTCCACTGCCACCGGATAGATCACCGTCACATGATACTCTTTTAAAAAGGCAGCCAGTTTTCCGCGAAGTCTGTGAAAAGCCTTTGTCTGGATCTCCCAGATCTCATGGTCCACGGCGATGTCCGCTATGTAACGCCCCCTTCTCTGCTCCTGAAAGTCATGGTCGTAACAGTAAAAATCCTTGATCACCTCGTGGATCGTCTTTTCCTGCAAGGTGCCGAAACCGTTTGTCTCTTTCTCGCGTGAGAGCAAAAGATCTGTGATCTCCCCGAAATAACGCCGGTTTTCTTCCATATCTTCCAGAGGATATCTTTTATCTTCCGTCATATCCTCAGCACCGTATCTGGCCGTCGCCGTAAATCTGATATTTGTAGCTTGTCAGTTCCTTCAGCCCCATAGGCCCTCTTGCATGAAGCATCTGGGTACTGATACCGATCTCCGCGCCGAAGCCGAACTCAAATCCGTCCGTAAATCTTGTGGATGCATTCACATACACGCAGGCGGCGTCCACCTCCCGCAGAAACTTCTCCGCATGGACCTTATTTTCGGTGATGATCGCCTCAGAATGTCCGGTATTATAACGGTTGATATGAGCGATGGCTTCCTCCACGGAACCCGCTGTCTTTATGGAAAGGATATAGTCCAGATATTCCGTCCCGTAATCCTCCTTCGTGGCAGGCACACAGTCAGAAAGTACCGCACATACCTGCTCGTCTCCCCTGATCTCCACCTGCTTCTCTCTGAGCCTTTCCGCCAGTTTCGGCAGCAGGGCATCTTTTACCTTTTCATGGATCACCAGGGATTCACAGGCGTTGCAGACGCCGATCCGCTGGGTTTTCGCGTTGAAAATGATGGATACCGCCATATCGATATCCGCCGCCTCATCCACATAAATATGACAGTTTCCGGTTCCTGTCTCGATCACCGGAATCGTACTGTTTTCCACCACGCTGCGGATCAGTCCGGCGCCTCCTCTGGGGATCAGAAGATTTACAAATTTATGCATCTTCATAAATTCCGCCGCCGTCTCCCTGCTGGTATCCTCTATCATGGAGAGGACATCGGCGGATATCCCGTTATCCATGAGCACCCCCCGCAGCACCTCCACGATCTTTTGATTGGAACAGAACGCGTCGCTCCCGCCCTTTAAGATTACCACATTTCCTGTTTTAAAACAGAGCCCGAAGGCGTCCGCCGTCACATTGGGGCGGGCCTCATAGATAATGCCGATCACGCCGATGGGCACACGGCATTTTTCAATGTGAAGCCCGTTCGGGCGGTCAAACTGTTCCATAACCTCTCCCACCGGATCGGGCAGCGCCGCGATCTGATTAAGCCCTTCCGCCATACCTTCGATGCGGACCGCATTCAGCTTAAGCCGGTCCTGCAGCCCCTGGGGCATTCCCTTCTGCGCCGCTCTCAGCATATCTTTTTCATTTGCCTCGAGGATTTCTCCCTGACGCCGGACCAACGCCTCCGCGCTCCGGCAGAGCACCTGATTCTTTTTTTCCGTGGATAACGTCTGCATCTCATATTTTACAGCCGCCGCGTTTTTACAAAGTTGTTCCAGATTCATATTTTTCTTCCTTTCCGCATTGCTCTTATTATAAAACCATTTTTACAGGGGTGCTTGCAGCTATTGCGCGTCTCCCTTTATCCCGGACAGGATCTTTATTACCAACACCTGTGTATCCTCCGACGCACCTGCAAGGCTTTCCTGAAACCTCTCGCGATATTTTTTCTTTGACAAAATCCGAACGATCCCTTCACAGCCGCAATGATACCCTTTTTCCGGTATATCATGTAAATACTCCAGTAAAATCCCGATCCCATCCGGTTTCTGCCGGGATGCCGCGTAAACACACGCCTCGCACAGATACTCCATAGCGGTCATCGCCATGGGGGACGGTACCCTGGCCTCATCGTTGAACAGTTCAAACACGTTTTTGAAACGTGACAGGTCCCTGATGTCCCAGAGCCCGGACATCGCCACCCTGTAGTTCTGATAATCTTCCGTGAAGTTTTTCTCCTCATCCCTGTAATCGTTCAGTTCCTTTCCGCAAAACACATCCCGCAGAAAGAAAAGCTGTTCCTCAAAGGGCTTATCCGCAAACTCCCTGACTTTCGGGCTTCTGTACCACTCCTTCACTTCATCTGTCTCTGTCAGAGTAAAACATCCGCTTCTCTCGCCGGAAAAGACAAATTCCTCTTTGCTCCGGTACATGTCCTTTCCGATATAGATCGGGGTATTATACTTTATCCTCACACAGTTCTTCTTTACTTCCCGCACAAGTTTTTTGAACAGTTCACCGGAAAATTCCGTCTCGAGGTTTCTGGCAATGTGGATATAATAATCGTATGTCAAATCCTCATGTTTTTGCATTCCCTTTAACATCACGCTGTTTCCGTTTTCCGTATAGATCATCCGATATCTCTCGATATCATCCCTGTCTTTTAACGCCTGCCGGTATCTCTTCATCGTCTGCGTTTTCGGCGCGATCAGATAAAACGGCTGAATAGAATGAGCGGCATGACAGTCGTCCGCGATCTCATCAATGGTATCAAACTCCATTTGGGGCATCTCACCTCTGCCGGCTTCCCTATCTGCTTCCGTCATGCAGTATTTGATGTCGAACTGCCGTTCTATCTCGTGAAAGATATTGCATATATCTGTTTTGGATGCGAAAAAATAAATAGTATCGATCATAATATCCGCCTTATTCCGTGATCACATGATCCACTTTTTTGTCAAAACGCTCCGCCGGAAGCGTTTCCACAACCTGCATCTCATAGGCAAGTCCGATCTTTTCCAGCACCACTGGCTTTCCATCGGCCAAATGCTCCCATCCGGCGAGCCACCTGTCATAGAAGCCGCCGCCATAGCCGATCCGGTTCCCTTTTTTATCAAAAACCGCCCCGGGAAGAAGCATTCGCAGATAAATCTTTTCCGCCCCATGTCCCATATCTTTTTCTGATTTTGCAAGCCATTCCCCAAACGTTCTCCCGGGCAATATTTTCGGTTCCCAAATTCCCTGATACCCTGTTTCCAGTTCTTCCCACCCGTGGATCTGAAAAAAATCCATTTCCGTCCGTTTCTTCTCCGCCTCTTTAAAAGAACAGGATATGTTCCCTGGATGAAAAGAGGGATCAACGAAAACTTTCGGCACAAAAACGGTTTTCTCCTTTTCTAAACACCAGAGTATAAATTTTTTTGTAGAAACTTCACTCTTATAATTGACATAAGATAAATATGCGGCACAGGGCTCTTTCTCATCATACCGGATAAGCTCCTCAAAAATCTGCTTATCCATCCTGTGTCGTACTTCTTCGGATAAACTGTTTCGCTCTTTTAGTATTTGTTTTCGCATCCTGGCTTTTCGTTCTTTTTGCTCTTCCATCTCGCCCTTCATTTCTGTGTGATACTATCTGTGCATCCTCTCCACAAACAGCGGCAGATCAAACTTCTGATCATACCCGGATGTACGGAACAGCGTCCCAATCTGTGCCCCGGCAAGCAGCCGGTGTATCACTTTGATATCTTTGCTGTTGGCAATCAGCATATCTATCCCTGATTTGGTGGCGATCTTTGCCGCCAGCAGTTTTGTATTCATGCCGCCCGTTCCGCTTGCGCTTCCGGTGGAAGCCTTCCCCATCTGCATGGTCTCCTGATCAAGCTGTCTGTCATTTTTGAAATGCACATAGGCACGGTATCCTGCAGGGTCAAATCCGGCCCATTGCGTCAAAGCCGCTTTGGAAACGGCAATGGCACATATATTCGCTTCCTTTTCTCCCACATTGGACAGGATTCCGGTCACAGTATAGTCGCCATGAAAGCTCTCGGTATCCAACCGGACTGTCTCACCGATTTTGGCACCCAAACCGTAAGCAGAGAGAAAATATTCGCTGACAGCGACTTCATTCGCCTGTGCTGGGAGTTCTCCTTTTATCAGCTCCATCTGGCTGCGGGCAATATACATCATATCGCTGTCGCAGTACACATAGGAGGCGTTGTATCCCTGCATAGAATGCTCCTGCCCCAGCAGATAGTATTCGCCCACCCGGGCAAGCTCCGGCAGGTCTTTCAGCACTGCCACATGGTCTGCCCCCACGCCGGTGAAGACCGCCTCATAGGTGTCGGCCACCTGATTACGCTGGATCTGTGCAATCGAAACGGATAGTACCGCTGACAAGCAGACCAGGAACGCCGCCAGGGCTACGGCAACCATCAATAGAAAAAAGCTGAACATTTCAAACGTCGGAAAATGATAGCTTACTTTTCCAAAAAGGCTCATTGCGCTAAAGATCGTACAAAGAAGAGGCCCCATAAGGGTTCCAAACGACACGGAAATAAGCAGTACCCAAAATGTATAAAACAACCCCTCGGTCAAAAGCATTTTGGAAAGCTGTCTACTGCTCAGGCCAACCGCCTGCAAAACGCCCAGTTCCCGCTTCCGGGTCAAAATATTTGTGATAAGGGTGTTCAGCAGGTTGATAATACCAAAAACCCCTATGAACATAACGAAAACATAGACCGGGATACGGTAATTTAACAGTTTATCCCTATATGCCCCGACCCACTCGTCTAATGTGCTGACATAGAGACGGGAAGCCCGTGGTATTATTTTTTGGATCTCATCTTTTACCGCCTCCCATTTATTGTCGTCTGTATCTACGATGAATTGATAGTTGAGATTTTCCGCAGGCACAATTTCTGACAGCATTTCCAAAGGAATAAACAGGGTATCATATCCGCCGTATGGGATATCCGCATCCACAATTCCCATCACTTTTACTTTCCTTGTCTGGCCTCCGGCTTCAATCTGAAGCTCGTCCCCAACAGACACATCCCAGCCGAATGTTTCTTCCCAATGCGGGCCGTTTTCAATGAGAATGCCATTGTTATTAAGAAGCTCCTGCAAATCTGCCGTACCTTCAACCAGATATTGTTCCAGCATTTTCCCGGAATCCGGAGTAAAGCCTTCCGAAACAACCGGTTCACGGTCTCCCGTTGGCATATGGAGATCCAGGACCGTCCCCTGATATGCTTTCACGTCTTCCACACCGTCTATGCCCCGGATCGATTCCATGAAATCTTCCGTGAGCAGGTTGGATTTTTGAAACTCCAAATATTGTTCGCTGTCGTGCGACTGCGGCCCGTAATCGCCTAATTCAAGACGGATTTCCCCATAAGGAAAACTTCTGCGCGCCATTGCCAGAGGGTCAATCGAATTAAAATATGCAGAGCTTGCCATAAGCAGGACACCGCACACGCCTAATGATAAAACCGTTAAGGCCGTTTTCTTTTTATTTCTTGCAAAATTAAGAAAAGCTAAATTTTTCGCTGATAAGGAACGGTGCAGCGATTTTGTCTGCCTGAATGCCACATCGTTAGGATCAGCCGCATAACGGACTGCTTCAATCGGGGTAACACGGGCTGCAGTCCTGGCTGGTTTAATTACAGCAGCCATAACGCATAGATACATGAATAACGCTGTGATGGCGGCTATCGCAAATACCATCAGGGTGTTCCAACCGTCGGGAACAAGAATATATCCTGCTGCTGCACCAGCTGATATTCCAATCGGTATCCCTATTACAGAAAGGGAAAAGCCCTCCCGGAAAACAATCCGTTTCATCTGTCTGCCTGTTATTCCAATCGTCCGCAGCTTTCCGTATTCACTTGTTTTTCTGGTTATGGACACATAAAACAAACTATAAATAACAAGGGTACATACCAGGGCAACAATAAGGCTGATGAATGCGATTATGGCCACATATTGGCTGCCCCGCTGCTCAATCAGGAAAAAATAATAGGTTGAAAACTGCATTTTCTCTGGCCGTATCCCCAGTTCGTCGCACAATGCCGATAATTCTGCCTGTATCGCCGATTTCGACCAGCCGTCAGACCCATTCAGCCGGACATAGGCGGAATAAGCCGGCGCACCGGCCTTATTTTCAATATAGGACTGCGATACATATACAGAATAATTTGAATCTTCCACAGGCAAAATGCCGCATAAAATGTATTCTTTTTCCCCGTCCCCTAAATCCAGCGGCACCGTATCACCTACGGACTTAGATAATCCGGCCCTGTTAAGAAATGCCTTTGTGACAGCAATTTCATTTATAGATTCCGGTAATGTCCCCTCCAAATCGGGATATTTTGCCAATTTCATCAGTGTCTCATCCATGGAACGGACAGTTAATTTATAATCTCCATAGGAAACCAAACCCAATAAGTTGCTCACGCCGACCTGCACCCTGTCATCATCTGCCAATTTTGTGACCATGTCATTGTCAACTTCATCAATGACTGCCTGATAGCGCCCCGCCGCATCATTTAATGATGCACGCTGGGACGCAAAAAAGTACAGGGTTGTTGCCATGACCAGGCAGCTAATGCAATCGTTATGATAATGAGTATGTTCCTGCTTTTATCTGTTTTTAAATTCCGTTTTGCCAGTTTTTTTATAACGGCGCTGGTATCGTTCTCAAAAGGCCATGTCATGTCCTCCATCTCCTTCTATGATATTCAAAAAAATACACTTATCGCAGAGTTTCCATCATTGATAACTTGCTTTGCTGCTTTAAGGCCCCTGTTGTAATCAGCACACTACATAAAATAATAACCGCACAATTCAAGATTGTAATACCCAATGGAAATTGATAATTCAAATAGCTCATCAGGCTGTTTTTCAAAAATGAGCAAAGAACATATCCAATTCCTCCACCAATTATCACAGATAATACAAGTCCAATACCAACTACGATCAATCCCTCTTTATGAACCATCACGGATAATTGTTTTTGAGACATTCCCACGGAACGCATGAGAGAAAATTCCCTGCGCCTTACGATAATTCCCGTCAAAGTTGTATTCAACAGATTCATCACGGAAAAACAGCCAATCAAAACAATGGCTATTGCAAGGGCGAACTGTGTCCCCTGCAGGAAGTTTTCATTCTGGGCAATCGCAGCAGAAAGGGAATCCACACTCAGTCGTGGATTATCTGATACAATCTGGTCTATTTCATTTTCTGCCTGCTGTTCAAAAGAATCCTCTACACGAATCACATACTGATATGTCAGATTGCTGTGTGCGATTTTCTGCATGGAATCAACCGGCAATAACAGCATATCTATTTTATCGCCATGATTTCCAATCTTACTTTCGTCAAGGACTGCCGCAATCTCAAATTCCAGGTTCTCCGTATGCTGCCCATCAAAAATCTTCAGCGTTACAGACGAGCCGACTTTTGGATGAATGCCAAAATACTTCTCAAAGTCACCCGGCCTGCCAATCACCATCTGATCCTCAGATGCCATTTGCCCATAATCTGACAGGTTTCCATTTAAGAGACAGCTTTGCAGCAAATCCATATCTGCTTTCTCAAATCCCACGATTTCAGCATCTGATTCCAGGGCCTGCAGGTCATAGGAAACCGGGAGATGCCAATCGTCTATGATCTTTTGCACACCTGATAATTGCGAGAGTTCTTTTTCCACTTCCTCCGTAAAAGGGCTTGAACCCTGCAAAATCTCCAAAGGATTTTCCATCAGCTCCTGATTCGAGATCTTTAAAACGAACTGTCCTCTTGCAAATCCGGATAAAGACATATCTTCTGCATTTATAGAAGAAAGGACAGAGGATAAACCTGACAGCAGGACGCCAGTCAGGACAAGGGAGGCGGCTGTCAGTATATTCTTTTTCTTATAACGCAAAACCTGGTTGACTGCCAAAGACCCCGGCGTTAGCTTGTGCTGCCTATGTTTACCTTTCGGTTGATTATTTTGTTCATAGCGGGAAGCCTCTATAGGTGAAACAGCCGCGGCTATCTTAGCAGGCTTTTTGATGG
>OFHA01002412.1_pt1 | contig 10996 bp, 13 predicted proteins | sample 1521891 | NCBI WGS metagenome assembly OFHA01 (sample SAMEA3504089, study PRJEB24116) | mouse gut metagenome | biome: mouse gut; feature: mouse-associated habitat; material: faeces | place: Denmark | collected 2011 | reverse complement strand
GAAACGGCGCATATCCCGGTTTCTGTCATATTCACCTGTTCCTGCAAAGTAGCTGAAAACAGGCTGTAGGCCCTCAGCCATTCCCAAAAAGATAGTAAGAATAATCAGCATCAAGTATCCGATAACCAGATATGCCGCAAGACCAATCTCACCATAGCCATATTTCACAATGGCAGAGTTATAAACAAATGTGATAATGCCAATCGTGAACTCCATGATAAACGAGGCAAAACCCAGCATGAAAATGCGTTGGATATTGTGCGGCTGTATTTTTAACTTTGCAAAATAAAGATTTCCTTTTTTCATCAAGAAGTGTGGGAGCAGAATTGCTACACTGAAAACCGGCCCGATTGCTGTTGCCAGAGCCGCCCCGGAAATGCCCATATTTAGCGGGTACATAAACACATAATCCAACACCATGTTAGAGACAGAACCGAAGGCCAAGGCGAACATTGCCAGATTTGGACATCCATCGTTTCTTACAAGACCGCCAAGCAGAAAACTAAACAAGAGGAATGGCGAAAAGGTGACAATATACTGAAGATAACAGATTGCTTTATCGTGAATCTGCGGCGTAGAACCTAATACTTCTGCCAAAGAATGAAGAAAAATATTGCCCATAACAATAACGGATATTCCAATGCCTGCGGAACACAAGATGGCCGTATTGAAAGTCTGTACAGCTTTTTCATTTTCTTTTCGTCCAAGCTGGCCGGAAATCATAATTCCTGCACCAGATGCAACTGCCATTGACAGTGCAATCAATATTTCTATAAAGGGTACTGAGACAGCAGCGGCAGCCATTGCATCCCGGCCCAAACGATTGCCGATAAAAATCCCATCTACAATTAAATAGATAGAATTGAACAGCAGACCGATCATCTGCGGTATAGCGTACTTTGCAAATAGTGCGTGGGTTTTCCCGTCATACATAGTAATAAGCCTCCTTAAATAAAAGCAGGCCTGCGTTGTGTAACACAGGCCTACTACACAATAAAATGAACCCCCGGCAGGTTGATTTTATCTAATATGTATTCAGTTGCAGGTTTTCTTCCCTTTGATTAGTTCAATCGCTTCTTTTCCTGTCATATGGTCAATATGCATTTTCAGCATGCAAAGCGGCGTCCATTCTTGGTCAATCGCATTTTTACGTCCGATGGCTGTATCTTCTGGAGCATACTTGATTGCCAGTTTTTCAATCGCTGTACGCTTTTCCTTTTCGTCCTTTATTACCTCTACGCGTCCAAAGGCAATTATACTTCTGAAATAGCTGGTGTATTCATCGGGAACAATTTTATCCTGGTCGATAACACAGAAAGAAACTTTTTCGTTTTGTTGTATCGCATCCAATTTGTGGCCGCTTTTGGCACAGTGAAAATAGATTTTCTCCCCATCATATACATAACTGATAGGAACGGCATAAGGATAATTGTCATCGCCTGACAATGCCAGAACCCCGGACGTTCCTCTATAAAGGACGGAGGATATTTCTTCCCTGGACAATGCCTGCCGTTTTCTTCGCATTTCTCGAAACATATCAGCACCTCACTTAAAAAATAAAACGCCTATATCCCATCCCTTCAATGGCCTACTGGAATGGTTATAAGCGTTTACCCGGCGGTAATGAAGAAAGTATAGCAAACACTATACAGAAAGTCAACTTTTTTTCGCATCATGTATGGGGGAGCGCACAAATGGCAAGCAATTCTAGTGTGTCCACACTGCGAAATTTCGTCAAGAACCTTTCGTTTTCGTGTTCCTAGTAAAGAGTTAATCATATGGAAGATTTAAGATTAATTCAATGGAATAGTAAGATAAAATGCTCAACAAATATGGTATACTTTATGTAACAGTTATGGCCTTAATTAACAAGAGGAGGAAGTTCTATGGCAAAGTATACGGATGATGAAATAAGAGTAATGAGTAAAATTACATGCAAGGTAGCAGGAGATTATTTAGGAATATCTCCAATGGCTGTGAGCGTTGGGATGAGAAATAATTTGCTGCCAATTGGCTTTGCAGTACATAATGAGAAGCGTGATAGACGGTTTTCAGAAAGTTGGTCATATCATATTATTGGGGAAAGGTTAATTGCATATAAGTACGGAAAGATTAATGAAATACAGGTTCATAATATTGAAAAAAATTTATCCGATATTATTGAGAAATTTGAAGAGATGAGGAAAGACTTGCTTTTTATATTAAGCGAAGACGCAGAACAGAAGAATTAGAATTATTTGAGTATGCGTTTTCGCTTTCGAAATATAAGGATGAGGATAAAAAATATGAAGGGAGAAAGGTTTGGTATGAATGATTTTAATATGGTGTTGATAAGCAGGAAGCAGTTATATGATGAGATTTGGAAAATATCTGTAGCCGGAGTTGCCAAAAAGTATAATCTACATTATGCAAAATTGATCAAGAGTTTAAAATCTTATGACATACCATATCCATCTTCTGGTTATTGGACAAGATTAGCATGTGGAAAAGATGTATCTGGTGAGACAAAACCATTACCGCAAAAAGATTTTGATGATATTTATTTGTATCCAGCAGATTATTCTTTTGTTAAAAAACATAAACAAAAAGATGATAATCAACATGGCAGTTCAGAAGAACAAAAATCAGATATACAAAATGAAGTCTCCGTAACCAAAACGGAAAAGAATTACAAATGTGATATGCCAATTACAGTACTTTCTTTTTTAGAAGAAGAGGAAAGAGAACGAGTGATTAATGAACTGGAAAACATTCAGGTTAAACCAAATTCGAGAATACATCCTGTTTTGATTGAATATAAGAAATCGATTGAGGAATGGAAGAAGCATGAACAGGAGAATACAAATATAAGAAGAGGTTGTTATGGTTACTTTAGAGGACAAAAAATAGAGCAGCCTATTTTCACAAATGAAGTTTCTGAATTAGGTCTAAAAAGAATAATCGTAATCTTAGATACTATATATAAGGTTATCGAGAAACTCGGAGGAGAAATAAAACAAGATTTATCGATGAAAATCCGAGAAGACGTGGTAAGAGTCAGTTTTATGGAAGGGCAGGACAAAAAGACACATGAGTTGACCAAGCAGGAAGCGAAAGCACTTTTAGAATATAAAGAGAAGATAAAATTTCAGCAGTATGCTTCAAAACCACGGATTAAAAAATATGATTATTATTACAATGGGAAGTTGCGAATTAAATTTAGCAATGGAAAATATTTTAGAGATAATGAGCAACAAAAAATTGAAGATAGAATCGATAAAATGATTGTTGAATTGTATGAAATATCAGAAGGATATAGGATAGAAAGAGAAAAGAGAGAAGCAGAACATCAAAGATATTTAGAAGAACAACAACGAATAAGGGAACTTGCGGAAAGAAAAGAACTGGAAAAGCAGAAGACCCAAGAGTTAGTAAATGAAGCTAAAGATTATCAAATAGCTTGTGAAATAAGAAATTATATAGCAGCGCTAAAAGAAAAAAATAAATCAGATGAAACAGAGTGGTTTAAGTGGGCTGAGGAAAAAGCTGATTGGTTTGACCCTACAATATCATTGGAAAACAAATGGTTAGGAAAACGTAATCATAAGGCAGATATAGAGGAAAAACAACTCATTAGTAAAAAGAGACAGAGTTCTTATAATTGGTAGCAATGATGTTTGCCGGGCATAAAATAAGCAGAATTTAGCCGAATACATGTTTGGCAAAGTTCTGCCAGTGCATGAAAATTAGACGATGTGGACTCAGAAGACCATATGCTTTTGGAAACGATTGAAGAATTTGAAGGAGGAAGATATATTATGAAAACAATATGTGGAATCGATTGTACCGGGTGCGGATGGAAAGAAATCTGCAAAGGCTGTGAAGAAACAAACGGCCGTCCGTTTGGCGGCGAATGTGTTGCCGCTGAATGCTATAAATCAGGCGGCGAAAACTGTTATCTTACATATAAGAATCGCCTAATCGAAGAGTTTAATGCACTTGGAATTATAGATATGCCTACCGTAACAAATCTTAATCAACTGAATGGTGCATATGTAAATTTGGAATATACTCTTCCCAGCGGGCAAAAAACGAATCTGCTTGATGACAAGAAAGTATATCTTGGTTATCAACTTGAAAAAGAACATAGTGATAGATGCTACGGACTTGTTGCGGATAATCATTTTTTACTTGTCTGTGAATATGGATGCAATGGCGCAGAACCTGAAATCATTATATATAAAAAGAGATAATGAAATTCCAGTTTTAAAACTGTATGATGGAAAGCAAGTCTGAAATGGCTTGCTTTTTGCTTTACAATGAAGGCGGTTACTGTATAATTATATGTAAAATAAAAAACGGTAATTTCGTATGAAGCAATAAAGGAAATATATGATGGGAAAGTATAAAATTTTGATAGTTGAAGATGACAGTGATTTAAGAGAAGGTCTTTCCTTCTCTTTTTCAAGTGATGGATATGATGTGCTGGAGACAGAAACCAAAAAGGAAGGTTTACAGGAAATAAAGAAAGGTGGCTGTGATCTGGTTCTTCTTGACTGTAACTTACCGGATGGAACAGGGTTTGAACTTTGCAAAGAGGTTCGGAGTTACAGCAATATTCCGATTATTATGCTGACAGCTCGTGATACAGAGCTGGATGAGATAAAAGCTTTGGAATTGGGAGTAAATGATTATTTGTCAAAACCATTTTCTCTTGGAGTATTAAAGGCAAGAATGAAGCGGATTCTTCAGGAAAAATCGGGAAGTACGAAAATTATCTCAGGAGAATTAAGCATAGATCAGAGCGTCTGCAAAGTATATAAACGAGGCGAAGAGATTTCACTTAGCAAATTGGAATACCGTTTGTTATTGTATTTGGTTGAGAATAAGAACCATATTCTTTCTAAAGAGCAGATTTTAGAGAAAATATGGGATTGTGACGGAAAATATGTAGATAACAATACGGTGTCTGTGAATATCAGCAGGCTTCGCGCAAAGATAGAGGATGATATATCGAAACCAAAATGGATTCAAACAGTCCATGGGATCGGCTATATCTGGAAGGAATAAAAAGATGTGGATTGCGATAATTTTAGCAGTTCTTTTGTGCTTGTCGATTGGATATGGCATATATCAAAAGAGAAAAACGTACCGCTTAATTGACCGTTTGCTGGATAGTGTGTTAAGCCGGGAAATGATTGTATCTTCTGATGTGGAGGAAGGAGAATATTCTGCCCTTGTCAGTAAAATCAAGCAGATACAGGAAGTACTTGGTAATCACGCTAATAGTGCAGAACAAGAAAAAGAACAGGTTAAAAGCTTGGTATCGAATATGTCTCATCAATTCAAAACGCCCCTTGCTAATATTTCTCTTTATGCTGAAATTTTAAGTAAAGAGGAAATTACATCAGAGCAGAAAGCTATGTTTTTCGAAAAAATGCAGCGACAGGTTGATAAACTGAGTTGGATTGTGGAGTCTTTATCGAAGATGGTAAAACTGGAGCAAAATATTGACGGTTTTGAAGTAAAAGGCATAGGAATAAAACAGACGATTTTAGGCGCAGTAGATGCAATTTATGAGAAACTGGAGAAAAAGGAAATCAACTTTATATTGGAATCCTTTGAGGACAGAGTATTGTATCATAATCGAAAATGGACGGAAGAAGTATTTGTGAATCTGTTGGAAAATGCCGTTAAATATACGGATTCAGGAGGAACAATTTTTATTCGTGTAATAAATTATGATCTATATACAGAGATTCAGATTGTAGATAATGGGCGTGGTATCCGGCAGGAGGAAACGACAGATATATTCAAACGATTTTATAGAAGTCCGGAAGTTGAGAACATGGAGGGCTCTGGCATTGGGTTGTATCTTTCGAATCTGATTTTGGAAAAAGAGAAAGGATATATGACGGCAATTTCCGAGTATGGAAAAGGCAGTTGTTTTTCTGTGTTCTTACAAAACTGTAAGAACTAATCATCCGTTTGTAAAGAAATTGCAAGATATGGCAGTTATACTGGATGTATCAAGAAAAGAGGAGTGGTGACGGATGAGTATTTTAGAATTACAAAATGTTGAGAAAATATATGGAGAAAAAGATAATCAGGTAATGGCATTACGGAATATCAATCTGAAAGTGGAAGAAGGCGGGTTTGTTGCCATTGTAGGTACTTCCGGATCGGGTAAATCTACCTGTCTTAATTTGATCGGTGGTTTGGATAATCCAACAAATGGAAAGATTTTCATAAAGAATAAAGAGATTGGTTCTTTGTCAAGAAAAGAACTGACGATTTTTCGTAGAAGAAATATCGGGTTTGTATTCCAGAATTATAGTTTAATGCCAGTGTTGAATGTGTATGATAACGTGGCGTTACCGGTAACATTTGACCGTGGGAAATATATCAATCGTAAATATATCGAAGAATTGTTACGGGAATTGGGGGGTTTGGGAAAAACGTAAGAAATATCCAAACGAATTATCCGGCGGTCAGCAGCAAAGAGTTGCAATTGCCAGAGCTTTGGCAAATAAACCAAGCATTCTGCTTTGCGACGAACCAACGGGCAATCTGGACTCAGCTACAACCATTGAGGTTATGGGATTATTAAAAGCGAGTTGCCGCAAGTACAATCAGACGATTCTCATGGTAACGCATAATGGAGCCATTGCACAGACTTGCGACAGAGTGATTCATATTGAGGACGGTCAGATTGTTACGGGAAAGAGAAATTTTCCGGCAAAAGGCGGTGATGTTGTATGTTAAAACTGGCATGGAAATATATGCGGTATTACAAGAGCCAGACGTTGGCAATCTTTGCGAGTATCCTATTAACAGCGTCATTGCTTTCAGGGATTTCTTCCTTGATTTACAGCAGTCAGAAAAGTGAACTGGCAAACAGCAAGAACATTTACGGAGACTGGCATTATTATATAGAAACGGACAAGGTGCTTTTCGATTCTGTAGAAAGCGGTGAGAAAGGGGAAGGATACACGCTGGAACAGTGCGGAAAGATGGAAATTCGTGATGTAGTGGCAGAAGAGTTTTTGATTTGTTTTATCCATACCGATGAAACTTATCGTCAAATGGCACACAGAGACTTGTTGGAGGGAACATTCCCAGAGAAAGAAAATGAAATTGCAGCGGACGGATTTGTACTTAGTAATCTTGGATTTTCAGGGAATCTGGGAGATTCTCTTCGCATTGGAGAAAAAGAGTATATCGTTACGGGCGTTCTAAAAAGCGAATGGGCGGCGAGTTCCAGTGAAATGGAAGTTTTTGTGAGCGATGCGTTTAGAGGACGAGGAAGTCAGACGTTTTTATATCTCGGATTCAATGAGGATGAGAAGTTATATAAACAGTTGGATGCTTTTTTGCAGGAACATAAATTATCTTCGGAATCAATAGGAAATGATGAAGTCACACAGTATCTCGGCGGAGAAGCACCAAGTAGCATTTATGAAATTGTGAAATTTGGTCTGACCAATGAAGAAGGAAATTTCACGTATATCGTTTTGAAATTACAGAGCGATTACAATCTGGCTTATAACGGGATGATCTTCCTGTTATGCCTGTTCAGCCTTTTTGTAGTATATAGTGTATTTAGCATTTCTGTATCGAAGAGAACTTCTGAGTATGGAATGCTGCAGACATTAGGTATCAGTGAAGCGCAGATTGGCGGCACATTACTTTTGGAACTTTGGATGTTATTATTAATTGGGTATCCGTTAGGGTGTTTCTTAGGAAATGGTATATTAAGCCTTGTATATCAAAAGCTTAGTGGTGTATTTGGTGGAAAAGGAATTGGCGGTGCAGAGACTGGTCTATCCGTCGCCGACCATACGTTGGCAGAAGGAGCAAATGCAGCAAAGTTTTTTGTTTCCGTGGATGCAATGGTATTTGGATTTCTATTTCTGCTGATTTCATTGGCGCTGGTTGCCTTTATTGTGGTTTGCTCACTTCGGAAACATTCGCTGAAAGCGGTAATGAGTGGAGATACTTCTTTTACAAAAAGAAGAAAAATATATGCGCTTCGCCATGTGAATATGGCAAATGTAGTAGTACGGAAATTCATGTTTGCCAATAAACGAAAAGTGATTGGAATTTTGTTATCTTTGTCTGTCGGCGGCTGTATTTTCCTGTGTACTACTTATATGGTAGAAAATTTGAAGGTTCACGCAGAACTTTCGCTGATGTCGGATGACGGGCTTGATTCGGAATACCGTATTTCATTGAAGTCTGATTCGCTGAAAGATACGATTCCGGAGGAGGTGGCAGATAAGATTAAAAATATGCTGAAACAGATGATGTATATGCGACAAAGTATACGATGGGAGAAATAAAGCTTGCCGAAAATGAATTTCTGACAGAAGAAGATTGGGGTGATTATTTCAAATATCAAAATCAGGAACCTTATTTTATTCAAAGATATGATGGCATCTGCAATCAGCAGGAAGACGGAAATTATCGGATTAAATATGATGTGTACGGTTACGATGAAGCGATGATAGAACAGCTTCAGGATTTTATTCTGGAGGGGGAGATTCACCCGGAAACAATGAAAAATAATAATCAGGTGATCGTGACGGCGAATATGGACGGTCAGGGAAATTACTATTTTTATGGAAAGAAGCCGGGAGATAAGATTACGCTTCGTGTACCAAAGACAGAGAACTATACAGATGAACTGTTAAAATTCCAAAGTGGCGAAGAAAACTATATCGAGAAAGAGTTTGAGATTGCGGCAATCGTAAACAGACCGTTGGCACAGGAGAAAGATTTTCTGAATACGGAAGTCTGGAAAAATGCTCAGAGTGTGATTATGACTGACGAACAGATGGAAGAAAACTTTGGAATTACAGATTACAGCTTTATCAATGCGTCACCAACGGATGGCGCAGATGCAGAGAGTGTGAGCAATCAGTTATTGCAGGTCATCCGAGATGTTCCAAAGGCAGTATTGCAGGATTATACTTCCGCCATTGAAACACAGAAAGATTATCTTAAGCAACAGCAGATATTCTTTTCCAGTATTGCAGTAATCCTGTTGATTATCAGTCTGTTCCATATCATAAACAGTATGAATCATACGATTCTTGCCAGAAGAAGAGAATACGGTATCATACGTGCAATGGGAATAACGGATAGTGGGTTTTATAAGATGATTTTGCAGACAGGTATTCTGTATGGATTGCTGGCAGATGTGTTTATCTTCCTGCTTTATAAATTGGTTCTTAGAAGGGTAATGAATTACTATATGGCTCATGTGCTTCAATTCTTACATCTGACTTCCCATGTTCCCAATCTGGTTTTGATTGGAATTATGGTGCTGAATGTGGTGATCGCAGTAGTGGCAGTAATGTTCCCGGCTTGGAAGATGGGAAGAGAGAATATCATATATGAAATTAGAAGATAGATCTGTAATCAGGATTTTTGTAATTTTGTTGAGACCACAAATAAGTTTATGATAAAAATAGAATAATTGCGCATAATAAGGCAGGTACATTAGTATCTGCTTTTTGTTGTCATAAACCGGAATGGATTTGCCGGCAGCAGATTCTATCGGACCATGTTATAACTACAGCCTGAATGTATTTGCGGAGGAGAAAAAATGAAAAGAAGAGGATTCACGCTTATTGAAATGATATTTTGTATTTCTGTTATCTTAATTATTTTATTATTAGTAATACCAAATGTTACTAGTAAAAATAGGGTTGTTAAAGAAAAGAGTTGTGATGCTCAAGTTGAAGTGGTTAATTCCCAAATTATTTTGTATGAGATCGAAAATGGATATTTACCAACCAGCATTTAACTTCTGGTGAGCATCCATATTTAACTGAAAAACAGGTTACATGTCCAAGTGGATTAACAATTTCAATTAGTGATGGGCAGGCTTATGCGAGATAATCAGGGATTTACTTTAGTTGAAGTTATTTTTACAATTAGTATTATTATAATTCTTAGCTTATTTACACTCAGTTTTGCTATCTCATCACCACCACAATTATCAATTGATCAACAATGCAGTAAAGTTATTGGTTTATTGGAAGAGGTAAAAGCAAAAGCATTGATAAATCATAAACAAATTAATGTTTTAATCGATATTAATCAAATTAGTTATAATTATCAAAAAGAATTTATTGTTAAGCTTGATGAAAATTATTATTTTCAAGATAGTTTTGAACTTTATTTTAATAAAAATGGTAATGTTAATAGTGGAAATCATTTGAATATTTGCAATCAAAAAGAATGTCGAAGTATTATATTTAATGTTGGAAGTGGGGTTTTTTATGTTAAAAAATAAAGGGATGACACTTATAGAAAGTTTATTGGCATTTAGTATTTTTATTACTATTGTAGTAGTGATTTTTAGTGGTTATACTAGCGGATTAAAATATTATCAAAAAGACAATGAAAGTTATGAAAGATATATTGAATTTCAAAATGATAAGGAGCTAAATTTATGGCAAACAAACGATTTATCAACATCAATAAACGAGGTTTTACACTGATTGAAGTTTTATTTTCACTATCTATATGTTTATTAATTATTTTAAATGCACTACCAATTATTAAAACAATTGCCTATAAAGATAAAATATCTACTAATTCTAGTAATTATGCAATTGGTGCCAAACAGTTAGCTAAAATATTATACACTTCAAAAAATATTGTTGTTAGTAATGTTTTGTCATTTAAAGATGAAAAAGAACAGTTATATACTATTTCATTACATAATAATAGAGTTGTTAAAGAGCCAGGATTTGATATTATTATCAGGGATGTCAAGAGTTTAGATTTTTATTTAGATAATGAAAAAATATATATGCAACTAAATAATGGTAAGAAGGATTTTCACTATTTAATTGCTACAAATTATGAAAAGATATATGAAAATGATGAACAAATTCAATAAAACCCAAGGTTCAATTTTACAACTAGTATTAATTATTTTTTTAGTGTTAGTATTAAATATTGGAGTGTTCTTTTCAGGGATCATTAATAATAGTAAAGCAAT
>OFHA01002409.1_pt1 | contig 11014 bp, 9 predicted proteins | sample 1521891 | NCBI WGS metagenome assembly OFHA01 (sample SAMEA3504089, study PRJEB24116) | mouse gut metagenome | biome: mouse gut; feature: mouse-associated habitat; material: faeces | place: Denmark | collected 2011 | reverse complement strand
GCTGGGTTCAGAACGTCGTGAGACAGTTCGGTCCCTATCCGGCGCGGGCGGAGGAGGCATGAGGGGGTCCGGCCCCAGTACGAGAGGACCGGGCCGGACGGGCCGCTGGTGCACCTGTTGGGCTGCCAGGCCCACGGCAGGGTAGCCAAGCCCGGGAGGGATAAGCGCTGAAGGCATCTAAGCGCGAAGCCCGCCCCGAGATGAGGCCTCCCCCAGAAATGGATAAGACCCCTGGGAGAACACCAGGTGGATAGGGCGGGAGTGGAAGCGCGGCAACGCGTGGAGCGGACCGCCACTAACCGGTCGAAGGCTTGGCCGAAAGCCTGGGGACGGGGAGTATTGGAAGGATGGAATTCTGTATGAAGTTTTCAGGGTACACGCAAGAGTGTAAAAAATAGGCAATTTAGGGGTGTAGTTCATCGGTAGAATAAGAGTCTCCAAAACTCCAGAGGAGGGTTCGATTCCTTCCACCCCTGTTTATATGAACAGCTATGAACCTGGTCTTTACTGACCAGGTTTTTTATCATTTGATTTTGTTTTTACAGATTCTTTGATGCCAAACAGAGGCCGTAGCAAAGTATGATGAAACAGACTGACATTTTATAAAAGTATGTTTAGTTAAGAGAATCAGCAATGCGAAAGCGCGAAACGAGGGATGACTGAAAGGGGGGGGGACAAGAATGAGGGAACATACGCAGAGTCAGGATGAACTCATAGAACAGAACCTCATAGAAAATTACAATCGTTATTATCGTCTGGCATACAGTTATGTAAAGAATGAATCTGACGCAATGGATATTGTTCAGGAAACGGCATATAAAGCAATTCATAAGAGCAATACTTTAAAAAATCCAGAGTATGCCGGAACCTGGATCTGCAGAATCGTTATGAATGAAGCCTACAATATTTTACGAAAAAAGAAAAAGGAAGATTATGAGCTGCAGGAATTGGAACTTTTACAGGAAGACTATTATGAAGATACAGATTTGCAGTATGCAATCAGACAGTTAAGAGAGGAAGAACAAACTGTCATATATTTGCGATATTATGAAGACAGACAGTTAGATGAAATTGCTGAAATTACACAGGAAAAACTAAGTACGGTTAAAAGCAGGCTGTATCGTGCTGTGAATAAACTGAAAACGTCGCTCGCAGACGAGAGGTAGCATCAGGAAACACTGTACTGGCAGATGAGGGGCGGATGAGAGGCAGGGGTATGAATCATTGTACTGACAGATGAAAGCCAGAACTGGGAAATACTATACTGGTAAACGAGAGATAAAATCAGGAACGATTGTGTTTGCAGACGAGAGATGGCGTCAGTGAAAACAGGAAGAAAGGAAAATATTGAGCATGGACAAAAGAAATATTATGGAGTATTATATGTTACCTGGGTGTGTATTTTTGATTGGTGTGATAATGTTTGTATGGTTTTGCTGGCCGGCATTCTTTAAAGGGATGATAAATATTGGAAATTCCTTTGGTATGCTCATTTCTGCGTTAATGATATTTTGTGGAATTCGTTACGAAACCTTACGTCGGATATTTGATCAGTTATGGCAGAAAAAGCCGATGCGATCATTCATTTTACTGGCCGTAATGCTGATTACGGCAGCTGTTATACTTATGATCGCAGCTTCTGCGGCGATTCTTGGTGCAGCGTCAAAAAATATTCCCCAAAATACACCGGCAATTGTATTAGGCTGTGCAGTAAAAGGTTCCAGACCAAGTAAAGTATTAAGGGAGCGTATAGACGCAGCATATGATTATATGCAGGAACATCCGCAGGCAGTTTGTATATTATCAGGCGGTAAAGGAAAAGGAGAAGATATTTCTGAGGCAGAGTGCATGTATCGTGAGCTGATACGGGCAGGTATCGATGCCAGCCGTCTTTATCGGGAGGAAGAGTCCGTAAATACGGAGCAGAATCTTAAAAACTCCATAAATATACTTGGCGAATACCAGTCTGTGGAGGCGGTCACGGTGATATCAAGCGAATTTCATCTTTATCGTGGAAAATGGTGGGCAATGAAATCCGGATATCAAAGCTATGGCTATGCTTCACGCACAGACTGGAAATATCTGCCCACTTTATTTTTGAGGGAAGTAATTGCTGTCGTGCATTTGTGGCTGACAGCATAAAAATGAAAAGATGTGAAAAGAAATCTTAACAGATATGTCATAAACAAATAAAATTTGACAACGGGCACAAGGCTGATTATAATTAATGATTGTTGGAAATATATAAATGATAGGATGATTTTTTATGAAATATGAATGCATATTTTTGATGTGGAGGCAATTATGGTATTTTCAAGTTTAATTTTTATTTTTCGGTTTATGCCTCTGTTTTTTTTATGCTATTTTCTAACGCCCAAATCGTTTCGAAATCTTGTGCTGTTTTTTGGCAGTATTATATTTTATGCAGTTGGAGAGCCGATTTACATCTTTTTAATGTTGTTTACGATTTTTATAAACTTTTGGATTTGCGTGCATCTGGCGCGTGAGCACAGAACAGGTTATCGCAGATGTATTCTGTTTTTTGCCATGCTGCTGGACTTTGGGATGCTGTTTGTATTTAAATATTTTGATTTTTTTGCGGAAAATTTAAATCTCATACTTCATAAGCAGGCGGCGCCTTTGCTGAACCTGACATTGCCTCTTGGAATTAGTTTTTATACGTTTCAGATTGTATCTTATGTGGGAGATATCTATACCAGAAAAATGAAACATCCAGGAACGCTTTTGGAATTTGCAACATATGTCTGCATGTTCCCGCAGCTGATTGCAGGGCCGATTGTTCAATATCGGGAAGTTTCCAATGAATTGACAAGGCGTAAAGTGACTTTGTATGACGTAGAGCATGGATTGGAAGTGTTCTGTTTCGGACTTGGAGCAAAAGTATTGCTTGCCAACAAAATATCTATATTTTGGAATCAGGTGCAGGGGATTGGATATGCCAATCTTTCTACGCCGATTGCATGGATGGGAGCGGTGGCATATTCTTTTCAGATTTATTTTGATTTTTGGGGATATTCACTGATGGCCATTGGACTGGGATATATCATGGGATTTCATCTGCCGAAAAATTTTGACAGTCCATATATGGTAAAATCCGTCACTCAGTTTTGGCGGAACTGGCATATGACATTGGGAAGATTTTTTCGGGAATATGTATACATTCCTTTGGGAGGAAACCGTAAAGGAAATTTACGGATGCTTTTGAACATGTTTCTCGTCTGGTCACTGACCGGTTTATGGCATGGCGCGAGCTGGAATTTTGTGCTATGGGGAATGGGGTTTTTTGTACTGCTTGTCGTAGAGAAAATTTTTTACGGCCGGTTTTTAGAAAAAAGCAGAGTGATTGGACACATTTATATTTGGATTTTAATTCCAGTAACATGGGTAATATTTGCAATTACAGATTTTACACAGCTGGTTACGTATCTGCAGCAGCTGGTCGGCATACATATGCAGCCAGTTCTTGTTGGAACGGAGCAGCTCCTAAGATATCTGCATGAATATGGAAGATTGTTTCTCATCTGCGCATTGTTTTCCACACGTCTGCCGCAGCGAATGTATCATTATATGCGCGGAGGGCTGATTGTAGTGCTTCTGGCATTTGGCGTATTCTGGATGAGTGTGTATGAACTTGCGAATGGAGCGAATAATCCGTTTTTATATTTTAGATTTTAGAAATAAGAATATAGGACTGAACAAAGCTGTAGAATGTATTTGCATATAATGAAGAGGAAGTTGCAGAGGCGGAGTGTGTTTACGTATTTACACATAACGAACAGGGTGTTTAGAAAGGGAATGACGGGATAGTATGAAATTATGGAAATGGTTTATCCGATGTCCGATATTATTTTTGCTTTGTATCGGATGGCTTGGACTAACTGCTTTTACCTGGTCAGAGGGGAGAATGCCGGAAAAGGCGGATCGGAATCTGATAGAAAATCCGGTTTTTACGGCTCTGCTGGAACCAGAGGAGCCAGATTCTATATTGGATGATCGTGTGGATGTGCCGCCGGATCCTGTTCTGGAAAAAGAAGAAACGGTAATAGCGGCTGTGTCTGGGAATCGTGAGAAAGCAAAGGCTGCCGGACAGGGGGATGCAAAGACAAATCATGTGAAAGATACCGGACCAAAAGCAGATAATACAAATAAAGTTTCCAAGGATCCCGAAAAGGGAAATACAGAGAAAAAGAACAAGGAACCGTCCGCTTCGGATGAAGAGCAGGAGATTGGGACTACAACATTTGTCGAATATAAGAAGAAAAAGACGGATTCCAGATATTATTCAGATCCTGGAAAGAAAGCGCTAACCACAGAATTTTCCTATCATAAAGTAGATCAGGACTACTTTGATGACGCAGTTTTTATTGGAGATTCAAGAACTGTGGGGATGCAGGACTATTCGGGACTGAACAACGCGCAGTTTTTTGCGAAGACAGGTATGAACGTCTATGACATTCTGGAAGATAAGTTTATCAAAGATCCGAAGACAGGCGATGACGTCAGTGTTGCGCATATGCTGAAAACAAACCAGTATGGTAAAATTTATTTTATGGTCGGGATTAATGAGCTTGGTACAGGCAATACCGGAACGTTTCAGAAAGCATATGACCGGGTGCTGCGCAAGTTTCGGAAATGGCAGCCAGATGCGGTTATATATATTCAGGGAATCATCCCTGTCAGCAAGGTCAAAGCGACTGGAGATGAGATTTTTAATAACATCAATATTAATGATAAAAATGTTTCCATTGCGCAGCTGGCAGATGGAAAGGACATTTTTTATCTGGACGTAAGCGGAAAACTGACAGATAAAGATGGATATTTAAAAGAAGACTATACTTTTGATGAAGTACACATGTATGCGCAGCATTATAAGCTGTGGACTGATTATCTGATGAAGCATGCAGTAGTCCGTAAGTGAAAATAACGGGGGATTCAGAGTCGATCGCCCTGATGATTACAGATATGTCAGACTGACTGGCAGGTTTGCAGAGTAATTGTGAGTAACTGCAGATCTGCCTGTGTGCTTTTCTACTGATAAATTTGGGACGGTTTTGATCGATAATCGTTTCTATTTTACAAAATATAACCAGTCAAATACGGATTTTTATGAAGCATATCTTATGAAAAGCACATCTTATGAAAAGCATTTTTCAAACACATTCTGGTCGTAACAGACAAAAATCAAAATTTATCCATTATTTTTCACATTAACTGGCAGATAAAAAGTTCTAAAGAGATTACTGTTCACCGGTAAACCTGCAAACAGTAACGAAATCCAGCTATTGGAAGTTTGCCTTCGGCAAAGGCCGGATTTCCTCCTGGGATAACTATTTTTGTGGTTATTGGAAAATGATCTTGACAGTAGGAAAACAATATGTTATTGTGTATTAGTACTTGTGATACACGCAGTACATTAAGTACATTTCATACACACCACACACAAATGCAGCTGGCAGAAAGTTTTTTTATCTGGTACATACAGATCTTTATATGGTTCAGACATATCTGACAGCTGCAAAGTACATTTCGGAAGTAGTTTTTATAAAAACAAAAAGTGCTGAAAAGAAAGCGGGAGAAAGGAGGAGGCGATGTATGCTGGAATTAAATTATAGGGATTCAAGGCCTATCTATGAACAGATTAAAGATGGACTGCGAAGGCTGATTCTTTCAGATGTGATTCGGCAGGACGAGAAACTTCCGAGTGTCAGGGACCTGGCAAGTCAGCTGGCGATCAATCCAAATACGATTCAAAAAGCCTATCGCGAACTGGAACAGGAAGGATATGTCTATACGGTGTCTGGCAGAGGCAGCTTCGCGGCGCCGCTTTGTGAGGTTCGTTCTGGCAGGCAGGAAATGCTGCTTGTAAAGTTTGACGAGGCGGTGACGGAACTATTGTATTTAAAAAAAGATCCGGACGATCTTAAGCGGCGAATAGACGAACTACAGCAGGGAGGTGCGGTAAATGATAGAGGTAATTAACGTTACAAAACGATTTGATCGGCTGATCGCGCTGGATCAGGTAAATATGCACGTGAAAAAAGGAGCGATCTATGGTCTGGTCGGCCCAAATGGCGCAGGAAAATCCACGATAATACGACATATAACAGGTGCGTACCGTCAGGATGCAGGAGAAATACGGGTAGACGGACAGATTGTATATGAAAACGCGGCGGCAAAAGCAGAAATCGCTTATATTCCGGATGATATTTTTTACTTTAATCAGGCAAATATGAAGGATATGGCGCGGTTTTACAAAAATTTGTACGCGTCTTTTGATACAGAGTTATTTGAACGGCTGCGGGAGTGTTTTCCGTCTATCGGACAAAGCAAAACAATTCGCAGACTGTCGAAAGGTATGCAGAAACAGGCGGCGTTCTGGCTGGCAATCTGCTGCAGACCAAAACTGCTGATCCTGGATGAACCGGTGGATGGTCTGGATCCTGTGATGCGCAGACAGATATGGAGCCTTTTAATGGCGGATGTGGCCGAACATGGAACGACAGTACTTGTATCTTCACATAATTTGCGTGAATTAGAAGATGTCTGTGATCATGTAGGGATTATGCACCATGGAAAGATTATTATGGAAAAATCACTGGATGATCTGCAGGGTAGTGTATCTAAAATTCAGGTAGCGTTTGATCGTGAGGAACTTCCAGTATTACCGGATGGAATCAATATTTTGCATCAGTCACAGGCAGGACGGGTACATACGCTGATTATCCGCGGAGAGCAGAGACTGATCCGATCACAAATTGCTTCTTTGAAACCAATTTTGCTGGATATTCTTCCACTGACACTGGAGGAAATTTTTATATACGAGTTGGGAGGCGCGGAATATGAAGTCAAAGATATCCTTATTTAATAAAGCTGTTATAAAACACAATTTTACAGGAGGCTGGTGTTTGTGGGCCGGAGTGTTGATGTTTTATCTGCTGGTACTTCCAATAAGCATATACGGCACATTATCAGATATACTCAGATATAATGACAGTGTGAGCAAAACGCAGCTAAGAGACATTATGATGTCTGTAGTATGGGGGAATATGGGCCTGCTTGTGCCGTTTTTTGCGCTGGCCGCTTTAGGGTGTGCGATGTATGTGTTTTCTTATCTGTTCACAGCCAGAAATTCGAATATGATGCATACGTTCCCTGTCAGCAGACTTTCTCTGTTTGTAACCAATTTTGTGACGGGACTGTTATTTTTAATCATACCGATGGTATTGTCGGCGTTTTTGGCGTTGGCGGCAGGAGCTGCGTATGGAGCGGTAAACGGTGAGATTGTAAAATATTATCTGATCTGGATGGTTACAGCCGCGGTGGAAAATCTGTTTTTCTTTAGTATGGCCGTCTGTGTACTGATGTTTGTTGGAAATATGGTTGCCGTACCGGTTTTATATCTGATTCTGAACTTTTTATATGATGGATGTATTTTAATTGGTGAAACAATGCTCAGTATTGTATGTTACGGTCTGGAATCGTACGCATTGTCAGGCAGCAAGCTGGGGGTACTTACGCCGATCGTCTATCTTTCCAGACGGATAGGTATGAATACCAGATTTGCTGATGAAAGCGATTATTATACGTTTCAGAATCTTCATGTGCTTCCAGGTTATTTCGCGGCAGGTCTTTTATTTATCGTAATTGCGGTGATTGTTTATCAGAAAAAAAATATCGAGACAGCCGGAGATGTGATCACTGTAAAATGGCTGAAACCAGTTTTTCGCTGGGGAACAGCTATTTGTACATCAGCGCTTCTCGCGTTATTTTTGAGCGGTATTTTGTCTGGAAGATCATTTGTTACAATTTTAGGTATCGTGATTGTTTCAGGTGCGATAATTTTTTTCATTGCGCAGATGTTGCTGGAGCGGAGTATGCATATATTTACGAAAAAGACGATTCGGGAATGTATCGTTTATACAGTGATTATAAGCGCACTTTATCTGGCAATGGACTTCGATCTGTTTGGAGTTGAAAAAAAGATGCCGTCGATGGATAACATACAGGCAGTAAAGATGAGCGGCTTCATCGATCTGTATGCTTATGAGGATGAAGAAATTTCCTGGATCTGCAAGATTCACAGCCAGATCATAGATTCCAGAAAGGAATTTAAACAAATTACCAGAGAGTATGACCAGAATGCGAAATATGTATCTATAGATTATTTGTTAAAAGACGATACAACATTTAGAAGAGTATATGAAATCCCTGATTCAAATGAAAAAGACAGCGTGTCGCAGCAAATATGGGAGTATGGGCAGCAGCCAGAGGTGCAATTGAAACAGATTTTCGGCGTTCATTATCCGGAAATAGAAATATACGGAGGCACTTGGGAAACAGAACAGGCGGACGGCTCATCAAAAGAAATCAGGATTTCGGAGGCGGACGCAAAGCAGTTGTACGAAGCAATTGTTTTGGATGTGAACCATGCGGCGGCGAATAATGCTACAGACAACAGTCGTGCGGAGGCAGATGAGAGAGATGGGATAAGAGCAGAGGAGATAAAACAAACATTTGGATATCTGACTTTGGATATCCGGGATGAAGCGGGTTATATTGATATGAGTGGCAATAGCGTACGCATCTATCAGAATGGGAGAAAAGATGGCAGAGCGTATATTTCTGTGGATGAAACAAAAACCCGTCTCGTTGAAAAGTTATGTGAACTTGGATATATGGAAAAGAAGACGGTTTCCAGGAGTAAAGGCTAATCGTTGCCTGTATGCGGCAGGTGGTATGCATTCTTTGTAATGAATTGCAAAGAATGCAGGGCCAGGGTATTGCAGAACAACGATTATGGAGTGATAGCTGATAAGGCGCAGGGAGTAGAATAATGGGATCGTATAAATTGACAAAATCTTTATTTTATCTTTATTTTGCTGCTATCGTATGGATAATATTATTTAAAATGCAGATGCCATTTGCCAATATGGGGCAGATACGAAGTATCAGTCTCATACCATTTGCCGGTTCGGTGAAAGTTAACGGTCAGATCTATATACCGGAAATTGTGGAAAATGTGCTGATATTTATTCCATTTGGTATTTTTTCGGGGATGTCCGGACAGTCAAAAACATGGCTCCGGCGGCTGGCTCCCTCTTTTTTTACAAGTCTTGCACTGGAGATACTTCAATTTATACTGGCAGCAGGTGTCAGCGATATGACGGATCTTTTGGCAAATACGACCGGCGGATGGATTGGATTAGGAATTTTTTCTGTTTTTTCGAGACTATGCAGAGAAAAAGTGAATGTTGTTTTGAACATAATTATGCTAACAGGAGCGTCTGGTATGATTTTGCTGACAGGGATGCTGATTCTTGCCAACAGATGAAACAGCAGGCGAACTGTGTGCCGTAGGATATCACGGCAAAATACAGATCCGTGATGCCAGAAATATGTGGCAGGCGCTCCTGATACGCTGTGAATTCCCGAACGGATCAGCGTCTGGGAATTATTTGCCAGGAGTATTCTGAAAAGGATGTGATCGCTATTTGTTTTGCATGATTTCACGAAGCTGGTTTCTTAAGAAAGCGATTTCGGCATCCTTTTCGGAGAGTGCGGCATCCTTTTCGGAGAGTGCGGTATCTTTTTGGAATAATTCAGCATTCTTCTCAATAAGTGCGGCATCCTTTTCAGATAACTCAGCGTTTATTTCAGAGAGTGCGGCAACCTGTTTTAATAATATGGCATTTTTTTCAAAAATTGCTTCATTTGTTTTTGATAAAATCGCGTTTTTTTCGTCGATTGTTTTTTTTAGATGTTCCACTTCTTTTTGTAGTTCTTCACACATGTAGATTTCGGTATTTCTGTCTAATATTGCCAGGGCTTCAGAATACATATAAATCAACTCCTTTGGATTTCTTCTAAATTCCATAATGTCATGGTAGCAGGCCAGAAACTGCGGATAAGCGTTTACCAGCCGGATAATGTCAGCCGGCTGATCGGAACTGAAAAATGTCAGCCATGCTTTTAGCGGTGTATCTATATTGTGAACCACGGAACGGAATGTGTCAAGTGATATGTAGATCGTTTTATATAAAGAAGAAACTTTTACGTTGCTGTCATAGGATATTTTTTCGCGGTGCATATACTTTGGATATACAGCTTTGAATGCAGCAGCGCTTTTTTCCATGAGAACAATGAGAATGACGGGTTTAAGATTATGGAAAGAAAAATTTTTTCCAAGTTTGTCTCTGACACGATTGTACTGGCGCATAATAAAATCTGAGATATAACACGAGGCGCGTTCGCCGGGAAAGAGGTAGCCGATTTTTTGTATCTCGATATTGACGATGGATCCGTCTGAGAGTTCAACGATGATATCCATAATTACGAAGCTGCCTTTTTCTGCCATACGTGTGCCTTCTATTGGCAATACGGCATGGATCGTTATTTTTTGATTTAGGACTGCGGACAGGAATTCTTCCAGACGGGAAGGATGTACCTCGGGATTCATTACATATTTGAAAAAGGCATCGTAAGTAATTTTGAGCCCCTTTGCTCCCTGAATAAAGATTAGAAGACGTTCCTGTTCATCCGGCGGCAGACTGGAAAAGATCTGGGAGGCGGAGGCGTCTGTCTGTATGGAAGTAAGAGCCTGCGTTCTGGAAAGAGGGTTTCCGAGAATTTCTTTCAGGGTATAGAAGGGATGTTCTTTGTAAGCAGTATGTGAAGACGGATCGGATTTATCCGGATTATGTTTGATGGATTGACGTTCCAAGACAATGATTCCTTTCTTTTGTTTATCAGCTGGAATGTACGGGAGTAAACTGAAAATGTAACAGAATACGGGCAGATCAGGCAGGAAGACGGGCAGCCATTTCTATAAAAGAATGCAGATGAAAAATGTATAACTGTTAGACAAAAATAGTATAACATGGAAAAAATAAAGATGCAAGTGGAAATGAAAAGATATTTTTGCTATAATACAAACAGTGATACTGTTCACAGGTAAACCTGCAAACAGTAACGAAATCCAGCCATTAGAAGTTTG
>OFHA01002408.1_pt1 | contig 11016 bp, 7 predicted proteins | sample 1521891 | NCBI WGS metagenome assembly OFHA01 (sample SAMEA3504089, study PRJEB24116) | mouse gut metagenome | biome: mouse gut; feature: mouse-associated habitat; material: faeces | place: Denmark | collected 2011 | reverse complement strand
TTTTCAAAGTTCAGCCGACCGCTGAGCCTTGGTCGGCAGGCTCAAGATTCCGAGAGCCTATATTAATATCATCGCAATAATAATATTCATGTTTTTCTCTCGAAAACTATCCATAACTTCTATGCACAATTCCTAAGCTAAAATCCAAAGTGCACATGTTAGCATAAACATAAAACAACAAAATACTATGAGCATCAGTATCCAACCAAACCATTCATTTGATGTATCTTCTGCCCAGAATATTTTATTTATTTTCTCGACATATAGTAATAATATCTGTTCATTATCTTTGTACTCCTTAATCCTTTTATCCGATGTTACTATCTTTCTCCTATAGACATCATTATTTAATTGATATTCTACCTCAACGATATATCTTATCGGTTGTCCAATTATTTCTGTACAACTTAGTATCTTTCCTAAAATACGCTTTCTGCATCTTTCCTTTAAACCATTATTTCGAAAAATTCTATATATGCCCCAAATTCCTGCTATTCCTGCAAGGAAGCTTATCACACCTACAATAATGTTCATTCTTTATAAATGCTATTTTTCAGCATTTCCTCCTTTTATCTTCATATTTACTCAGAATCTTAAACGCTTATTTTATATAGATTCAAGACTCCACTTTTTTAATAAACGCCCATCTTTTTCAAAAAAACACCCTATGAAATGCCACTGGATTGCAGACATATTTACCCCCCTAAATATCTCTGTTCTTCCATCAAATATAGTAGAATCATACATATTTATTTCAGTAATACTCTAAGATTATTCAACATACCCCCCAAAGAAACAAAGCACCGAAAAAAGGAATTCAATGTAAAAATTTCCATGAAATGCCCCAACAAACATGAGAAAGAAATCTACATAATTAGAAGACGGCAAGCACCGCTTAGCTAAGGATGGTACTGCCGCCTCTACACATCATGATGTTCCAAGACACCTTGACATATGGAAAGTGTCGTCTGTTACGCCGTTTCAAGAATTATTATCAAGTTTTCCAACTTAACAATAATATCTTATCCTAAATCATGGAATTATTCAAGCATAGTACCCATTATGTCAAATATTCGTGTCCGTTTCTGCAACATTCTTCCTCTGCACAATATTTAGTTGTTAAATTTCAGGTGACCTCTCATTCATTGAAATTCTGAAAAATGGTCCTCTTTTCACTACTTTTGCATGTATCTTATATTCTCACACTATCCCAAGAAGTTCAAATGTTTTATCAATTCCTTGGTAAATATTTAATGAATAAATCTCTCTCGTATAAGATTCCATCATATGAATATCAAAGCCTCCTCCGTAACCAACTCCAATTTGTAAGCCGTCTATATCTCCATTCGTATCTTCCATTTCATCAAAACTTAATAAATCAAATGAAAGATATTTAAAGAAGCCAGTCGAAACACCCATAGCGCTTGACTTTCCAAGCAATTCATATATATCGTTTGCATCTGTAAACGCCACGCTAATTGTTGCGCCAATATCGAGCACACCCAAAGATAATGTATCATCAACCCCCGGAATCGCATACGACCATTGTAATGCTGTATTACCTTTCCAATCAAAAGAAAGTCCTATATCTATATAGATTCCCACATAAGCAGTAGCATTAAAAGTACCTTTAACTGTTACCGTTCCATTTAAGTCTTTAACTGAGTCCTTGAATTCATCAGCTACAGATTTATAAATCACATACGCCACTTTACCTATTGTACGGATTCCTTCAATTATTGAGTTCTGCTCATCTCCTGCTGACATCTGCTCAACCAGTTTACTTATATCCACGCATCCGCTGAAGGGAGAGAATCCTGCAAGCCCTGTCGGATCATAGTAAGTCGTCGGATTGCTGAAACAGTACTGATACCAGTTCCCGCCATCCTTAATCGGATCTATCGCAAGCCAGGTGCGGTTGTTTGCATCATAGAACCTTGCCTCCGCAAAATAAATATCAAGGGTTGTGTCATAAATATGGCCGGTAAACGTAGCAAAGACATAGTTCCCATGGTCATTATTCAGCAGCTTGTTCGGGCTTTCCGGCATCCCCCATGCGTCGTAGGTCAGCTCCGCAAAACTCTGGCCGTTTGCCTTCGTGTAATACCGGGTGTTGCCCATCACATCTTCATGGACATACAGCGTCCTCTCCCAGTTCCCCTTATCCGTGAACTGCTCGATCCTCTCGCTCCCCGCATACACATGCTTCTGCTCATACTCTAACTGCCCGTTCCCTTCCGCAAATACCATCAGGTCGTCGTTCTCAAAGCTGGTGTAGTCAATCACGTAATCGCGGGCGTATACTTTCCCGGCATGGGTGGTATGGGTGTTGTTAACGCGCAGGCCTAATCCGTTGTAGGTGTAGGCGGATTTATCCCCCTTCCAGTTAGTGCCTCCCACCATGCGGTTCGTCTCGTCATACAGGTAGGAACGGCTCGCCTTCTTCCCGATCTCCGCCGTACGGTTGCCCCGCTTGTCATAGGTATAACTATAAGATTCGCTGCCCTCCTTTTTCTTTGTCAGCTGGTTTAATTCGTTATACTGATAGTCTACCACATCATTTTTCGATTTTTCAAGCACCAGATTCCCTAAAGTATCATAGGTGTAGGTGGTAGTTGTCCCAGCGATATTGCTGCTTGTCATACGGTTTAACTTGTCGTAGCCGTACTTGTGGGTTCCTTTTCCTGCCTGATTCGCTTTCTTATCCGCACTGTCCTCGGTTCCCGGGTTATCCGGTTTTACGGGTTTATTCGGGTTATCCGGTTTTTCTCCCTTTTCCCCTCTGTTTAATCCCGGAGGCATATGCCCACCCGGATTGACGATATTACCCTCCTCATCCTCGGTCTGTCCCGGAGGAATCTGCCCGTTGCCGTCACCGTTTCCTTCGATGGAAGCGTCATCTTTCACCGTATTCAGAAGCCGGATATTCGTCTCCTGTACGGCGCTCTCCTGATTTTTTAATACAATGCCTGCCGCGGTATCTGCTCCAGGATCGGGCAGTTCCGGCCTGTTTACAACGGAAACCGTAGTGCTCAATCTCTCCGTATCCACGGCAGGGATCTCTGCCTCAGGCGCCTCCGCAGAGGCAGTGCCGGTGCTGTCCTCCCCGCTCTTATTTCCACTGCCGCTTCCGCTCTGGCCGTGGTTATACTGCATCTCACTTAAGCGGTTTCCTTCCGCATCCCAGCTGTAGGTGGTCTTGAACAGCTTCTTCCCGCCGATGTTGTACTCATCCATCTCGATGATCCGGTCGCACGCATCGTAGAAATAATACGCCGTCTCATAGTTCGGATATTCCTTAAAGGTCTTGTTGCCGTTGCCGTCGTAGGCGAACTTTGTGATGCCGCCGTCGAAGTCCTTCATCTCCACGATCTGGTTTTCTTTATCGTAATAATAATCCACCTGGGTTCCGTCGGGATAGCCCTGCACGGTTTTGTTTCCTACATTATCCCAGCCGTATGCGGTCTTCCTGCCGTTGTGGTCCGTCACCTCCGTTACGCGGTTTAAGAGGTCCCTGCCGATGGAAGTCTTCCCGTTCCAGTCCTCCATCTCCACCAGTTCCCCGGTGCCGTTATAGAGATAGGAGGCGGATTTCGCGCCGTTATAGTTTATATTGCTCACCAGGTTCACAGGGCTGTATTCGTACTCCGTCACATACCCGTCCTCATCGGTCTTCCTGATCAGGTTGCCGTTGCCGTCGTAGACAAAAGTTTTCCCGTCTCCTTTGGCGTTGACTTCCGTTTTGATAAGCCCCCTGTGGTCGTAAGTGTATAACGTCTCCTGTGGTCGTAAGTGTATAACGTCTCCTGGTATTCATCTACTTTGTGAGTTGTATCTACCCGGTGCATCGTTATCTTAGTTAAACGATTCATCGAATCGTAGGTGAACTCACTGCCTGTCCCCGCGGCATCCACCGTCTTTACGATATTTCCGTTGCCGTCCGGTGTATATTTCGTGGTATTCCCGTTCCGGTCCGTCACCGCCGTAATCCTGCTGTCCTTGTCGTAGGTAAAGGATTTTTTATTGCCCTTCGGATCGGTCTCACTGGTGACGCGGTTTAAAGCGTCATAGGTGTAAGTATAGGTCTCCCCGTTCCGGTTCGTCACACTGGTGCGGTTGTCGTTTGCATCGTAAGTATAAGTCTCCGTGAAGCCGCGGCCATCCTTATATTTTTTCAGGTTTCCTTTGAAATCGTACTCATACTCCCGTCTTACGCCGTTCTCATCCGTCACGGCGGTCACCCTGTCCATAGGATCATACTCAAAATATTTATAGTGTCCAAGGGCGTCTTTGATGCCGGTCGTCCTTCCTTTGGCGTCATACTCGTATTCCGTCACGGCGCCGTCCTCATTCACTGCTTTCACAATGCGCCCGAGAGCGTCGTAGGTGAGCGAAATTTCTCCGCCCTCCTCATTGACGGAGGATATCCTGCGGTTTAAAGCATCATACTCCGCGCTGCGGCTGTTCCCCCTGGGATCGGTCACTTTCACAAGGTTCCCGTTCTCATCATAGGCGTACAGGGTGGTATACCCTTCCCCGTCCGTGTAGGAGATGAGCTGGTCGTTTAAATCATAAACATACTGTTCCACCCCGCCGTCCGGATTTGCTACGGATATTACATTTCCGTTGGCGTCGTAAGTGTATTCTGTCCGGTTCCCGTTGGCGTCGGTGACGGATACCGGGCGGTTGTTCTTATCATAGCCGTAACTCAGGCTGTGCCCTTCCGCGTCCACGATCCGGATCAGGTTGTCGTTCTTATCGTAGGTAAAACGGATAACGCCGTCCATCGCGTCCGTCACGCTCTCCACCATCCCGGTAGGGGTATAGGTGTAGGCGGTAACGCCGCCCATGGGATCTTTCTCTGTCAGGAGCAGGTTGTTTTTATCGTACGTATAGCTGTATGTTTTTCCCCGCTCATTGGTCATGCTGAGCACGCTGCCGTTTTTATTGTAGACATACTTCACATAGGTATTGTCTTCATTGTACTGCTTGATGACGCGCCCCATCTTATCGTATACGTAGCGCACCTTATGGGTGTTTCCCTCTCCCGCCAGTTCGTTCGCCGCCGTGGTAGTCTGCCCGGCCGCGTCATATACGGTGGATGTTTTTCCGCCCAGCGCATTGGTGATGGATACCACCTGACCAAGAGCATCGTATTCGTATACCGTAGTGCCGCCCAGCGCATCCGTGATCTTCGTCAGGCGGTTGTTTTTATCATAGGTGTAGTTCGTGGTATTGCCCCTGCGGTCTGTGACGCTGGTGCAGTTGCCATTTTCATCGTAGGTATAGTTTTCCCCATGCCCCAGCGCATCCGTCAGGGTGGTCAGGTTGTCCGTTTCGTCGTAAGCGCTCTGATAGACGCCTCCCGTAGGACGGGTAACCTTTGTCAGACTGCCGTTTTCATTGTAGTCATAGGAGGTAACGCCGCCCTCCGCGTCCGTCACGGAAGCAAGGCGGTTTAATTTATCGTATGTATAAACCGTTTTATTTTTTCTGCCGTCCGTCACGGAAGTGACATTGTTGTTCCCGTCATAGGCGTAGGCTGTCACGCTGCCCTTCTGGTTCGTTACCGCCGCCAGCTGCCCGCCTGCGGTATAGGTGTAGGCAATAACCCCTCCTTCCGGATCGGTCACGGTTGTCAGGCGGTTCATCTTGTCATAGGTATAAACGGCCGCGTTGCCCCGCTCATCGGTAACGGAGAGCACGTTGCCGTTGGCATCGTAAGTATAACTGCGCTCTGTCCCGTCCGGGTTTATCTGCTTTGTGATCCTGCCAAGGGCGTCATACTCGTATCCCGTTGTCTGCCCGAGGCCGTCCGACGCACTGAGGGCATTGCCGTCCGCATCATAAGAAATGCTTCCCTCCGCTCCGTTGGCATCCCTCACACTGACAAGCTGCCCAAGGGCATCATAGGTTAAAACGGTAGTGCCGCCCTCCGGATCAACGCTCTTTGTCAACTTATTTTCCGCGTCATAAGTATAAACTGTCGTATTTCCTCTTGCGTCCGTTACGGAGGTCAGGTTGCCGTTTGCATCATAACCATAGGAGACAGAATGCCCTTTCGCGTCAGTCCCCCTGACGATGCGCCCCATGGCGTCACGCTCGTAGGATGTCGTCATCCCTCTTTCGTTCGTTTCACTGACGGAAAGGTCCATGGAATCGTAGGCCGTGGAGAATGTATTCCCGTAAGGATCTGTCTCCGCCGTCAGGTTGCCGTTCGCATCATAGCTGAAAGATGTGGTATTGCCGTTTCCGTCTGTCCGGCTGGTCATCCTTCCCAGAGCGTCATAGGTATAAGATATCTTATGTCCGTCCGCATCGGTCTCCGAAATGAGATTTCCCCATCCGTCATAAGTATAGACAGTCTCCGCCCCGGCAGCGTCAGTTATGCCGGTCAGATCATTGACCGCATTGTAAGTATACAGGGTTTTATTGCCCTGCCAGTCGGAAACGGAGGTTTCATAGCCGTTGCCGTTGTATTCATATTCCTTCACATTCCCTAACGGATCTGTCTCGCTCAGCAGTTTTCCCGCTTCCGAATACTGATAGGTATAGGTATGCCCAAGCGGTGTCGTCCGGCTGGTCATGCAGCCCGACTCATCATAGGTGAACGTACTGGTATTTCCCAGCGGATCTGTCATGGAGATGATATTTCCCTGACTGTCGCAGACATAGACAGTAGTATTCCCCAGCATGTCCGTACTGGACGCCAGACGCCCCTCATCGTCATATGTATAGGCAGTCACTCCGCCGTTTTCATCCGTAATGCCTGTCAGGTTCCCGTCTCCGTCATAGGTTCTGGTCACGGCAGTCCCATCTTTCTGCACAGTCCGGGTTTTCACTCCCCAATCGCCATAAGTATAGTGCTCCTTCGTACCGTTGGGATAAGTTATCTCTGCCGGATAAGTGTATTCCCCATCATAAGCATAGGTGGTTGTATTGCCGTTCCGGTCTGTCTCGGAAACCAGCCTGTTATCCTCATCATACTCATAGGTCTCTGAACCTGCATCATCCGTATAGGAGATAATACGGAATCTGTCATCATACATTACTTTCCGGCGATATTTCGGAATAAAAACAATATGATACGTGCAATTATACTTGGTATGTGCTAAAATCTGATTATCCATTATGGATACCTCCTGCTATTGTTGATTAGGTTGCCTAGACCCAAATCTATGATAACATGGAGGTTTTATTTTTGGTACTTTAGGGATCGCTACTGCTCACTCTATTCTCCCCAGCTCTGCTGGGGGCTTAATGGACGTTCAGTTATGTATCAGGTCCGGGCGCTGTTCTGCCGCCCTCGCGCCGAACGTGCTGGTACGGAAATCGCGGTGGATATAAAAATCTTCCGGGATTTCCTGCATCTCTTCCGCAGTTTCAGATTCCGGAATATCCTGCCCGCTTACATCCCTTACGGTTTCATCCGTCTCTTCTGCATCCTGCCCATTTTCATTCTCTCCGCCCTCATCCTGCCCACCTTCATCCTGTCTGCTTTCCTCCTGCCCTTCGTGGGATTCTTCGTTGTTTCCGGATACGTCCCCGTCCGGAAGTTCCGCTGCCTTTGCCGTCAGTGTAAAGAAAGAAGAGAGGGCGGAGAACAGCGTCTTTTTCGGTGCCACATCATCTGCCGCCGCCATGTCATTCCCCGATACGGTTTCCCCGGCAGATCCGCTTTCGCCATCTTCGGTTTCAGGCTGATCCTGTACATGTTCCCCATCCTCCCCTGAAACGGCATCCTGTTCGCTGCTTTCTTCCGGCTGTTCCTCTTCCGGTATATCTTCCTCTATGGATTCCTCCACGCCATGAAAAGCATAGTATTCCGCTAGCGTGCTCCACGGAAGAGTTTCACCGGTCAGCCCCAGGCCGGTAAAATCATTCGCCCATGTATAAGGCAAACCATAGACAAACAGTTTCAGTTCCTGCTTGATCTGCGCCATGCTTTTTCCCAGAGGCATGTAGCCTGTATCAGGAGTTCCTGTTATATGTTCCCCATAATATTTTCCATACAGGTAGCCCAGATCATTACCGTTTTCGTCCAGCACTTTTACATCATAGTTGACATTATACGGCAGGGCGAACTGCAGATATACCATCTCCCCAAAAGACATCGGGTACGATACTTTTTCCGCCCCGGTGGAATTGTTGCGGTAAGATAGTTCCTTCCCGTCCTGCAAAATGGATTCCATGCGGGTATAATCATACGCCGCAAGCCCCAGTGTTTCCAAAGGGCTCTCCGCCTTCGCCTCCAGCACAGGGACAGATGTTACTGCCAACACCGCAGATAGCAGCCCTGCTAAAAATCTTTTTAAGCTTCGCTTTTTTTCTCTCCCTCCTATTGTAAGCATTTTTGTAAATATTATAGGCATATTATTCATTTCACTTTCACATCCTGACTTGGTACACTGAATAAAGGAGTGAAACGGAATGGATAAGTTGATCGGTAAACGGATCTCGCAGGCGAGAAAAACAAAACAATTAACTCAGGAAGATCTCTCTGAACTCAGCGGGTTATCCGTCAGTGCCATCAGCCGTATTGAAACCGGCAGTAATTCGACCTCATTAAAAACCTTGTACCGCCTGTGTAATATTTTAGGCGTATCCCTCACTTATATGCTTTATGATCTTCTCTCCGAGCAGCAGGCTCCTGTTCAAAGTCCGATTGTGTCTGATATTGTTGCCCTGACAGAGCAGTTGGATGAATCACAACAACAGTTTATTCTTGATTTTATCAAAATCTATATTTCTCATTCCTGATTGAACTCATTATAGCATAGTTTTTTATGAATGGATTATTTTGACCTTTAATTGTCGAATGTTGACCTTAAATTGTTATTGCATTTATTTTCAAACATAAAATAAGGCCGAGAATCTATTTTTAGATTCCCCGCCTACGGTTTTACTATGCTGTCCGCTTCAATCGATACCTTCCCTCTCCGGCTCATAGAGGCTGTTTCACCTGCATCATAACATCCAGCACAAAATTCTCCTTCTCGGTATAGCATACCATATCGCCGGAAAGCTTTTTAGACGCTTCCTGTATTGTACGCAGTCCAAAACCATGCCCCTTCTCTTTTTTACTCGTTGTCGGGATCTCCCCCTTTTTTATATTCAGATTTTCCGCGCACCTGTTCCTGATTCTGATAATCAGATAATCCCTGTTATATTTCATCTGCACGGACGCTTCCCGTTTATCTGGAGCGAGCTTTTTTAACATATCACAGACGTTTTCCAGTCCGTTGGCAAGAATCTGACACAGTTCCATATAAGGCAGTTCCTCATCCCCAACCTGGATATCCAACAAAAATTCTGCCTGTATTTCTTTCAGTTTCTGGGAATAATGCGTAAATATTGCATTAATATACGGATTGGCGCAAAACTGTTCCGACAGCATTTCCATTTCTGACTTTACGCCTTCCAGATATTTCAGCGATTCCTGCGTTTTTCCGGCGGCAAGCAGTCCCCAAAGCGTAATGGCATGTCCCTTCATATCATGCTTCATTCTCCGTATTTTCTCCTGATTTTCAAGCCGGGCCTCCAACATATTTTTTTCTTCCCGCAAAGTACGCTCACTCTGCTGTTTCCGATAGAGCAGGAGCTGTCTGTACAGCGATGAGAATATCGTACCGTAATTAAATACCATTAAAACAAGTACCAGAATACAGAGCAGTGTATCTTCGGGACGATATATGATATTCACCGGATACTGAACCACTACCACCAGCAAAATGTAATATATTATGGTCATACCGGCAAAAATCCCCCACCCCTTTTCCACCGCACCCTGTAGTTCCAGGTAAGGTTTTCTGAGAAAACGATACACACAATACTCCATGATCGGATATGCGACCAGCCTGCTGATAAACATAATGACATATTGACCTCCGCCCAGATAAAAATCCAGCAGATTCGTCACCGCCATGATCCAGAGGCAGCTCGTATCCGCCAGGCAGAAGGTAAGCAAAAACCGAAACCGTTTGTCAGCAGACATCACATAAAAAAGAATAAAGCTGGGAACGGAACAGGTAAACAAAAATATTTTACCCAATACATCTATCCCGAGCCAAATCAATGCAACGCCATTTGCCACCATTAAAAGTCCCATACCGCTTCCGGCAAGCAATAAGGTTTTCTTCTTTGCATAGCGTGAACGAAACAACATGATAAAAACAAAGATTACATGAAACATCGCCCAGAAAATAGATAAATCCCTTAATATTTCCATCTTGTTACTCCACCCCTTCAAACAATATTTTCTGATAGTGTTTCTTTACTTCCGCATAATATCTCCTGGAGATCGGAATCCGATAATCCGAAATATACAGTTCATTTCCGCTCATTCTGTCCACCTGATATAAATTTACAAGAAAGCTCTGGTGGCATCGGCAAAAAGTATCCCCTCTTACCTGTAATTCCAAGTCCGACAGCTTTCCCTTAAATTCTTCCATCGTTCCATCTTTGCAGTATACCGAAAGGATATGCCCTCTGCTGCTGACATACAAAACTTTCCCATAGGGAATAGTACATATCTCTCCCTGACGCTTAATACATATGCTTTGCTCCTTATTCTGGATCAGATTACCCGCCACTTTATCAACCAGTTTTTTAATATCCTCTCTCGACACCGGCTTAATCAGATACTGCAGCGCATATAGATCATAAGCTTCTCTGTAAAAATCATCGCTTGTAGAGACAAAGCAAATGACCGCCTCCTCATCCAGAAAACGGAGTTTTTTGGCCAGTTCTATTCCATTTATGGCACCTTTCAGATAAATGTCCAACAAATAAAGATCATAACGCATATGATAGTCTTCCATATCCCCGAGCAGACTGTCCGCATCAGAATAAAGCTTAATATCATGCCCCCCCAAAAAATTTTTTATTGATAAAATATCCTCCCGGCAATCATCACAAATTGCAATTTTCATATTTTATGTCCTTTCATTTACCTTTTATTGTATCATACCGCAGCCGCTGGCTGCAATCAAACTATAAAAACAAAAGAATCATCCT
>OFHA01002405.1_pt1 | contig 11031 bp, 12 predicted proteins | sample 1521891 | NCBI WGS metagenome assembly OFHA01 (sample SAMEA3504089, study PRJEB24116) | mouse gut metagenome | biome: mouse gut; feature: mouse-associated habitat; material: faeces | place: Denmark | collected 2011 | reverse complement strand
TCAGATTCATGGTACAGTTATCAGTTCAAATACTGTTCCGTGAATAATTCAGGTTAATTCATACATCATATCCGCACTTTTTCACATTTACTTTTTGTGTCCTTTCCACTTGTCCATATTTCCATCCGTCTGTTTGAACCGGCTTTTTCTGATCTTCGTCTGCCTAAACTCACTTTCATTTTTCTAACATAGATTCTCATTTATCTTCTCATCGATCCATTTCTTTGCCCGCCCGCATCCTGTCAGAATCATTTCATGATTAAAACAGATGATATATGTCCCCTGGCAGTCTGTAGCATATACTTCACAATTATATGTTTCTCCTATTACATCACATAAATCTCTGCCGTTTTTAAACAGATATGCTTTTCTGCATTCAATTTGATTAAAGAACAGACAGCATTTTTCTTTCGGCAATATTTCAGAAAGATACTTCCAGGCAGATTCTCCGCAAATATTAGAATAATCAACAAATTGTTCCCACATAAAATTGCTCTCATTACTAATAAAAATACGCAGGTTTTCTAAAATATATTTTTTAATACTATTAAATTGCTGCTCTTCCATTTCTATAAACTCCACAGCTGTTTCTTTTTTAGCTGCCTCAAGCTGCCTGGGTATTGATAAAATCATCTGTCCTCCTTCAAAATATGATTGTTATTTTTAGCTCAATCATTTTTGCTCTTTTCCCGAAACTGATCCTGCATCCTTATTTTATATTAGTCAGATCATCTTTTAAATCACCGCAAAAAAGCGCTTTTTCGCTGTCAGCCTTATCTTCCGCTATATTCCGAATCTCTAAAATAACACCGGCATCTGGTGACTGCCGCTGGTCGATCAGTTGTTTGACCAAATCCATAGGATATATTGTATCTGGTTCTGCAATGCCTTTTTCGCTTGTTTCTCTATGAATTTCTGTTTTCCAAATGCAGAAACTTTGTGTTTGATAATATAATAATGCTGCCAATCCATTTAGAACATGCCGCTAAAGTCCTGGATAGAATAATTATCTGTCTTATTTTTATTCAGTGATGTATCTACAGTCACCTTATTAAAATATATTTTAAAAAATATGCATCCGTAAACGGGTCAGCAGCAGTTTTAATTTTCTTCGATCTTTGAAATATAGCATTCTCAACCGAACAAAATATCCCCCGTTCCATTTGCAGACTTACCTTTCAAAATATTATATCACAGGCATTACAATCCTCAACCGTTAATTTACAATCTTATGAATTATTTCAGACATGAATCAGCAACTGTCTGTTTCTGTAATCTGCACAGCAGTATCGTTTCTTTTGCTTCTCTTAATCTTTCCCTTTATTAATTATCCATAATGCCCGTGTCCTGAACGGATGGAGATGAAACCCTCTAATTCCAAGAGTCTCCGGCGATAGGAATATTCATATAACTTATCATTAACACAGGCGGACAGGGTACATCATTTAGATATGATTGTAAAACAGCGTAATGATTTAAATAAATCTTTACAGCAGGACGAGAGCAATCGTTTTGAAATTATACCTTATGTTACATTATCAGCAACCATCCTGGCAAAAATACTTTTGTCAAATAAAATTGAAATTCCATACTCCACACGAATGAAAAAATATTCGTATAAAATCGAAAATTTTTGAAGCATGAACTGCCCGCCATATCATGAATACAGTTCTGATGCTTTTTTGCTTTTCCTGATTGAGAAATCCCCCACAATATATTGAATAAAATAAAAAGAGAGGAATGCAGATGAATAATTATTATGAATATCATCTTATGGTTCAGGATGGTCGTATATAACTATTTTATGCAGTCATATCGTATGCCAGCAAAATTATAAACCTTTTGGCAAAATTATATAGTATTTAGTATTGTCCAGGTCATTTGCATAAGATCCCCCAGATACAGGCTGCACTGCCTGTACCTGGGACAAAAGAGGATATAGCAAATGAACATTTCAGGTATTCCACTGCTGGTAACATTAACAGTCCTTTCATCAAAGACACCCCCTGAAAATATTTCAATTTATGAAGATGACATTTCCACTGCTCTCTGGCAGCGCTGGATTGCCTGTGTGGACGTTCCCGTTTTCAAAGCCGTATTCTCCGTAAAACTTTGCTCATGTGAGGTAAAAAAGTAAGAGGCAAGCCCATAAATGGTTCTTCCTGTCTCCCACATGGCACAGATGGTTTATGGTTTCACTTTATCTAATCTATTTTTGTTACTTTTTCCCGAAAAACAATCGTTACAGCAGCTAATGTGACCATCAGCACAAAAACTATCTGGAATAAATTCTCCTGATTAGCAGGATTCTTTGTAATGATAAGCTGTCTGGCAAGCAAAACAATAAGAGAAGTAACGATCGTTGCAGGAACAGATTTTCTTATCATTCCAATAACAAACGGCCACCACGATAAAATACCGCAAACGATGGCGCTTGTAACTGCCATAGGAACCCATTGTGATAAGTACGCTGTCTGAAAAGAACCCTCCAGCATATCAAAAGCATGATCCATTCCGACGATATATCCACAACAGCAAACATATCCGAACAGTATTGAAACAGCAGTAAAAGCCATAATAAGCATCATTTTTATTGCGATAAGCAATCTCTTGTTTAAAGGATAGGAAAACAGGATCGTAATCGTTCGCTGACTGTACTCGTTGATCACTAATGCAGATGTAAGTATTGATGAATATATTAGAAAAACAAATGATACCAAAAGTCCTGTTAAAAGAAACGTGCTTTCAAATGTATCTTTTGTCTGTTCCGGATCGGTCATGCTGTCAGCCAAAGACACTGTAATAAACAACATGCAAAAGGCAGTTGCCAAAAAAGCAGCTATCATTTTACGGGGCAGCCTGAATTTTCTTATCTCAAGTTTCAGTAAATGGGTCATTCTGTTCTCCCTCCTCCGTAATCTGGAAGAAATAATCCTCCAGACTGTTTTCTTTCCGTCCTATGCTTTCCAAACCAACTCCATTTTTTATAAGCAGCGCAGAAATTTCTTTTCCAGAAACAGCTGTGCCATAAATCCTAATAACAGCATCGTCTGCTACATCAAAATGTGACAGCCTCTCATCCTGTTCCAAAAGACAGGCGGCTTGTTTTACATTATCCGTATTTATTTCGATGTATTCCGTCTGATATTCATGTACCTCATGGATCGATATTTCTTTCAGAAGTTTTCCACCTGCGATAACGCCGATCCTGTCCGCAATCTGTTCAACCTCTGAAAGAATATGGCTGGAAATAAAAATGGTTGTTCCGTAATCCTGATGCAGCCGCTCAAATAACAGGCGCATTTCTTTGATCCCCTCCGGATCAAGTGCATTGACAGGTTCGTCCAGTATCAGTAATTCTGGTTTTGCTAAAATTGCCCTTGCAATAGCAAGGCGCTGTTTCATCCCTAAAGAATAATGCGAAACTGATTTTTCCTCAATGTTTTTAAGATTAACCAATTCCAGGACATCCCTGATACGCCTGCGGTCATAATACCCCATATAATCACAATGCAGTTCCAGATTCTGCAGTCCTGTCATTTTTTCATAGAAGTAAGGGTTTTCTATGATACAGCCGATCCGTTTCAAACATTCATAATTCTTGTCGTCCATTTTTTCTCCAAATACATATATTTCCCCGGAATCCGGACGCACTAAATTCAAAAGCATTTTCATGATGGTGCTTTTTCCAGCGCCGTTCGGCCCAACAAAACCATAGATCTCTCCCTTTTTAACATGAAGATTTACCTTGTCAACGACAACTTTTCCCTTATAGGATTTTATCAGATCGGATGTTTCAATGATATGATCCATTTTGTACGCCTCCTTTACTGTTCTACAGTATACAAAACAGGATTCTCTTTTATCTGTCAGAAATCTAACTTTTTTCTAACTTTTTAAAATCAGGGTAAAAACTGTTTTCCGGCCCGGTTCACTGTCAACCTGTATGTCAGCCCCCATTTGTAATGCAAGATTTTGGGCAATCGTAAGCCCCAGTCCACTTCCGAAATTTTTATGTGCCGTTGTGTAGTTCCTGTAAAAAATGTGTTCCCTGTCTTTTTTTGCGATACCTTTGCCGTGGTCTTCCACCTCTATCGTGACCTTATCGGATATTCTTTTTAAACGGAACGCAAGATATTTTCCCTCATCTCCATGTTTTATAGCATTATCGATCAGATTTTTCAGTATTCTGTTCAGTGCCGGGGTATCTGCGCATGCATATTCCGGCAAAGGGCTGATCTCTATTTCTACCTTGTAATTTCTTTCATCCAGAACATCATAATAATCCAATATAATGTCATGGCATATCTGTGTAACATTTACCATGCCAGGTTCCATATTCATATCCCCAGACGTTATTTTTGACAGGGTAAAATATTCATTTATCGTTGAAACTAATTCATTTGCTTTGCTATCGATCCTGATTGCCATTTCCATGATTTTCTCTTTTGCCGGCATATCTGCTATTTCTCTGTTTAATAATTCACTATACCCCTTTAGAACAGTGAGGGGTGTGCGCAGATCATGTGAAATATTTGTAAGCATCTGCATCATAGCCTGTCTGGAATGTTCATAACTGATTCTCTGTGCATAAAATTCATCCAGCGATCTGTTTAATTCTGCCAAAAGTCCTTTCATTTCTGCATTTTCAGATGGCAATAAAATCTGCCGGTTTTCTTTTAAGTAAGGAGCCATTTTAAGCCATTCTCTGATATATTTGATCTCTTTGGAGGTTCTCCTGTTATTCGCCCATTCATATAAAAACATTGCAGACAGTGTTAATGTAAGAAAAATAAGTATGATGTACATCGATCATTCCTCCATCTTATATCCGATACCCCATAGGGTTTTAATATATGTGGAATCACTGTCTGAAGCTGTCCTTAATTTTGCCCTGAGCCTGTTGATGTGCGTGTTCAACACGTTTTCATTTCCAAAATACGGTTCTTTCCAAATCAAATTATAAAGTTTTTCTTTAGAAAAAGCCTGCCCCGGATGCGAAACCATTAGATTTAGAATTTCAAATTCTGTCCGGGTCAATTCCAAAATATTTCCTGCAACCTTTACTGTATGAGTTATCTGATTGATCTCAAGGTCCTTAATTCGAGCGACTGCTTCTTCCTGTTGGCTGTCATAGCTTGTAACCCGTCTGATATTGGCTTTGATTCTTGCAGTAAGTTCAATCAGGGAAAATGGTTTTACCACATAATCGTCAGCTCCCAGATTCAAACCCATTGATTTATCCGTATCATTGTCTTTCGCCGTAATAATGATAATGGGGATCCTGCTAATCTTTCGAATGGCCCTGATCACTTCCATGCCATTTGTATCGGGCAGCATTAAATCAATCAGTGCAAGTGCATAATCCGTATTTAACCGGAACTCTCTGATCGCTTCAAAACCGCTGTAAAACGCATTTACAACAAAATCCTCACTGGTCAGATAGTTATCAACCATTTCACAAATAGATCTGTCATCTTCAACAACAAAAATTCTATTGACCATTTTCCTTCGCCCTCCCATCCATAGTCTTTTTATCAACAGGCTTCTTTGCATCTTTTGGAAACAGCCATATGGTTCCTTGATTGTCAACACTTTTCAGACAGCTTTTATAAGGGTGTTTTGTCTGTTCTGTACCAGTGTCTGATATCCGAAAGCGGAATATATTCTGTGATGATTATACCCGTTTACGTAATCCCATGGCTTCTATTTCAATTCCTCCAAATTTACAAATGTTTCATTCCGTACGCATTCTGATTTCTTCACGCTCTCTAACAAAATTTCGAGCCATGAAATGATTTCGTCGGTTCCAGAATATCATCTCTGCACGAAATTTGCAAACGATGAATCACTTCCTCATCTTCCACGAACACAAAATGTTTATGATATTGCTTAAAACAAAGGATTTCCAAATATGTTTCTTTTATATCCACACCACACATTCGGTGTGCCGGAATATATGAAAATGTCTACGGTGTGGGCTATAAATTTGAAATATAGGAAGGGTACGGCATTCTATGCCGCCCCTTAAATTTTCGCATTTGCATTACTGTATGAACAGCCTCTCGTCATATATATTTCAAATAATTTCACAGCCAGAAGATACTTCCTGTATTGACATTTCTCAGACTCAGTGTTATACTGTAAACAACCAATTAACTAAAAGGTTAAAAGTCGTGAAGGAGGTGTTCTCTTTGTTAGAAGTGTCCGGCCTGTCTTTTCATTATCAACCTCATGTACCTGTGCTGACCGATCTTACTTTTTCCGTATCAGAGGGAGAAATCACTGGCCTGTTAGGGAAAAATGGAGTTGGAAAAACTACGGCATTAAAGCTGATTTTAGGGTTACTGCCGCCTGAAAAAGGTTCTGTCTGCCTTGATAACTACTCGCTGTATCTGCATCCCATGCAATACAGGAAACAAATCAACTATGTTTCTGACAGCCACGATATATACAACAATCTTATGGGAAAGGAATATCTCAATTTTATCGCGGATATGTACGAAGTACCTTCTGACACAAGAGGTAAAATTTATACCCCGCTGATAAAAGCGTTTCAGATTGAAAAATATCTGAATAGCCCTATTAAAAAATTATCTCATGGGACAAAGCAAAAAATTGCTATTATAGCATCCCTGGTTAATGATCCCCTACTTTGGGTGTTAGATGAGCCAATGACGGGACTGGATGTAGAAGCTGTTCAGGTCTTAAAGGAATTGATTAAATCCAGAGCGGCCTGCGGAAAATCTGTTCTGTTTTCAACTCACTCACTTCCAGCTCAACCTGAAAATTTTTTTCTATAAACAGTATGATTTGCACAGTAAATAACGAATGGACAAGCCCGAGAGAAAAAATATCGTCATCATCGTTCAACGTATGCCCACGTAATGAGCGTGAAAGAAATTCCCGAATGGCGGCTTTCATATCTTGCTTTTTCATATTCATATCCCTATCTGGTTAACCCAGAATCACTGCTCGGCGTACGTCTGTTGATAGCGATAAAACCCCTGCCCTGATTTCACGCCCAAATACCCTGCATCGACCATTTTCTTTAATAAAAAGCTGGGGCGATACTTATCATCATTAAAACTTTCATATAGCACCTGCAACGATTGCAAAATCGTATCCAAGCCAATCAAATCGGCAGTTTGTAGTGGCCCCATCTTGTGCCCGAAGCAGGTTTTAAACAACGTATCGATATCCTCAGCACGGGCGATCTGCTCCTGCACCATAAATATGGCTTCGTTAACAAAAATCATCATGGCACGATTAGTGACAAAGCCCGGAGAATCATTGACCACGATGCCGGTTTTATTCAACTGAGCAAATAAGTGGTGAAATATGTTCAGTGTACGCTCTGCAGTATGTACACCACGGATTAATTCGACGGTGTGCATCAGCGGTACCGGGTTCATAAAATGGACGCCGACTACATTCTCCGGATGTCGCATTAATTTTGACAACGCAGTGATAGATATGGCGGACGTATTAACACCAAACACTGTCGACGCGCCGCAGATCGTATTCATCCGTGTGTATAGTGCATTTTTTTTCTCTATATCCTCAGTAATATTCTCAATCACCAAATCACATTCTACAATGTCGTCCAACTCAGTTGTGAAACGGATATTTTCCATTATCTCCGCTGTGCTATGCGTCTTTTTTTTATGCTGCGGGTGAAAATTATATAAGCGTAAGTTCGCTTCGATCATCTGTCGGCATTTATCCAACTGAGATTGAGAAATATCCACAACGTTAGTTGATATGCCGTATTGCGCCATGTTATGAGCGACGCCAGTTCCCATTACTCCTGCACCTATTACCGCCACGTTCATCATTGAGCTCCTTTACTGACAGGCTATTTCGAGGTTGTCTTCGCCCCCCAGTTGCGCCGCGATATGCGCGTAGATATTGCGCGGATTGGGGTTTTCCATCAGGGTCAAAAGATCGATATGTACGTTGAAATCGCGTTCTAAACGGGAGGTCAATTGCGTCACCAGCAGCGAATGCCCGCCTAATTCAAAAAAGTCGTCGTCCACCCCGACCGGCGATATTTCCAGCAACAGTTCCATCAGACCTGTGATATACTGCATACCCCGCGAGTGTGCGGCTACGAAAGGTACGCTTAACACGGGACGTGCCTGATAAGGGTGGTGCGTTTCGGGTCCTGCTTCGGGTTGGGTCTCCACACTACCCATTACCCGTCCAGGCAATGGGTAGTGGTTGTGTGCGAAGGGATATGCTGATGCGCTCCCGCGTTGCGGCAGCGGAGTGCCGTACCACACGGCCCAATCCACATTGATACCTGCACACCACAGTTGCGCCACGTAGCGCAATACATCAACGTCTTCTCTTATTTCCGGCGGCAGCCTAACCCAGTTGATACTGTGAACGCCCTCCCCCAGTTCTCGGGTATCTGCCAACAGCGCTTCACTCCAAAACCCTCTGTCGTTACGCTGTGCATCGGTGATGGGATTTCCTTGCCAAGCCAGCACGTAGCCGGGGATAGGTTCATGGCGCTCAGGAAGCCAGAGATGAAGCGCCTTTTGCTCCATTTCCCACAGCAAATGCAACACGTCTTGCGTCGCAATCATGCCACTGGCTGCAGCGGCAGGCAAAAGGCCTGTTCCAGCACCCGACAGCAGTGTTAATGTCGGTAGCAGGTTCATCCAGGTTTTTAGCGCGGCGATAGTCTGGCAGCCTCTGATTAGCAGGCTGCTGTTCGCTTGTGCCGCCCACGTTTCAGCGTGGCAATAAGCGGGTGGAATATTCATGCCGTCGAGTAATGCCGTCAGAGCAGTCGCTTCGCGTTGATAATGTGCCGAATGCGCCAGCCACTGTGCGTAAGTACAATCGTTCGTAGTACGTAGATCTGGACAGTGTAGGCCCCAAGGAGCGTCGGGCATTAGGTTATCCAGCGATGCCAGCATCGCTTGCGTACCATCGTTTTCCACTTGTATAACTCGGCGGCAATCAAACACGGGGCGCGCCACTTGTTGTGTGTAGGCTAGCGATGACGCATCAAGGGTAGCCAGCAACGGGGTAAGCTGTTGCGTCAGCTCATCCAACTGCTCGAAAGACGGCGCGGAGAGAGGGATAAACACCGGTGCTCGCACTTGGTCATGGTCATCGCGCACCGCAGGATTCAGCCCTTCCAAAATCATATGCACATTAGTACCGCCAATGCCAAAAGAACTGACGCCAGCGCGGGGCGGCATCCGCGATGCGGGCCACTCCTGCGGCTGTATCGGGATATAAAACGGTGAATGCGCCAGATCCAGCTTCGAGTTAGGCATTTGATAGTTGGCGAGCGGCGGAATGGTCCGGTGATGAAGTACCAGCGCCGTCTTGATTAACCCAGCCACGCCCGCCGCCGCGTGGGTGTGGCCAATATTCGCCTTTACAGCCCCTAGTGCACAGTATTGGCGGTGTGAAGTATCGAACGCCTCCGTCAACGCAGCGAACTCGATAGGATCGCCAATACGGGTGCCGGTACCGTGGGTTTCAACGTAGCCGATGCTTTCTGGGCTTACTTCTGCCAGATGACAGGCCGCACAAATGACCGCCTTCTGTCCCTCATGACCAGGCGCGACAAAACCGATTTTTTGTTTACCGTCATTGTTGACCGCGCTACCCCGGATCACCGCATAGATGCGATCGCCCGCTGCCAGAGCATCTTCCAAACGCCGAAGCACAACCACACCCGCGCCATCGCCAAACAGGGTGCCAGAAGCCTGACTGTCAAAAGGACGGCAGTGGCCATCGGTGGAGTGGATCATGCCCTGTTGACAGAAGTAGCCTGACTTCTGCGGTAAATCGATAGTAATTCCACCCGCCAACGCCAGATCACATTCGCCAAACAACAAGCTGCGGCAAGCGATATGCGTTGCACTCAGAGAAGTCGAACAACTGGTGTAGAGACTATACACCGGACCGTTGAGATTGAGACTGTAGGCAATGAGATGTGCGAGCAGATCCTTATGACCATAGATGCCAGACTCAAAACGATTCAGCGCATCGCCGCCAATCTGTGACAGCGAACGCCGTAGCCAATCCACATCTTCTGACGCCCCCACGAATACCCCGGTGATCAGATCGCTGGTACGTTGGGCATAGCCTGCATCTTCCAGCGCATGGTAGGCAACTTCATGTAATACGCGGGATTTCGGATCCAGAGTCTGCGCCTCTTTGTGACTGTAACCGAAAAATGCAGCATCAAAGTCGCATATGCCCTCGATATAGGGCTTGGCCCGTACATAGGCCGGGTTGTCCAGAGTACTCTGTTCGACGCCTTCGGCCAGCAACTCCTCCTCGCTAAAGAAGGTGACGCACTCTTTACCCTGAACGATGTTATGCCAGAATTCGTGTAACGTCCGGGACTGCGGGAAACGGACCGCCATACCAATAATGGCGATTTCCATGCCGTTCATTTCGCTTGCGTATTCCATAAACTTCATTACCTTTCTTCAGGGCGAGGAGGCGCCCGGATTAATGCAAAGACGTGTGACTGCGCGCAGTATTTTTCGCAATTTGCAAAGCACGTTTTGCTATCTGATTCGCGCGCGTATTCGTCTGTACTGCAGGCTGTGGTGATGGCGCATTTGACTCGCCCTCCGGGGGCTGGCAAAACGTCGCCAGCTGGCGCACGGTGGCGTGGTTGTACAGCGACACCACGCTCACTTGCGGATAGTGACGCGCCATTTGCCCACTCAGTTGCACCATATCGAGTGAGGTTGCCCCTAATTCGGCATAGTTGTCGTCAATGCCTACTCTATCCAGACCCAGATACTCTTCCAGGATTTGGCAGAGCACGCGTTCCACTTCACGTGTCGCGGGGCTGTAAGGCACGCCAATTTCCGGACGGGGCCGCTTTTTCACTGTCTGCTGAGTAATCGTATCGTTAGCGGCAGACGGTACACCGCGATCCACCCGGTTGCCCCGCGCTAATCTATCGATCGCCCGAGGTGAGAGCAGCAGTTGCGCCCACGGACTGCGAGTGTTCAGTATCGGCCACAATTGGCGCATCGCCTC
>OFHA01002403.1_pt1 | contig 11035 bp, 9 predicted proteins | sample 1521891 | NCBI WGS metagenome assembly OFHA01 (sample SAMEA3504089, study PRJEB24116) | mouse gut metagenome | biome: mouse gut; feature: mouse-associated habitat; material: faeces | place: Denmark | collected 2011 | reverse complement strand
ACTTTGATAACAGCCCCAAACTTATCTACACTTGAATTCTACCAACAAGGCAGATGCCTCTGGGATGTTACCAGAAGAAAAAACCAAGCAACATCCTGGGCCAGGACATCACCAGAGAGAAGCAGGAGGAGGAGGTCCGGCTGCGGACCCTGGAGGACCGGGCCTACATGATTACCAGTCTGAGCAGTCTGTTTTTCTCCACCTATTATATTGATCTGGAGCAGGACTCCTTCCGCGCCGTGACCCAGCAGCGGCGGGTCGGAGACGTGCTGGGGGATGAAATCAACTTTACCGCCGCCCTGCGGCTCTATGCCAACCACTTCATCCATCCCGACGACCGGGAACGCTATCTCTCCGCCATGGACGTGGAGCGTCTCCGCAGGGAGCTGCGGTGGTGGACTCCCTATGTGGCGGTGGAATACCGCAAGCTGCCGGAGGACCCCTCCGCCGGCGCGGAGGCGTACAGCTGGACCCGGGCTACCGCCGTTCTGGCCCGCACCGGCTCGGACGACATGCCGAAAACTGCGGTCTACGTGGCCCGGGACATCACCCGGGAGCTGGACGACCCTGCCAGCGTCCCCCATCACGGTCCTTTTTGAACCGCCGCAGACAGATAACTTGAAACCCATGGAGGAACCTCATGGATAGGATACTGGTCATTGACGACAGCGCCGTACAAATCGAGTTTCTTAACTCGATCCTGAAAAACGATTACGAGATCACCATGTGCCAGACCGCAGCGGACGGGCTCCGCGCCGCCAAGGAGGGGGGCTATTCCCTGATCCTGCTGGACGTGGTGATGCCGGACATGGACGGGTTCACCCTGATCCGGGAGCTGAAAGCCACGGACCTGACCCGGCACGTCCCCGTCATCATGATCACCGGCCTGGCCGACATTCAATACGAGGAGCGGGGGCTCCTGCTGGGGGCGGTGGACTATATCGCCAAGCCCTTCAGCCCGGTGATCATCAAGGCCCGGGTCAACACCCACATCCAGCTCTACCACTACCAGAGCAAATTCCGGCAGCAGGCCATGGTGGACGACCTGACGGGCGTGGCCAACCGGCGGCGCTACGAGGGCGAGAGTCTGGCCAAGTGGCGGGAGGCCATGCGCTTCTCCCTCCCCTTCTCCGTGTGCATGTTTGACATCGACAAGTTCAAGCTCTACAACGACACCTTTGGCCATCAGGCCGGGGACAAGGTCATCGCCGCCGTGGCCCAGCTGTACAAGGACCGGGAGACGATTCCCAATATGCGTATCCTCTGGGGCCACAAGCTGCCCATGCGCCACTTCCACGCCTTCCTGGAGCCCTACCCCAACGGCGATCCGGCATAGGTGAGAAGGAGGAACGTCACGATGGAACTGCGCAATAAATTTCTGGACTTCTTCATGATCACTCTGGGTACCGCCATCTGCGCCGCGGGGGTGTACTTCCTGCTCATCCCCAGCGGCCTGTCCGTGGGCAGTATCTCGGGCCTGGCCATCATCCTGAGCAAGTTCATCCCCCTGGCTGTCTCCACCATCACCCTGATCCTCAACGTGGGCCTGCTGCTGCTGGGCTTCCTCCTCATCGGGCGGGACTTCGGCGTGAAGACTGTCTACACCTCTGTCGTCATCCCGGTGTTCCTGGCCATTTTCGAGCGGGTCTTCCCTGACCAGCCGTCCATCATGGGCGACGTCTTCGTGGACATGGTCTGCTACCTCTTTGTGGTCAGCGTGGGGCAGGCCATCCTCTTCACCCACAACGCCTCCTCCGGGGGGCTGGACATCGTGGGCAAGCTCCTCAACAAGTTCTTCCGCATCGAGCTGGGCAAGGCCGTGGCCCTCGCGGGGATGTGCGTGGCGGTATGCTCCGTGTTCATCAACCCCGACGTGAAGACCGTGGCCCTCAGCGTCCTGGGCACCTACCTGGGCGGCATCGTGCTGGACCACTTCATCTTCGGCTTCGAGCAGAAGCGCCGCGTGTGCATCCTCTCCGACAAGGTGGAGGAGCTGCGCTCCTACATCCTCAGTGAACTCCACAGCGGCGCCACCATCTACGACGCCATCGGTGCCTACGACATGAAGCCCCGCCGGGAGCTGGTGGTCATTGTGGACAAGCACGAGTACACCGCCCTCATGGACCATGTGGAGAAGGTGGACCCCAAGGCCTTCGTCACCGTATACGCGGTGGGGTCCGTGTCCTACCAGCCCAAGCCGGGCCGCCGTTGATCTGTTTTCCCCAAAATTTATATATCTAAAGGAGAAACGAGCTATGAACGCAGAATTCTACACCGGGAACCGGAAAAAGTTTCTGGAGAAGCTGGACGAGGGCAGTGTGGTCCTCCTCCACTCCGGCATCCTGCCGGTGAAGAGCAACGACCAGAATATGCACCCGTTCTCGGTCAACCGCAACTTCTACTACCTGACCGGCATTGAGACGGAGAACGTGTGGCTGGTGCTGACCAAGACCGCCACCGGCTCCGCTGAGGCCCTCTTCATCGACCAGCCCGACGAGTTCCTCATCAAGTGGAACGGCAAGATGCTCACCAAGGAGGAGGCCTCCGCCAAGAGCGGCCTTGCCGCTTCCGCTGTCAAGTACATGCAGGATATGGACCGCTACGTGGCCGGACAGCTCTCTGCCTCCCGGATGATGAGCAGCGTGGAGCGGGTCTACTTCGCCTTCGACCGCCTGAGCATGAACGCCGCCCCCACCCCGGCGGAGCAGTACGCCCTGCGCATCCGGGAGAAGTTCCCGGCCATCGAGGTGAAGAGCTGCTCCCGGCTCCTCGCCTCCCTGCGTGCCATCAAGACGCCGGAGGAGGTCGCCTGCATCCGCAAGGCCGGCGATGTGACCATTGAGGCCCTGCGGCAGATGCTCCGCACCGCTAAGCCCGGTGAGTTCGAGTACCAGTGGGCCGCGGATTTCGAGCACTACGTGGCCCGCGCCGGGATGCGCCTGGGCTTCACCACCATCGCCGCCGCCGGTGAGAACGCGGTGATGCTCCACTACAGCGACAACAACTGCCCCGTCAAGGCCGGGGACCTGGTTCTCTTTGACCTGGGCGCGGAGTACGGCTACTACTCCTCCGACGTCTCCCGCACCTTCCCCGTCAGCGGCAAGTACTCCGACCGGCAGAAGGAGCTCTACAACATCGTCCTGGAGGCCATGGACATCGCCCGGGACAAGATGCGTCCCGGCGAGCCCACCAGGGGCTCCCAGCAGGCGGTGGTGGACTTCTACAAGAAGGCCCTGCGCACGGCCAAGCTCATCACCGACGACAGCGACGTGCGGAAGTATTACTACCACGGCGTGTCCCACTCCCTGGGCCTGGACACCCACGACCCCTGCGACCGCACGGAGTATGAGCCGGGCATGGTGGTCACCTGTGAGCCGGGCCTCTACGTGGCGGAGGAGGGCATCGGCATCCGCCTGGAGAATGACATCCTCGTCACCGAGGGCGCGGCGGAGGACATCATCGGCGACCGCCTGCTGCGCATTGAGGAGATCGAGGCTCTGATGGCCTGATCTCCCGCAGAAAACAGCATTTTATCCCTAAGGAGGGCCGGTGCGGCGCGTACCAGCCCTCCTTTACTGCATAAAGGCCCTTGAATCAGACAAGCATCTATGGTATGATATCCTCACTAAAACAGAGCCAAAGGAGCAGTCTATGAATCTGACCACAGCAAGCCGCACTCTCCAGCTTTTGGGCCGCATCCTCCAAAGAGTTGCCTTTCACACCAAAATAATATTTGATCTTTGGCTCCGTACCGGACGGCCGTACGCAGCACCACGCGTTATTTTCCAGTTCATAGTATAACACGTTGGATGACGGAAGGCCGGTCGGCGCTGTCTCTCCCGTAACAAGATCTTTTCTGATATCCTCTTTGTAATCGCGCACTGCCAGTACCTTTAAGCCACCCAGTGTTTTTGGCGGATTGCTTCTGGCCTGGCTCATCATATCCTGAATCTGCTTCGCACCGTCGATTCCTTTCCGTGTCAGCGTTGCCAGTCCTTCTTTATAATATCCGTACGTTTCATACATGGCAAGCATTGCGTCCCAAAGCGTTTTCCCCTGCAGCTTATAAAACGCGGCTGCTTCGCACAGCAGCATAACCGCCACACAGGCATCCTTATCTCTGGCATACGTTCCGGCGAGACAGCCATAGCTTTCTTCCAGTCCAAATACATAATGGTACGTCTGTTCCTGCTCAAACAGCCTGATCTGTTCGCCGATATATTTAAAACCAGTCAGAACCTCTATCAGTTTTGTATTGTAATCTTTTGCAATCGCTTTTGCCATATCGGTCGTTACAATCGTCTCTACAAGCGCCGGATTTTCAGGCATCGTGCCTGCTTTCGTACGTTCTCTTAATATATATTCCGCAATCAGCATGCCGGACATATTTCCGGTAAAGCTGACATAATCGCCGGTCTTTGTATCTTTTGCATATACGCCCAGCCGGTCTGCGTCCGGATCTGTCGCCAGTACCAGATCTGCGTCTACTTCTTTTGCCAGCTTCAGCGCAAGCGTCCAGGCCTTTTCATCTTCCGGATTCGGATAGGCAACGGTTGGAAATGTACCGTCTGGCAGCTCCTGCTCTTTTACCACATAGACGTGCGCAAAGCCAAGTTCTTTCAGCACACGTCGTACCGGCAGATTTCCGGTTCCATGCAGCGGTGTATAGACGATTTTCATATCGCCGGCAGCCTTTGCAATCAGCTCCGGATGAATACTCTGCCTTTTTAACTGCTCCATATAAAGATCGTCGATGTCGTTCCCAATCGTCTGATACAATCCCTGCTCTTTTGCGGTTTTGACATCCATCGTTTTTACTTTGGAAAAGTCGGTTACTTCCGCCACTTTTGCCAGTATGTTTTTATCATGCGGCGGCGTGATCTGCGCCCCGTCTTCCCAGTAGACTTTATATCCGTTGTATTCTCCCGGATTGTGACTCGCAGTAATTACGATTCCGGCAATGCAGCCCAGTTCCCGTACCGCAAAGGACAATTCCGGCGTCGGCCTTAAGCTCTCAAACCGGTAGGTCTTAATCCCGTTCGCGTTCAGACAAAGCGCCGCTTCCTGCGCAAATTCCGGCGACATACGTCTGGAATCGTATGCAATCGCCACGCCTTTGTGCTGTCCGTTTTGTGAAACGATATAATTTGCAAGCCCCTGCGTGGCCTGACGCACGGTATAAATATTCATACGGTTTGTACCGGCGCCAATCACGCCGCGCAAACCTCCGGTCCCAAACTCCAGCCGGCGGTAAAACCGATCTTCGATCTCCTTTTCGTCGGATACAATCGCTTTTAATTCCTCTTTTGTCTGATCGTCAAAATAAGAATCGGTGCACCACTGTTCATACGTTTTTCTATCGTCCATCACAACTTCTTCCTTTCCTTCCTGTTATCCGCACACAACTATCCTGCGCCAAAATAAACGTTTTTTACTTTCTTTAATTATATATTTTACTTATTATTTAGTCAACAAGGAGATTTGTTTTTTTCTTACAGCTTTCAATATCCCGTACAGTTTGTCCAAAAACCCGTTTACGAACTGTCCAAATACAGAAAATTCATCTTTCCCGTCCTCCTGCGCGCGGACGGTATGATTTCCAGGCGTCATTTCGGAAAGCGCATGTTTAAATCCACGGATACTGACCTGCATACTTCTGCTGATGATAGTGGTAAGAACAACAAGTAACAAAAAGCTGACAGCCAGTACCATGGCAATCATTACAATCATATTCTGCTGGGAAACAGACGCGATATCTTCCACATTCTTACGCACTTCTCCGGTCAGCTTTGTCAGCTGCTGCGATTAATTTATATTTTCCTGTTTCAGCTCCAGCACCAAAGCGTCCGTCTCTGCCATCGTCTCAAATATCTGCTCCCGTCTGTCATACGTGCCAGCCTGGTACGAAGCTGCTCATCTGCTACATATGTCTCAAGATTCTGCCGTATCTGCGCAGACAATTCCAAAATTGCTTCCGCCTCTTTTGTCACGTCTGCTCCTTCCACCACATGCCGGCTGGGTAACCCAGGTTCCGTCCACCCAGGAATGATCGTCTGCGACAGCCGCGAATCCTTCCCTGAGCTTTTCATCCTGTTCCAGAAGTTTCCCGTAATTTCCTGCATGCGGCGTATATCTGCGTTCACTGCTCAGCTCCCGGATCGAACGGTAATTTTCTTTGCATTCGCCAAGGCTGCCGCTTATGCCTGTTAACTCATCCTCAAACCTGCTGCCTGCCGCCTGCTTTGCAGAAACGGCGTCAGCTTCCATACTTTCCATATTTTTGACAATATCCGCCAGATAAGAATCTTCCAGAAAATAGAGATAGGACGTGCCCAGACTCTGATTTTCATATTGATACAGATGGATCCGATTCATCCAGGTTCATACGTCATGATTCCGGTTGTTTTGATTCAGAGAATAAATACCAGCCGCCCCGGGAATCAAAGATGCCGTGACCGCGGTGATTCCCATTAAAAATATTTTTCCACGAATACTCTGTAAAAACCTTCCTCTTTTGCGGAAATCTTCACCTCTCTTTTTCATTTGCATTCATTTTTAAGCTAAATTTAAGTTAAAAACTATATCTTATAATTAATTTCAGTATAACACTTTTGCTAATTTTTTCAATGCAAATTTAAAATTTTATCCGGAATGAACCTTAAGAATTGCAGGCTGTCTAATCCATCACGATTTTATCCACTGTCACGAACTCATATCCCTCTTTGGTCAGACGGTCAATAATGCTAAGCGCCGCACGAACGGTAGACGGATACTCGTCATGCATCAGAATAATGCTGTTCTCTCTGACCTCACGGTAAACCGTGCTGCAGATTTTTGCCTCATTTTTACATGCCCAGTCCATGGTATCTATCGTCCACAAAACCTGTATCATTTCAATATCTTTTTCCAGTCTGCTCGAACCGTTGCCAAACGGAGGACGCAAAAAGCACGGCTGTTCCCCCGTATATTTTGTAATCACCTCATTTGCTTTTAAGATCTCTTCTTTGGCGGCTGACGCTGTCATATGTCGAATGTCCACATGGTTATAAGTATGATTTCCTATCAGATGTCCTTCCTTAACAATGCGCTCCATAATTTCCGGCTGCGCCTCCGCCTGTTTCCCAATTACAAAAAACGTCGCTTTTACATTTCGCTGTGCCAGTCCGTCCAGAAGCATCGGCGTATATTCGCAGTCCGGACCGTCGTCAAACGTCAGAGCGATTTTTTTCTTTTCGTTTGGAATGCTGTCTGCGTCTTCCTGCCGGACGCTGGCGCCTGACAGCGGCTTGGAATCGCCGTGCTGCGCTTCTGTCATCGTAAACAGCTTTGCCACTCCCATAAAAAAAAGAATTACCGTAATCGAAAGAACGATACCGTATCGTTTTTTTCCAGCTTTCATCCCAAAACTCCAGTACGATATGATCTTACTCTATTGTATTCAGCATTTTTTTATTTATATCCCGGGACAACTTTTTTTATCCGAAGTTCACGCATGCAAAAGAGACGGCAGCAAATCCCGCTACCGTCTCTTTACATAATATTTCAAACCAGAAACCTCTTATCTGCGCACAGCCTCAAGCTGTCCGTCTGTCAGCTGTATCTGAATCGTATCCCCGCTTCCGACCTGATCTGCCAGTATTATTTTTGCAGCAAGCGTCTCTACCGTCTTTTGCAGATACCGCTTTAGCGGTCTTGCGCCGTATACCGGATCATATCCGTTTTCCACAATCATCTGCTCCGCCTCCGGCGTTAATTTCACGCAGAGACTTCGATCGGACAGCCGTCGGTTCAGATCTGCCATAAGCAGCCGGATAATACTGCCTATATCGCTCTTCGTCAGCGGCTTGAATAAAATGATCTCATCCAGACGATTTAAAAATTCCGGCCGAAAACTGCCCCGCAGCTCAGACATTACCGCCTTTTCACATGCCGGCTGAATATCTCCTTTTTCGTCGATCCCCTCCAGCAGATGCGCAGAACCGATATTGGATGTCATAATGAGTATTGTATTTTTAAAATCCACGGTTCTTCCCTGTGAATCGGTAATCCGTCCATCATCCAGCACCTGCAGCAGCACATTAAAGACGTCCGGATGCGCCTTTTCGATCTCATCGAACAGCACAACAGAATATGGCTTTCTGCGTACTGCCTCCGTCAGCTGGCCGCCTTCTTCATAACCGACATATCCGGGAGGCGCTCCGATCAGTCTGGATACCGAATATTTCTCCATATATTCACTCATATCCAGGCGTACCATATTATTCGCATCGTCAAACAGGCTTTCTGCCAGTGCCTTGGCAAGCTCGGTCTTCCCAACGCCTGTCGGGCCAAGGAACAGAAACGAACCAATCGGCCTTGTCGGGTCTTTAATACCGGCTTTGGAACGTATAATCGCTTCGGTCACCTTTGTCACGCCCTCATCCTGCCCGATTACCCGTTTGTGCAGCTCCTGATCCAGATGCAGCGTCTTGTTGCGCTCCCCTTCGGTCAGCTTTGCGACCGGAATGCCTGTCCAGCGTGAAATAATCCTTGCAATCTCTTCTTCGCTGACATTTTCATGCATCAGCGTCAGATCTTCGCTCTTTAGCTTTTCCTCCTCTGTTTCGAGCTGCTTTTGTATCTGCGGCAGTTTCCCGTACTGCAGTTCCGCGGCCTTGTTCAGATCATACTGCTGCTGCGCCTGCGTAATTTCTTTTTTTACGTTTTCCAGTTCTTCCCGCAGCCCCTGCACCTTTTCGATCATCGCTTTTTCGTTGTCCCACTGCGCCTTTTTCGTCTGAAACTGACTGTTTAGCTCCGCCAGCTCTTTCTGCAGATGTTCCAGTCTCTCCCGGCTTAAATGATCCGACTCTTTTTTCAGCGCCGTCTCCTCTATCTGCAGCTGCATCACACGACGGTTCAGCTCATCGAGTTCGGTCGGCATGGAATCCAGCTCTGTCTTAATCAGTGCGCACGCCTCGTCCACAAGATCGATCGCTTTGTCCGGCAAAAAACGATCCGCGATATAGCGATGCGACAATACGGACGCGGACACCAGCGCGCTGTCGGTAATCTTAACGCCGTGAAAGACTTCGTAACGTTCCTTTAAGCCTCTTAAAATAGAAATTGTCTCCTCTACGGTCGGCTCGTCTACCATAACCGGCTGAAAACGGCGTTCCAGCGCAGCGTCTTTTTCGATATATTCGCGATATTCGTCCAGTGTTGTCGCGCCGATACAGTGCAGCTCTCCTCTTGCAAGCATCGGCTTTAGCATATTTCCGGCATCCAGCGCACCGTCTGTCTTTCCCGCGCCTACGATCGTATGCAGCTCGTCGATAAACAGAATAATCTGTCCCTCGCTCTTTCTTACTTCCTCCAGAACTGCTTTTAGCCGCTCTTCAAATTCTCCGCGATATTTCGCTCCGGCCACCAGCGCACCCATATCCAGCGCAAACAGTTTTTTATCCTTTAATCCCTCCGGTACATCCCCGCGTACAATTCTTTGTGCCAGTCCTTCGATCACCGCCGTTTTTCCAACTCCGGGCTCTCCGATCAGAACCGGATTGTTTTTGGTCTTACGGGATAAAATGCGCACAACGTTTCGAATCTCATTGTCCCGTCCGATCACCGGATCGGATTTTTGTGCCCGCGCACGCTCTACCATGTCATAGCCGTATTTTTCCAATGTGTCATAGGTAGCTTCCGGATTGTCAGACGTCACACGCTGATTCCCCCGCACCGTCGAAAGCGCCTGCAGAAAACGCTCCTTTGTAATCCCGTATTCTCTGAAAATCTCTTTCATCGCCTGGTTTGGATATTTTAACAGGCTTAGAAACAAATGCTCAACCGATACGTACTCATCGCCCATCTGACGCGCTTCGTCCTCTGCGCTAATCAGCGCCTGGTTCAAATTCTTTCCTATATAGATCTGTCCGCCAGACACTTTTACCCGCGCCTTGAGACGGCGGATCGCGTTATCCATAAAGTGCTCTTTTTGTATCTCCATTTTTTCAATCAGTTTTAAAATCAGGCCGTCTTCCTGCCGCAGCAGCGCGACCAGCAGGTGCTCCTGTTCGATTTCCTGATTTCCGTATTCGTATGCAAGTTTTTCGCAATCGTTGACTGCTTCGATAGATTTTTGTGTAAATTTTTGAATGTTCATCCGTTTGCCTCCTTTTTCAGAGCGAACGCTTATGCGTTCAAAACAGGAATTTTGTTTGTCTGAGTGAAATATAGCACGAATTGTTAGCCACGTCAAGAGGTGAGTGCTAATTTCCAGAAAATTCTTTATCAAAGCGTTGCAAAGCCTTATTTTTAGCGAATCTTTATGATTATCAAAAATCATAACATCGTCAAACTATTGCATACTACTTCATACTTTTATTTAATTTGAAGTAATAAATGAAATAGCAGCTTTAATATCAAAACAAAAATATTCATACTTCTTGCAAGAAATCAAATACACCTAAAACACCGTATTTCCAAAAGAAAAAAAGCGGTGGCAAGCCCGCTCTTTTTCTTAATCTTCTTTTTCTTCTTTATCCTTTTCCCTCTCACTAACCTTTCCTTGTGCTTCTATCAAATTATCATAAGATTTCTTTAATTCCTTCTGTGCATCCGCATCTTTTTTTCTTACATTGTCTTCTGCAATTTTGGCAGCTTCTGCAGCTTTTATAGCATCATCAGCTTCCTTCCTTTTGTCTTCTTTAATCTTTTTTGTTTCATCTACCCTATCTTTTCTTGTTTCATAATCGCTTACTGCTGTATTAAATTGTTCTTCTGTAAAGATCTCTTCACCTTTATCAGGAAAAACTAAATTATCACCCTCATTTTTGGGAAGGCCTTTCCTGCAGAGTGTAATATTACCTGTACCGCTGTTATATATATAATCATAATAAGCTGTTACCTTAAGACCAGCTTGATCTGTAAAAGTAACTTTCAGGTAATTCTGATCCTCATTCTCAAAATTATTCCAACTACCCTGAATTTCAGCATCTGTGCGCCCATCTTTTATCATAATATATTCGATAAATTTAATAGCCAACGCATCTAATTT
>OFHA01002397.1_pt1 | contig 11051 bp, 9 predicted proteins | sample 1521891 | NCBI WGS metagenome assembly OFHA01 (sample SAMEA3504089, study PRJEB24116) | mouse gut metagenome | biome: mouse gut; feature: mouse-associated habitat; material: faeces | place: Denmark | collected 2011 | reverse complement strand
AAATAAGGAGGGCAATTGAAATGACACAGGTGGCGATGATATTTGAAGAGGAAAAGCAGCAAGCCTTGACGCAGGCAGCAAGAATATTTGAAGAAGAAAAACGGCATGCGGTGGAAACGGAAAAGAAGAAAGCCGCGGATTCAGTAAAAGCGGAAAGAAAGAAAAATGCCGATTTCAAGCAGCAGACCGTAATGAAAATGATTGAAAAAGGGTATTCTACAGAAGAAATCGTGTCTCTGGTTTCTGGTTATTCAGAGAATAAGATCGATTCTCTTCGTAAGAAAATGCAGGATTCAACAGGCAGTCTGCAGCAGTGACGAGTGTGAGGGTGTGAGATTTTTAGGCCGAACTGTATGCAAATATTTGAAAGAATTTCAGGAAGAAAGCTGACAGATAAAAATGCATGAATCTGGGATTTGTTATGAAACAAGGAGAACAGGATGAAAAAAATTCAAAAAAGATGGCTGGTTCTGCTGCTGGCGTGTATCCTGGTTTTTCAGGCGGCGCCGGTACAGGCACAGACGCAGAAGCCATATATGAAAAGAATGAATCTAAGCTGGGATTTAAAACCAGGGAAGAAAGTAACGTTTCAGACTTACTGGGCCGGAATCGGGTATAAAGACGGACTGGTTACGCTGAAAGACTATAAGATTACAGATGCAGAGCAGGACGGATATAAAAAACTGACGTTTACAGTCGTGTTTGAGGAAGATCAGGCAGGATTTCGTCCCAAAGAAGTCCATAAGCTGCTGGAATCGGATATATGGGAGAAGTACGAGGATACGGGAGGCTATTACAATGTAACGCTGGTGGATTACACGACGGGCAGATGTCTGGAGAATATGTCAAACAACAGAGATGTGACGGCGGAAATTTCAGATGCAGTACAGACCGGTGAAAAAGAATATAAAGATTCTGACGGATGCAGCCTGACCTGTTACAAGAAAACGACATGGAAAGCAGCCGTTACATATCCGGAAAATTATCAGGGACTTTGCATCGTTGCAGGCGGAGCCAATAAAAACGTATTTGATTCTGCGTTTGACTATGACGGATACTATGCGGGCGACGTCAAATTTGGGAAAAGCGTTTTTTACAGCATGCTCAACAAGAAAGTAGCGCATGCGATACGGGTAATATAAACGATTATGGCTGGAAAGCCCGAAAGAGAAGGCGGAGAGTGAACGTATCATTCTCCGCCTTCTCTTTTTAGTATCAGCGTTGTTCTCCTTCCGGGAATATGATCTTAAATACGAAGAAAAAGATAATCATCGAAACGCCGCCGGTAATAAAGGTTACGAGTATATTGTATACAGCAGGTGCCACATATGCGGATGCAATTGGCATCCACAGGTTGTTAAAGCCGTTGCAGACCAAAGAAATCAGCACCCACGCAATAAAGTACCACATTGCCTGATAGAATGGATTGCCATGGCTTTTAAACGTAATATTACGCTGCAGCGGAAAATTAATGCACTGAGCGATAAAGGATCCTGTTTCATAGCTGATAAAGTAGCCAAGGCCGCCGCCGATGACGACTGCTCCGGATGCGTCATAGAGGACGTTGTAGCCAAGCAGACTCCAGGTAAAATCCACGCCGAAGAGATGCAGTTCCTTTTGCGGCCACATGAATTCTGTGCCGGCCAGCTCTTTTCCGAGTATTTTTGGCATAAAGGTGAAAAACAAATACTGTACGATCGTTACCCCCATGCTGAATACAAAAAAGTAAAAGATCTGATAGACCCATTTGGCAGCTTCAGGGTGCTTTTGCTGAAAATCCTGCCATTTTGGACCCCACCATTTCATAAATTGTTGCATATATTGTCCTCCCTGTATCGTTGCTGGTTTATTTTATTTTTGCGGCTTTTTTTGCGGTCCTGCGTTGCTGAAAGAAGCCGGATATTATTTGCCCAAGTCCTGAGAAAAAGTGCCCGTTGACAGCTTTCATCATGCCTTCTACCATATACTGGCTGCACATGCCGCCTGCCATTTTGCCGATGCCTCGAAATGGCATGTTGTAAATAAACATAATGTTTAAGTCAGGTTTTCCTTTTTTGATGCTTTTGTTCAGCATATGGGTCAGTATTTTATAGATCAGGCGGGCGGTCGCGCTTTTTGCATAGTACATCTGACAGATCGCATCGTTAATATCGAGCGTCCCCTGCCAGTGACCGTTTGGAATGGCATGACCGGTCAGCTGCTGAAATTCCCGGTCTGATACGTGCAAAATATCGCCGGATACATAAGACGGCAGCTTTGACAAATCGGCAGGAACAGGCGCTTCGGTACCGGTGACAGTGATCGTTTCACAGAGACGAATATCTGCGCAGCTTGCGCCGATTAAAATGTCATAAGTCCCGCCGTCGATCTCAAACCGGTTTGTCGTTTCGTTGAAATAACGGAATGCCTTATCGTCTAATTCAATCGTGACTTCTTTGGACTCGCCTGCCTTGAGGAAGACTTTGGTAAATCCTTTCAGTTCTTTTGCCGGACGGTAAACGGTTCCGTCTTTTGCGCTGACATAGAGCTGGGCAATTTCTGCGCCGTCATGGTTTCCGGTATTTTGAATGGTAAATACCGCTCTGTGCGCATCCGCTGTCAGATTGCTGTAAGTAAATGTTGTGTAGGACAGACCGTAGCCAAATGGAAAACGGACAGGTTTTTTAACGGTTTCAAAATAGCGATAACCGACATACAGACCTTCCCGGTATTCGGCGTTGCGTTCTTTGGCAGGAAAATATGGCGCGCTGGGACTGTCTTCGTAAACGAGCGGATAGGTTTCGCTTAATTTGCCGGACGGATTGATTTTTCCGGTTATGGCATTTAACATAGCGCTGGCGCCTGCCTGTCCGCTCAGATAGCCATGTATCACTGCTTCGCATTCGTCCAGCCACGGCATCTCGATGGCGGAGCCGGCGGACAAAACGGCAATGATATGTGGATTGGCTTTGTACAATTTGTGCAGAAGACGAATCTGGCTGTCTGGCAGCTTCATGTGCGCCCGATCCAGACCTTCGGATTCCGAGATTTCGTCCAGACCGATATACAGCAGTACAACGTCAGCCTGTTTTGCCAGTGTGACAGCCGACTGTTCGAGTGAGGCGTCGGCTGGTCCCGTACGCGGGTATCCCGCTGCAAAGCCGGCCAGTTCCAGCGGATAGTTCCCAATGATATCCAGCGTGGAGTCCAGTTTTGTAGGATTGACGACGGAGGAACCGGCTCCCTGATAGCGTGGCGTTTTTGCAAAATCACCGATCAGTGCGACTTTGGAAGATTTTTTTAACGGCAGAATATCATGTTCATTTTTTAATAGTACAATACTTTGTTCTGCCGCTTTGCGAGCCATCTGATGATGAGATTTTTTATCAAACGGTTTGTTTTTTAACTGGTCTGTGGAATGCCGCAGCGGGAGTATCGCGCCTAACAGTTCTTCGACACGCTGATCGACCAGCTGCTCGCTGATTGTTCCGTCCTTGACAGCCTGAATCAGTTCTTCGTCAGAGTCTCCTCCGGTCGTTGGCATTTCCAGATGGGAACCGGCGGCGACGCCTGCCGTATGGTCGTTCGAAGCGCCCCAGTCGGAGACGACAAATCCGTCAAAGCCCCATTCGTCCCGCAGGATTTCCTGTAGCAAATGAGGATTTTCGTTGGCGTATGTGCCATTGATCCGGTTATAGGAGGACATGATGGACTTTGGCGACGATTCTCTGACTGCGATTTCAAATCCGGTCAGGTAAATTTCGCGCAGTGTGCGTTCGTCCATAATAGAATCGCTGGCCATGCGGCGCAGTTCCTGAGAATTTGCAGCGAAATGCTTCGGACATGCGCCGACGCCTTTGGACTGGATGCCGCGGACATAGCTGGCAGCCATTTTGCCGGCCAGATAAGGGTCTTCGCTGAAATATTCAAAGTTGCGTCCACACAGTGGACTGCGCTTGATATTCAGTCCTGGACCGAGCAGCACGCAGACGTCCTGAGAAGCGGCCTCTGTACCCAGATGTGCGCCGATCTCTTCGCCAAGGGAGACGTCCCAGCTGTTCGCGATGGTAGCGGCTGTCGGATAGCAGGTGGCCGGAATGCTTTTGTTTAAACCCAGCTGATCGCTGGCGCCTTCCTGCTTACGGACACCGTGCGGCCCGTCGGATAGGGTAACGCTGGGAATGCCGGCATGTGCCACAGAGCGTGTCTGCCAGAAATCTTTTCCGGACAGGAGGTAACACTTTTCTGTCAGCGACAATTTTTGTATGATGGCTTTTATGTTATCTTGTTGTTTTGATTTTGTACTGGTTTGGCTCAATACCAGGGTCCTCCTTTTATTTATTACGAAAGTTCCGTGCAGGGATCAGAATTTTTATTACATGTGATCTGCTTTTGCAGGGAACTTTCGTTTCAAAAGTATTAGCTGTTCTTTTTCTTTTTTAAGTAGCGGATGATCAGAATTGCTTCGATGGCGACGATCAGCAGACCGACAATGATGTCCACGGTGAGGAAGATTTTGGTCATGTTAGTCATTGTTCCTGCCGGATCGCTGTTGCCTGCATAATAACCGCTGTTGCCTACGGTATAGAGAATATTTTTGCATGCCTGGCGCATGGCGTTTACCGCAGTCGCGCTCTTGTCCGAAAGTACGTTGGACTCTGCTCCGGCGAATCCAAGCATCAGGTCGTTGCCGTTTCGGATGCAGTTGTCAGTGATCATGTAACCGTAAGAGCCGTCGTAATCGCTTTCTACCATTCCGACAAATCCCCATTCGTCGCGCAGTACGTTTTTCAAAAGATGACCGTTGGCACAGCTTGGCGTGGTGCCAATCCAGTTAAAGGACGACATAACTGCGCGGGAAGTTCCGGTAAACTTTTTCGTTGCGATTTCAAAAGGCTTTAAATATATTTCGCGAATTGCCTGTTCAGATGCAAACGTAAGGAGTATGGAAGTACGGTTGATTTCCTGATCGTTCAGGGCAAAGTGTTTGATATAGGCATAAACGCCATGCTCTGACGCGCCGTTCATCTGATTTGCCGCTATATAGCCGCCCAGAACGCCATCCTCAGAGTAGTATTCAAAATTACGTCCGGCAAATGCGCTGCGGTGGGTATTCATGGCAGGGCCGTACCAGCCAAAGTTATTGGCGTCTTTATATTCCTGTCCCATGGCGGTTCCGATTTCATAAGCAAGTTCCTTGTTCCAGGTCTGTGCCATCAGTACTTCGGAAGGATAGGCGGAACCATATGCGCCGGTAATAAAATTGCTCAGTCCGGCTGGTCCGTCACAGTCTGAGGTGGCAATTTTTCCTACGGATTTTATTTCTGCCGTCTGCCAGCCGCCGATGTTGATCATGGTTGCCATATCGTCAAAGCTCAGCTGATCGAGCAGCTCGTCCCACTTTGGATCGTCATAGGAAAGACCTTTCATATCATAGAGAACAAGTCCGTTCTTTGCCTCCATCGTCGGCATCGTATCTGCATCCTCGTTATAAAGGGTACCGTCGTACGTGCCGAATGCGTTTTCCGTCACGCGTGCGCGAACCTCGTCAGACATTTCGTACTGTTTTGCCGCCGGCGCCGCACAGGCTTTTTCGTAATTGGCAAAACGATCTTTTCTGGAAAGCTGTTCAAAATCTCCACGGGAATAGTCCTGGAACTGGTTGGTTGCAGTTACAAGGTCGCTGTCACGTTTATTCGCGCTGTAGTCGATGTCGGCGTCTACGGTAAACAGCGCTTCGGCAACTACCGTATGAGAATCCGAACGGACAGAAATGGAATATTCGCCTTTTTCCAGAATATAGCCGCCGCCCGGTATTTTGATGCCTTCGGAGTCATACGCTGCCATATCTTCTTTTGCGATTTCAAATGAAATTGTTTCGGAAGCGCCCGGTTCCAGCGTCTGCGTTTTTCCAAAATCGATCAGACTGACGGAAGATTTTTCGATACCTCCATTATAATAAGGCGGTGTAAAGTAAATTTCAACTACTTCTTTGCCGGCGGTATCTCCGGTATTTGTGACAGTAACATCAAAAGAAACGGAAGTGTCGTTATCTTTGAAGTTTTCCAGTTTTTTGTCAAATGTCGTGTAGCTCAGACCATAGCCGAACGGATATTGTACATGTTCGTCATAGGAAATCAGTCCTTCTTCGGCGGCTGTTTCATAAAACTTATAACCGACATAGATACCTTCCACGTAGTTAACGAAGGAAAGATTGCCGATGGCGGAAGGGTCAGCAGCGGCAATCTGGTCGTTTAAGTCTTTGACATTGGAATAGGAGTGATTGCCGATATTGTTAATGTATGGTGTATTTAACAGGTCACGTACGTATGTGTCAACGGTTCTTCCGGATGGATTTACGGTACCGTTGATAATTTCACCAAGGGCGGCAAAACCAGTGATGCCGGTTCCCGGTGCAAGGATGACTGCGCCGATCTGATCGTATTCTTCTACCCAGCCTAATTCCATCGCGTTGTTTGCGTTGATAACGACAATGACCTTATTAAACTCGGAGCATACTTTTTCTACGAGATCTTCTTCGGTTCTGGACAGTTCCAGATAGGATTCGCCTTCTTCAAAATCGTCATAAGAACCGTTGTTTGTATACGAACTGTTCATATAAGTAAAATTATCCGGGGCGCTTGCCACTTCGGATGCAAGGTCGTAAGTTCCCTTGATGACAGCATTCATATCTGTCGGCAGATCAGCATTTTCACCTCCAGAGCGTCCGATGACCAGAACAGCTGTATCAGAGAAAGATTTTGCTTCGTCCATAATTGCGTCTGTATATGCGTCGACCGTCGGTTCTGGAAGCGTCCAGTCCTGTTCGCTCATACTGACCGTCGGACGTTCTGCACGGTATTCGGTATACAGATCCGTTAAAGTCTGGTTTGTTTCATAGCCGGCATCTTTCAAAGACTGAAGAATACCGGTTGCAGATGCGGAATCCGAAGAACCGGAGCCGGTACCGCCGAAAATAGGGTTTACAGAATCCCAGCCAAATACGTTCAGAGCCTTTGTATCTGCAGTTAATGGGAGCAATCCCTGATTTTTTACAAGCACCAGACCTTCTTCACCGACTTTTTTTACCGTTGCTTTGCTCTGTGCAACTGTTTCAGCGGAGAGATTTACTTTGGATGCGTTTAAAAATCCGGATACATTGCTGTACATCGGGCCGTAACAGATCATGTTTACAACGACGGTGATGGCCGCGACAAATGCAAGTACGGCCTGCCACCGTACGATGTGTTTCAGTCCTTTTTTTACTTTAACCGCAAGAATGAGTACGACGATCATTGCAAGCAGGGCAGCCAGGATAAAGTAGATATATCCTTTTAGCTGGGTCAGATAATTCTGAAAATCTGCTTCGCTGACGCCGAGACCGGTAAAGAGAGGACCTAAGACGTCTCCTAAAAATTGAATCATTTTCATTTCCTCCTTTGTCAGGCAGCAGTCCGGTTATCGCTGCCGCCGTGTTTTGATGTAAGTATCTTAGCAGGAAATGCGGGGTTATGCGGATTTATGCATAAACTGTGTTTATTTTGCACAAATTGTATTTGTTATGTACAATTATTATAAAAATCGCTATTTAAAATTGGTGAATATTACCAAATACCAAAGCGGCAACATCCATAGAATCGGGAATCATAATGTTGCAGCTGAAAATGATTGTGCTGTCAGATAAATTCATTTATAATATATAAAAAAGAGATAAGAAGATGCTCAAAATCGATCAGGTATGGCAGGGGTATGTTACAGATGGCAATAACGGTACAGGGTGACAGGTATGGAGGTGTGTGATGATAAGGATAGCCATTGTGGAAGATGATGAGCTGTATATTGACCAGCTTCGGCAGTATTTAAAAGATTATCAGTCTGAAACAGGCGAGAATTTTGAGGTAAAGATCTATCGGGACGGGGATGGAATTACGTCGGATTACAAAGCGCAGTATGATCTGATTCTGATGGATATTCAAATGCGGTTTGTAGATGGCATGACGGCTGCGGAAGAAATACGCAGAATGGACTCCGAGGTGATGATTATTTTTATTACAAATATGGCGCAGTACGCCATTCGCGGATACGAGGTCGGCGCGCTGGACTATATTTTAAAGCCGGTAGCCTATTTTGCATTTACGCAGAAGATAGGACGTGCAATTGCAAAGCTGAAAAAGAAAACGAAAAATTCTGTAGTCATTCAGATTCGGGGCGGCGTATTAAGGCTGGACGCTTCGGATATTTATTATGTAGAAAGTCAGGCACATAATCTGATTTATCATACGAAAGACGGTATATTTGTCGCAAGCGGGACGATGAAGCAGGCGGAGGAGCTGCTGCGCGGCATGCATTTTTCACGCGGGAACAAGGGATATCTGATCAATCTGGAACATGTGCAGGGGGTACGGGATAAATGCGCCGTTGTTCAGGGCGAAAAACTGTTAATCAGCCGGCCGCGCACAGGCGCTTTTATGCAGGAACTGACGCGGTACTGGAGTGAAGCAGATTAAAATAACTGAGGTACAGCAGAAGAGATCATGAAAAGGAGAACGGACGATGGGATGTGGCGGCATCGAACAGACACTACCGGATATACCAAGAATCTATACGGCACTTGCGGAATGGCTGGCGTGTATGGTCTGCATTCTGGAGATGCATCCGCGATTTGAAAAATGGAAAATCTGCGGGATATTGGCGCTGGCGCTGCCGGTTCAGGCAGTGTTTCTGGAGCTGACAAAAGGACGGAACGGATTTCTCTGGTTTTTATTTATGGCCATGGCTGTGCTGTTTATGTATCTTCTTATTTATGGATGCACAGACAGTCATGCGCTGGACGCGGCATATCATTGTATCCGCGCCTTTGTAATGGCGGAGTTTGCAGCGTCTCTGGAGTGGCAGCTGCAGTGCTATTTTTATTATTACTGCGGCTTTCAGGCGACGTGGCTGACGCTTTTGCTGCTAATCGGGATCTATGGCTCTGTGTATCTGATTTTATGGAAACTGAGCAGACAGGTGGCATCCAAAGAGGATGATCTGGATATTACGGGACGGGAAGTTGTATTTGCGGCAGTGATTGGTATTTCCGTGTTTTTGTGCAGCAATCTTGGATTTGTGTATACTAATACCCCGTTTGGCGGAAGATATCAGGAGGATGTGTTTAATGTGCGGACACTGGTAGATCTCGGAGGTCTGGCTATTTTTTATGCGTATCATATTCAGCGGCTGCATCTGCGTTCGCAGCAGGATCTGGCACGGATGGAAATGATACTGCATAATCAGTATATGCAGTATCAGCAGTCTCAGGAGACGCTGGAGCTGATCCACCTGAAATATCATGATTTGAAGCATCATATTCTGGTACTGCGCGCTGAAGAAAGTGCAGAGAAACGAAGCGAATATCTGGATCAGATGGAAGCGGATATCAAAAGCTACGGGGCGCAGCAGCATACAGGCAATCCGGTACTGGATACGCTGCTGACCAGCAAAAGTTTAAACTGTATGAAGCATGGGATTGAAATGACGATCGTGGCAGACGGCGCGCTGCTGGATTTTATGGATGTCATGGATATCTGTTCGATCTTTGGAAATGCGCTGGATAATGCGATCGAATGTGAGAAACAGCTGCAGGAGCAGGAAAAACGGATGATTCATGTTTCCGTATTTTCGCAACGGGATTTTCTGATTATTCGGATTGAGAACTATTGTGAACAGCAGCTGCGATTTGAAAAAGAACTGCCGGTGACGACGAAGGCGCAGAGGGAGTTTCATGGCTATGGATTAAAAAGTGTACGGCATACGGTGCATAAGTATGGAGGAGAGGTGGATATCAGCTTAAAGGACTGCTGGTTCAGTCTGAAAGTGCTGATTCCGTTATAAATACATACAGGTCATTAATAAACAGTAAGAAAACTTTTCAGAGAATCGTCAGGGAGAGATAGTATGGATGACAAAGCTGCGATCCGTCAGGATAGCTTTAGGAATCGGCAGGTGTCCGTAAATCAAATCATTACAATAGAAAAAATGAACGATGAAAAACCATTGCATGGCTGGCTGTTATATATGGACGGCGATCAGGGCATCCATCCGCAATATGTACAGCTGTATCGGGATGCTTGCAAAAGACGCGGAATGTCCATTTGCCTGGGATGGTATCAGCCGGATTTGCTCTGTGAGAAAGATGCCGTCCGTCAGCTGAAAAATCAGATTGCCGGCTATTTCGCTGACCACTGTCACGGCGGCGTCCGTTACAAAACCCAACTCGGCCAAATGCTGGCGCACCTCGTCTTTGCCGGTGATTTTGCGGACCGTGACTGTCTCTCCGGCCTTTGCCATTGTCAGCGGCATCATTGCCTCGCCTCCCTCCGGGATATGGTTAGTAGGCCCTAACCTCGGAATTGGCCTTAGTTTACTACCGCTAACTGTCAATGTCAAGACCCTTTTCAAAAAAACTTGCATTTTTGGTTAGAATGTGCTAACCTATGCACAGAGGTTTCCGTGGAAGGAGGATTTTTTGTGAATATCCACGAATCGGCTGAGGACTATTTGGAGCGCGTCTTGATGATCCGGCAACGAAAAGGCGTGGTTTACTCTATCGACATCGTCCATGAGTTGAATTTCTCGAAGCCCAGCGTCAGTGTGGCGATGAAGCGTCTGCGGGAAAACGGATATATTCAAATGGATGCAGACGGTGCTATTACCTTGCTTCCACCAGGGGAGGAAATTGCTGCCCGTATTTACGCCCGGCACCAGCTTCTGACGGAATTTTTGACGCAACTTGGAGTATCCCCAGAGAACGCCGCTGCGGATGCCTGCAAAATAGAACATGACATCAGCGAGGAGAGCTATGAGCGGATCAAGGAAGTTACACTCCAAAAGCGGACAGGCCTGGGATAGACGAAAACCGCCCCTTCATTTTCGGAAGGGGCGGCTGTCTTATTTTAGCTCCAGGAGATTTGTCATACTTTGCAGGCTAACGCCCAGGGTGGAGAGGTTGTGCAGGGTGGCGGAGGTGGCCGGAGGCAGAATGCCCAAGGCTCCAAGGGCGATCAGAGAGCTGTTGAAACCAATAACAAAGC
>OFHA01002392.1_pt1 | contig 11059 bp, 12 predicted proteins | sample 1521891 | NCBI WGS metagenome assembly OFHA01 (sample SAMEA3504089, study PRJEB24116) | mouse gut metagenome | biome: mouse gut; feature: mouse-associated habitat; material: faeces | place: Denmark | collected 2011 | reverse complement strand
ATACATTGAAAAATATGGCTATTAAAAATGTCGATTTTTAATAGCCGTAGTAATATTACACAAACCAATGCCCTTTTACGGCGAAGTATGTACCAATACTGGAGGAGATGGCAAAGGCCAGGAACGCCGTGTTTCAATCTGTCCATATCCAGACCAGAGAGGATGCGCAGGGATGCCCTTCGCCCTTTACAACCTTTTCCCTTTTTTATGACGGGCAGTTTGTGACACATGAAATCCTGTCGGAGAATAAATTTGATAAAATCTTAACAGATAAAGGAGTGTGAAAAATGATTCAATTAGTCAGACCAACAGAAGAACAGAAAGAACAGGCAGTCGAATTCAGACAGGAATTTTTTGATCATGGGGAATCCGTCATTAACGGAAGTGAATTATTTGATAAAACGGAGGATTATATAGAATGGTGCAGATCCATAGACGCAAACACGAAAGAGGAGACGGTGAATCCGAATTGGGTCATAACAGACACATTCTTTGCAGTTGATGCTCAGGATAGAATTGTGGGAATCATTGATTTAAGGCATACGCTGAACGATTTTCTGAAGGATCTCGGCCATTGCGGTTATAGCGTCCGCCCGTCAGAGAGAAGAAAAGGCTTTGCTACGGAAATGCTGCGGCAATTATTATATGTTGCCAAAAAGGCGGGGATGAACGAACTGTATCTTTCTGTAGAAAAAAGAATGAACCTTCAGTAAAAACAATCATCCGGAATGGCGGAGCCTATGAGCGCAGCTTTGAAATTGATGGAGAACAGGCGGATATTTATAGAATCGCTCTGTCGGAATAGCCATACTGGTATAACGGGTATGGCAGAGTCGGGAACTGCTTTGATAAGCAGAGAAAAGATCAAGGAGGTAAGAGCATGCGTCATATTTATATTCGAGGAATCATTGGACTAATCTGGCTGGTTGCAGCCATTGTATGCGGGATATCGGGGAACTTCCCGATGATGGGGCTTTACATAGTTTTAGCAGGTGCTTTCCTGTATTCAGCATATACAATATGGAAAAAAGAAAAAGACGGCAAAGGGGGGAGGTAAGATGGGAGAAGTGCTCCTGACTGTGAAAAGCTTAAGTGCATGGTACAGTAACGAGAAAATGATACTTTCGGATTTTTCTTTTGCTCTGGCCGAGCATGAAGTGGCAGGATTGATCGGGCTGAACGGGGCCGGGAAAACCACATTTCTGAAGGTGATTTCCGGCCTGCTCCCTACTTTCCGTTCAGACGGTATCTGCTTTGGCGGCGCTCCTGTGGATTTCCGGAAGCAGGATTTTAAGCTCTGCCGCTATACGGTGTTTGCCGAGGACAATTCCTTTTCGTATTTTACTTTCCGGGAATACCTGGCCTATGTATGCGCCGCCTATGGGAAAGAGGTGCCGGATGTGTCGGAGCTGATACAGGGCTTCCATTTTGAAGGGTATACAGATACCCTGTTAAGGGAGCTGTCAACCGGAAACCGGAAAAAGGCATTCCTGATCACGGCTTTTGCCCTGAAACCCAGACTGCTCCTTCTGGATGAGCCGGTCAACGGGCTGGACTTCCTGAGCACGGAATACCTGTATGAGCAGATTTCGGGGTATAAGGAGCATGGAACCGTGCTGTTTTCCTCCCACATCCTGGAGAGCATCACGCTGACTTCTGACCGGGTATTTGTCCTGGAGGACGGCAGGATCCGGCAGACATTTGAACGCGGGCAGATCAATGCCGAAGATATCCGGGAGGCTCTGCATGATGAAAATGACAGGTAAAGCATTTGCCAAAAAGCTGTTTGGGGCAAACTATGAGCGGCTGCCCCGGACTCTTTTCGTAGATGTGATTGTATTTTGGGGACTGTATATTGCCGGCTTCCAAGTGCAGATTGCATCGTTTATCCGGGTTCTGATGATTAGCACATTTACTGCGGGCGTGATGTGGCAGGCCATTTCTTCCAAAGATAACGTGGTGGAACTTACGGCTATGCTGATGCTGCCGTATCGACGCAGGGAGTTTGTTTTCTCCTATGTGGGGGTGCTGGGCGCCTATACGGTTCTTACAAAGACAGGGCTGCTTTTCGCGGTTCTGCTGGCCGTTTCTGCCTGGAACCCGGTAGAACTCGTGGGAATGATCCTCTGCATGGTCCATGCGGTCTTTATGGCTGCCGCGGTTTATTCCGTGAGAAAATACTGGTATGTGGGTGGACTCTGGGCTGCTGCCATAGTGTCCGCAATTTTGTTTTTGGGAAATGAGCTCCTGGTTGGCCTGTTGCTGCTTGTGAATGGTCTGTTTGCTGTCTTGATTTTATGGAGAGCAGACGGATACGATTTTTATCAGAAGGAGAGTAGGAAAAGCCATGGTAAAGCTTACCATGTAGTCCGGCAGGGGAAGAGGGCAACACTTTGGCGGTATTTTTTCCGCTATCTGAGCTGCCATAAGAATTATCTGCTCAATACCGCTGTGATGTGGTGTGTAGCTTTGGTACTGCCCTATTTTTTTAGAGAAATGACAGGTCTGTCCGTTATTCCAGTGGGTTTTGCGATTCTATCCTTAAATACGCCCATCTGTATCCTGCTGTCCTGTGACCCTGATCTGGAGCAGGCAGTCCGTTTCCTGCCCGGACAGAAACGGCGCTTTTGCATCCCATACTGCCTGTTTATCTTTTCCTGTAATATGGCGGCGGATGTGATATTCCTCTTAAGCTGGCAGATACAAAACGGCGGTATCACTGTCCTGATGATTGCTGGGGCTGTTTTCTTTGCTATGCAGAGTGCGGTGCTGTCTGTGCTGCTGGAATGGTTTTATCCTATTCGTGGCTGGAAGATTGAAAGCGACCTGTGGCATCATCCGCGAAAATATGTGGTTCCGGTGGGAATGCTCCTGCTCGCGGGGGCAGTCCCTTCCTGTCCGGTGCTGCTGCCTGTGCTGTTAGGTTTGCTGGCTGTAGAAGCCGTAGTTTTTCTTTTTCTATGTTGGAGGTAGAGTGCCATGAAAATCTTATTGGTGGAAGATGATATGGAAATCAGCGCCATGTTAAAAAGCTTTTTGATGACAGAAAATTATGAAGTCATCGCTGTATCAGACGGGGAAAGCGCCTGTGCGAGGTTCTTATCCGATGATTTTGGTCTGGTTTTGCTTGATCTGATGATACCAAAAAGGAACGGTATGGAGGTCATGGGGAAAATCAGGGAATCCAGTACGGTTCCCATTATTATCATATCGGCAAAAGATACGGATTCTGACAAAACCCTGGGACTTGGGCTGGGGGCAGATGATTATATTACAAAACCATTTTCCGTGACGGAAGTGCTGGCGCGCATAAAAGCCAATATCAGAAGGACCACCCAGTATGCTTCCGGAACTTCCATGCAGCAGCCTGTTCTTATAAAAGGCACCCTGACAATGGATCTGAATGCTTACTCTGTGAAAAAAGATGGCAAAGAGATCGAACTTACAGCAAAAGAGTTTGAAATCCTGAAATTACTGTTACAGAATCCAAAGAAGGTATACACAAAGGAACAGCTCTATTCCCTTGTCTGGAACGATGCATACTTGGGGGACGAAAATGCCGTGAATGTCCATATCAGCAGGCTGAGGACGAAGATAGAGGACGATCCCCGTAATCCCGGATATATCGTTACAGTCTGGGGGATTGGGTATAAGGCAGGAGATTTGTAACATGAGTGTTCAGACAATTTTCTTTTTCCTTTTGATTGTGATCACCGTTCTGGCTCTTGTCGTCTTGTATCAGCGGTTTGCTTTCAGGAGAGGAATCCAGACCAAATTAATGCAGATCAGCCGGAAGTTAGAAGAGATTCTAAATTCTGACAGCGATGAAAAAGTAATGGTATTTACAGACGAACCCGTCCTGATGGAACTCACAGGAGAGATTAACCGTCTGCTGCTTGACCGTCAAAAGGTGAAGGCTGAATTTAAGAGGGGCGAAATTGCTTCAAAGAAAATGCTGGCAAACATATCCCATGATATAAAAACGCCCCTGACTGTGATATTGGGCTATCTGGAAATCATGCGCCTTACAGGTGCAGACGATGAAATGCTGAAGAAGGTGGAAGCAAAAGCAAAACAGGTGGTGGATCTGATCAACCAGTTTTTCACTCTGGCAAAGCTTGAAGCAGGCGATGCCAATATCACCCTTTCCAGAATCAATGTGAGTGAAATATGCAGGGAAAGTGCCCTTGGTTTCTATGAGATTTTATCACAGAAGGATTTTGAAGTGGAGCTGTCGATACCGGAGAGGGAAGTCTATGCCCAGGGGGAGAGGGACGCATTGCAGAGGATCCTATATAATCTGCTGTCCAATGCAGTCAGATATGGCAGTGATGGAAAATATCTGGGGATATTTTTGCACGAGGAGAAAAACGGTGTGTCGATTGATGTAACTGACAGGGGGAAAGGAATCCAGAAAGAGTTTGTGGACCGTATTTTTGAACGGCTTTATACCATGGAGAATTCCAGAAACCGGGAGGTTCAGGGGAACGGCCTGGGGCTTACGATTGCAAAAAATCTTGCCGTCCAGTTGGGTGGCGATCTTTGTGTAGAAAGCATACCTGGTATCAGAACCACATTTACGGTTAGGCTGAAAAAAATAAATTACTAAATACGCCGCGAAAGAAATTCGTAAGAACTGGTCAAGAGTTTTGAAAACTGCTACTGCTACAATGGTATTCAGAAAGGAGGCAGTGAATATGTCTTATGTTTTACAAACAAACCATCTTACGAAAAAAATGGATGGCAAAGAACTGATAAAGGATGTAAACATCCATGTAAAAAAGGGAGAAATCTATGGATTCTTAGGGCCGAACGGAGCCGGGAAAACTAGTGTGATGAAAATGGCCACGAACCTGTGGAAGCCGACGGAAGGGACGGTGGAGCTTTTTGGGGGAACCCTTGAAAACACGTCTTATGAAGTGTTCAAGCGCATGGGGAGCATCATTGAATTCCCTACATTTTATGAACATATGAGCGGTAGGGACAATCTGAAGCTCCATTGTGAATACATGGGGTATTACAGCAGGGACAGCCTGGCGGAGGCCCTGGAAATGCTGGGGCTTTTGGAGGCTGCGGATAAGCCGGTGAAAGGGTATTCATTAGGGATGAAACAGCGTCTGGGAATTGCCCGGGCTATTCTATGCAAACCGGAACTGTTGGTGCTGGATGAACCGACAAATGGGTTAGACCCGGCAGGAATGAAGCAGATCAGGGATCTGTTCCGGATGCTGAAAGAAGAGTACGGCATGACGTTTTTGATATCCAGCCATCTTCTTTCAGAAATTGAGAGCATTGCAGATACCATCGGCATCATCAGCCATGGAAAATTGTTAAGGGAAATTTCCATGCGGGAAATCTCCGAAACGAATACGGCCTATATAGAGCTTATTGTGGAAAATACGCAGAAAGCCGCCTATATTCTTTCGGAAAAACTGAATCTGGGCAATTTTAAGATCATGGATGATCCGAGGATCCGTATCTACGAGCCTTCTGCTACAACACAGAGCGTTTCAAAAGAGCTGCTTTTAAACGGCGTGGAAATGATATCTATCGCGAAACATACGGAATCATTGGAGGAGTATTTCCTGAAACTGACAGAGGAGGTGGAAAAATCATGCTAAAGCTGATGAAACTGGAATGGAAGAAAAACAATATCGGGAAGTATATCCGTACTGCAGTTATCCTGACGGCGCTCCTGTGCCTGTTCACGTTTGCCCTTGCTTTCCTGGGAATTGCAGATGACCCGGATGGGACGCTGGATGCCGCGCCGGGGATGGATACCATTTCCTCCCCGATCGAATTGTTTACAGGCATGGCTTTTCTCATTTTTACAAGCGTCATGCTGGCATCCTTTATTGTGAGCGCTTATAAAAATAAAACCATGAACCTGATGTTTACTTATCCGGTGAAACGCCGGAAAATACTGGTATCCCAGATGATGGCGGTGTGGAGTTTTAACTTCGCGGCATTGATATTGTCAAAGCTGGTAATCTATCTGTGCATATTTATGGGTTCAAAGTATATGCGTTCATCCTTTGCGATTGATTTTGATATGGGCAGTTTATCCTTTTATATCCAGCTGATCCTGAAATCCTTCGTCATTGTAAGCATGAGTTTTATTGCACTGTTTGTAGGGATGGCGGTGAAATCCTCGAAAGCGACCATTATTACTTCATTTTTGCTGATATTTCTTACACAGGCAAATGTGGGTGATTTTACCATGGCAGATAACGCAGTATTCACCCTTGTCCTGACGGCTGTATCTTTCGGGTTTGCCGTATTGTCAATCTGCAATGTGGAAAACAAAGATGTATTGTAATTATTCAGAACCGGAATAGTGCAGTCAATCTGTTATCCATACAAACGTGGTATCTGTGAAAACACGGAACAGATGCCTTTGTAAAAGAAATCGTATGAAAATGAAAGACAAAAAGATATTATATGTTGAAGATGATTTAAGCCTGATTGAAGGCCTGAAATATACATTGGAGAAGAATGGGTTTCTAGTAGATAACGCCCGCACCGTAAAGGAGTCGTATCAATTCTTCCAGGCAGGACGGTATGACCTTTTACTGCTGGATGTCACGCTGCCGGATGGGACAGGCTTTGATATTTGTAAAGAAGTACGGAAGACTTCTGCTGTCCCGATTATTTACCTGACCGCTTCGGATGAAGAGATCAGTATTATAAGAGGGCTGGACATGGGTGGGGATGACTACATTACCAAACCGTTTAAATTGGGAGAGGTTCTTTCGAGGATCAACGCATTGCTGCGCCGCTTTGCACAATTTAATAAGAGTGACATGATTTTAGAATCGAATGGGATTAGGATTGATATGTCGGAGCGGGTCTGCTGGAAGGGAGAAACAGAACTGCCACTGACATTGGTGGAATATAAGCTGCTCTGCCTGTTCCTGAAAAATCCAAACCATATTTTGCCAAGGGAACTGATCTTAGACCGCCTTTGGGATGGGAACGGCAGTTATGTGGATGACAATACCCTTTCTGTCTATATCCGCAGGCTGCGGCGGAAAATCGAAGATGACCCCAATGTCCCCACAAAGCTTCTGACAGAAATCGGGTTTGGATATAAATGGGCTGGAGAGTAAGGCGATATGAAAAGAATGGGAAAAGAAACAAGGAGGATGCTGTGTTGGCTGTTTGCCATCTGCATAACTACAGCGGTAGGTATGGTCATCCTTCTATCCTATATGACAAATGATTTCCAGAAAACAATGGTGGAACATGATTATGGGACGGCAGGGTATTTGGTAAACCACCCAGACTCAAATGTAGCAGCCGCATTTACAAAAGACAAAACGGACTCTGACCTGAAGGCCGGGAAGCAGGTCCTTAAGGAAGCGGGCTATCATGAAAATACAGATCCCAGGATGGTTTCTGCTGTCGCTGCTTACCAGAAGCGTACCGCCGTTATGTTCGGCGGTATGCTTTTTAACGTTTTAGCGGACGTTTTTTTGATAGTCTGGATTTATATCTGGAGACAAAGGAAGGCACTTGCAAAAGCGGATACCGTGATTACCCGGTTCCTGGAGGGAGATACGGACCAGAGGATCGACAGTGAGGAAACCGGGGACTGGTACGGCCTGTTCCACAGGATCAATGAGCTTGCCGCCATCCTCTCTGCCCAGGCAGAGCATGAAAAACAGACACGCATATTTCTGCAGGATATGATCTCAGATGTTTCACATCAGTTAAAGACACCACTGGCAGCGCTTAAGATGTATGATGAGATTATGGCGCAGGAGGGTACGGACAGCGAAACAATCCATGCATTCAACCAGAAATCCCTGCGGGAAATACGCCGGGTGGAGGAGGTAGTCTATACGCTCTTAAAAATAGCCAGGCTGGACGCAGGCGTGGTCAGGATGGAAAAAGCGGAGGAAAACATTGAAATGCTCCTGCGTGACGTGACGGAACGCTTTGAGACACTGGCCGCCCAAGAAGAGAAAGAGATTGTATTATCCGGAAATCACGATATCTCCCTTTATTGTGATGCCCTCTGGATGTCGGAAGCTTTGGGGAATGTGGTAAAAAATGCGCTTGAGCATACCGGCAGAGGCGGGAAAATAGTGGTCAGCTGGGAGAGGACGCCGCTTCTTACAAACATTATGGTGGAGGACAATGGGAAAGGGATCCACCAGGAGGATATCCATAATATCTTCAAACGGTTTTACCGGAGCCGTTTTTCTCAGGATACCCATGGGATTGGCCTGGGGCTGCCGCTGGTAAAGTCCATTGTAGAAGCCCATCAGGGGACTGTTTCCGTAACCAGCAAGGTTGGGCAGGGCAGCAGATTCGTCTTAAGCTTTTTCCATCTTACAAAAGAGTAAGATGAAATTCATGTGAGAGTAAGACCCATCGGGTATGATAGTTCCCGAAAGGCAGGTAATGATTATGAATATTCTTGAAGTACAGAATCTATGTAAGACCTATGGAAAAGGGGAAGCGCAAGTTCGGGCCCTTGACAATGTTTCCTTCTCCGTGGGCAAAGGGGAATTTATCGCAATTGTAGGCGAATCCGGTTCCGGGAAAAGCACACTGTTAAATGTGGTGGGGGCCTTGGATAACCCGACCTCCGGAAAAGTGCTGATTGACGGGAAGGACATTTTTTCCATGCCTGAAAAAAAGCTTACGGTATTCCGACGCCAGAATATCGGGTTTATCTTCCAGTCCTTTAACCTTATACCGGAATTGAATGTAGAGCAGAACATCACATTCCCCCTGCTGCTGGATTACCAGAAGCCGGACCAGAAGTATGTGGAGGAGCTGCTTGGAATTCTGGGCTTAAAGGAACGCAGGAAGCACCTCCCCAGCCAGCTGAGCGGCGGCCAGCAGCAGAGGGTGGCAATCGGCAGGGTCTTGGCTGCCCGCCCTGCAATCATCATGGCAGACGAGCCAACCGGAAACCTGGACTCTAAAAACAGCCAGGAGGTCATCACCCTTTTAAAATCTATGTCGGCGAAATACAGACAGACAATCCTTATGATCACCCACAATGAGAACCATGCGGATGCAACAGACCGGGTGCTGCGCATGACGGACGGCAGGCTAAGGGATTTGGGGGTGGCAGCGAGATGAAAAGTTATCTTGGGCTGATACCCCAGTATGAAAGGGTACACCGCAAAAACAACCGGATATCCATATTGTGCATTATGCTTTCCGTATGCCTTGTGATGGCGATTTTCAGTATGGCGGATATGGCGATGCGTTCCCGGAAAAATTATTTTATCAAGACAGGTGGCGAATACCATGCAGCGCTCCGTGATGTGGAGGAAGGAATGGCAGAACTGGTATCGGCAAGGGTTGACGTGGCTTTATCAGGATGGGTCTACCAGGGCAGCACGGGGATGTTATCCGGCAAAACCGTCAGCTTTGTAGGGGCAGATGAAAAAACAATGGAATCCCTGACTGAAATGGATATGACGGACGGGGTATACCCTTCCCTGCCGGATGAGGCATTGCTGAATGAAAGTGCCATGGAGCAATGGGGTCTGTCAATTGGCGATAACATGACGGTTACGGTTCCGGACGGCTCACAAAAACAATACCGGATTACCGGGATCCTTGCGGATATGGGTTCCATGCTGAAAGCGGATATCTGCGGGATGGCGCTGAGTGAGGATGGCTTCCTTGCCATTGCAGATGAAAATGCAGCAGACGGAACCACCTACCGTATCCAGTTTAAGGATGGCGCCCATATCCAGGAGGCCATAAAGGAAATCAAGGCTCAGTTTGGCCTTTCTGACGGCCAGATTTCAGAAAATACTGCTTTATTAGGCCTGATGGGACAAAGCGAGAGCAATATCATGCAGGCTCTCTATCTGATTGCGGCAATCCTTGTTTTCCTTGTCCTGATTGCAGGGATGGTGATGATCTCTGCAAGCTTTAACACCAATGTATTGGAAAGAACACAGTTTTATGGTCTGCTGCGCTGTCTTGGGGCATCCAGGACACAGGTAAGGCATTTTGTAATCCTACAGGGGCTAAGGCAGAGCGCGAAGGGGGTTCCCATCGGCCTGCTGGCAGGCCAGATTGTGACATGGGCTGCCTGTCTGCTGCTGAGGTCCATCAGCGGGGACCGTTTTTCGGAGGTCCCGCTATTTGAATTCAGTATCGTCGGCATACTGGCAGGGGTCGTGGTGGGCTTTCTGATCGTCCTCCTTGCTTCCCTTTCCCCGGCGAAAAAGGCCTCCAGGGTTTCGCCTGTCACGGCAATCAGCGGAAGCTCCCAGCTGACACAGAATAAACGTGCGGCGAATACGAAGCTGTTCCATGTGGAGACAGGCATGGGCGTGTTCCATGCTTTGTCCGGGAAAAAGAATTTATTTCTGATGACCTGTTCCTTTGCCATCAGCATCATGCTTTTCCTGTCTTTCCAGGTAATGGTTGTCTTCCTGGATCAGGGCATGCCTGCGTTAGCTCCCTGGGCAGGAGATGTATCTGTGACAGCTGCTGCAGGACTGGAGCCTTCTGTAATAAAAGAAATCGCGGGAATGGAAGGTGTGAAACGTGCTTTCAGGAGAATGGAATATAGCGGGTTATCCGTTTCTTCCAATACCGAGAGCGGAACGGCCACGCTGGTCTCCTATGAAGAAAACCAGTTCAAATGGGCAGAAGAGGAACTGAACGAGGGGAATACCGAGTCTGTGCAGGGAGGGACCGGGGATGTCTTAGTCACCTACCGGGACGGTATGCAATGGAAAGTCGGGGACACTGTGACACTCTATACACCTTTTGGGGAGAAACAGGTGAGGATTGCGGGAATCCTTTCGTCCACAAATGCGTCAAGTGAGGCCGGAAGCCTTGGATACATCATATGCTCAGAACAGATGTTTACAGAGTGCATTGATATGGCAGGCTATACAGCTGTGGATATACAGCTTGCAGGTAGCGGCAGTGACGAGACAGTATCAGCGATACGAAGCCTGCTTCCATCGGATAGCTCCATTGCAGATAAACGGCTGTCAAATTCGGAATCCCAGGGCTCCTATTATACAGGAGCGGTGTTCATTTACGGGTTCCTGATCATCATTGCGCT
>OFHA01002390.1_pt1 | contig 11066 bp, 9 predicted proteins | sample 1521891 | NCBI WGS metagenome assembly OFHA01 (sample SAMEA3504089, study PRJEB24116) | mouse gut metagenome | biome: mouse gut; feature: mouse-associated habitat; material: faeces | place: Denmark | collected 2011 | reverse complement strand
GCACGGGCAGGGAAGGTATATTCCACGGTATGAAATCTTATTTCTGTCAGGATAAGTACGGACAGATCGCTCCTGTATACTCCGTTTCCGCCGGCCTTGATTATCCGGGAATCGGTCCGGAACATGCTTATCTGCACGATACCGGCAGGGCGCAGTATGTGCCGGTGACCGATGAGGAGGCGGTATGCGCTTTTGAGTATCTGGCAAAGACGGAGGGCATCATTCCGGCCATTGAGTCGGCACATGCTGTTGCCCATGCCATGAAGATTGCGCCGGCAATGAAAAAAGATCAGATTATTGTAATTACGATATCGGGAAGGGGAGACAAGGATTGTGCCGCCATTGCCCGTTACAGAGGGGAGGATATTCATGAGTAATATAAAAGAGGCATTTCGGAACAAAAAGGCTTTACTTCCGTTTATTACCTGCGGTGATCCGGATCTTGCCACAACGGCGGCGTGCGTCCGCGCGGCGGTGGAAAACGGAGCAGATCTGATCGAACTGGGTATTCCTTTTTCCGATCCGACAGCGGAGGGGCCTGTCATCCAGGGGGCAAACTGCAGGGCGCTTAAAGGCGGCGTGACTACGGATCAGATTTTCGATCTGGTCAGAGGGCTTCGGGCAGATGTGAAAGTGCCGATGGTATTTATGACATATGCAAATGTGGTATTTTCCTATGGGATAGAGCGGTTTATCTTCACCTGCCGGGAAATCGGCATAGATGGACTGATCCTGCCGGACCTGCCCTATGAGGAGAAGGAAGAGTTTGCGCCTCTCAGCCGTCAGTACGGGGTGGATCTGATCTCTTTGGTCGCGCCGACATCGGAAAACCGTATTGCCATGATTGCAGGGGAGGCGGAGGGATTTTTGTATATCGTGTCCAGTCTCGGCGTGACGGGAATGCGCAGTGAGATCAAAACGGACCTGGCTTCTATTGTGAAAGTGGTGAGACAGAATACGGATATCCCCTGTGCCATCGGTTTCGGGATTTCCACACCGGAGCAGGCAAAGAAGATGGCGGATATCTCCGATGGGGCGATTGTGGGTTCCGCCATTGTCAGGCTGTTGGAAAGGTACGGGAAGGATGCGCCGGAATATGTGGGAGCATATGTGAGGACAATGAAAGAGGCGATGGGGCGGTGAAAGGTTGAATAAATTCGCTGATGAGCAATTTAGTTCAACAAACTGAACAAGTTCAGTTAGAATTTGTGCCGAAACGTCACAGATTCCGTTGAGCGCGGCCTCAGCGCAAAGCGCTTCGAATTGGAGGAAAAAACGCTGCGATTGAAACGTAACAGTTCAGCCTTTCGGCTGCACTGTTACTGAATCCGCCCTATTTTAAGTTCACCTACGGTGAAAGGGCGGATTCTATTTTCCCGTCACACGTTTTTACGGAGTTTGCAGCAAATGCAAACTCCTATGCTGAACTGTTACATTGAAACACCATTTTCACCGCCCCGAAATTTATGGATGAAGCGGCCGGGAAGGAAAAAGTCAAGCCGGCATCCGCGTCAGTGTTCGTTTGTCTTTTCCAGTTTCAGCCGATACCGGGGCGGCATATTTTTCAGCTCCGACAACAGATTCGTATTCCGGTATACCGAGAGAATAATGCCCATAAACAGGAAATTCATGACGGTACAGTTCAGGCCGTAGGTTAAAAACGGCATGTCGATTCCGACGATCGGTCCGGCACCGAAATTCATCGCTATATAGATAACGGTCTTCAGGATCAGGATGCTGCTGCAGGAGATACCCAGCAGAAATCCCAGGCGGTTATTCTGCGTAAAGGATATATGGAGGGAGCGCACAAGAAAGGCGCTGATGGCGGCAACTACGGCTATCCCGATGAGAAGCCCGAAGTAGGAGGTCAGACAGATCAGTACATAGTCGCTCCATGCGCCGGAAATTTCGCCGATTTCCCCGATATTTCCTCCGCCCAGAAGGGAAGCACCGGCAAGCTGCTTTCGGATCAGGAGAGTCTGATAGGATATCGCATCTTCATGGCCAAAGGGCGAGAGAATAACCTGGATTCGCCGGATCTGATATTCCGCCAGCGACAGAAAGCGGCCGTTAAAAAGCATGACATCCCCGATGAGCAAAGCGGGAAGCCCGACGATAAAAGAGAGGAGTATGCCCGTCTGCAGTTTTCTTCTGCCGCCGAAGATGCCTTTGAAGGCCGCCCCGCTTAAGGTGAGCAGACATGCCATAAAAGTAAGGAACATTGCTGCGGATATATAGTAACCGGCAAACAGGAGGAAAAGCATGTGGAAGAAAAGGATGCCGATGGCCTTGAGTATGCCCTTTCCCCTTTCTCCTCTGAAATGGTAGCAGATCGCGGCAAATAAAGGGACAAATAAAAAGCATACCGTCTGTCCGAGTGTCAGGTAAGAGGAGTATGCCGGGTATATCGGCACATGCAAAAGGACCATGCTGCAGATCAGATAAATCCCGTAAATACCCCGTATGTGCTTTCCGAGAATACGGTAATCCGCGAAATAGACAAACAGCATCACACACAGTCCGATCAGGTTGAAACGGATTGTCCTGACGGGATAATGATCTGAAATAATGGTGTTGCTGCTGTTTGAGCAGATAATGGACTGCATGATGATACCAATCAGCGACAGTGCAGCCATGGTGCCGAGCATCCAGATATCCGTTTTCGGACGGTGTATTTTATCAAGCTGCATCCCTGTATCCACGGGATTTCCCATTTCTCTGACAGCCATGTTTTCCGCTTCTTCTTCCTCTTTTCCTTCTAAAAGATAAGCCTCCTTCTGGTCTTCGATATGGGCGCATATTTCCGTCCGGACCAGTTCTTTTGCATATTTATTGCGGATCTGTTCGGTGAGGCTTTCCAAATATTCTGTTCTGTTCATATTGCTTCCTCATTTCTGCGCACATTTTACACCGGATGTGACTATGCCGGGTGCGCTCCGGCACAACCTCGTTTTTTCCTCCTGCTTATACGCCATAACACAGGACGCCTGCTACGGCACGGGAATATTCCTGCCAGGAATTTTTTCTGGTCTGAAGCTCTTTGTGCCCTTTTCCCGTGATGGAATAATATTTTCTGGTTTTTCCCTGAAACTCCTGCTCATAGCAGGTTAAAAGCCCCTTGTCCTCCATGCCGTGGAGCAGCGGATACAAAGTGCCTGCTTTCAGGGCGAAGATATTTTCGGAGCGTTTTTTCAGTTCTTCGATCATTTCATAGCCGTACATATCCTTTTCCGAAAGAAGTTTTAAAAGCAGCATGGTCGTACTGCCGGAAATAAGACTTTTGTCAATTGCCATAATAGATTCCTTTCTTTTTCTATCAGGAAGATGCATGCAAAATGCTTTCCTGTCTGCCGTTTCAGTTGTTGATACAATGAATGGTGAAACGGAATAAATAGATTACCGATATATCGATTATCTATATAATATATCGGCAATCGATATATGTCAAGAAGAAAATGTGATTTTTAACAGGATAAAAACGGTTTTCAGACAAAACGGGATATGCTATGATGGGTTACAGGGGAGATTGGCTATCGGAAAGGCTGATACGGAAAGGACGGAAGATGGTATGAGAAAGACGAAAATAACCATAGATAAGGCGTACAGGGTTGCCCCTGTGGATAAGAGAATATTTGGTTCCTTTATTGAGCATTTGGGAAGGGCGGTGTACGGCGGAATTTATGAACCGGGACATCCGGCGGCGGATAAAGAAGGGTTCAGGCAGGATGTGCTTGAGCTGGTGAGGAAACTGAGAGTTCCCGTGGTCCGTTATCCGGGCGGAAACTTTGTCTCGAATTTTTTCTGGGAGGACAGCGTAGGACCTTTGAAAGAAAGGCAGCCCAGGCTTGATCTGGCATGGCGGACGCTGGAGCCTAATACCTTCGGGCTGGGGGAGTTTGCGAAATGGGCAAAGAAGGCGGATACGGAGATTATGATGGCCGTGAATCTGGGGACGAGGGGAGTGGCGGATGCCTGCAATCTTCTGGAATACTGCAACCACCCTTCGGGCACAAAGTACAGTGAGCTCCGCAGAAGCCACGGAGTGGAGGAGCCTTATTGCATAAAGCTGTGGTGTCTGGGAAATGAGATGGACGGTGACTGGCAGCTTGGCAGAAAGACGATGGAGGAATACGGGCGGATTTCCGCGGAGACGGGGAAGGCGATGAAACTGATCGATCCTTCCATCGAACTGGTCTCCTGCGGCAGTTCGTTTAAGGATATACCCACATTTCCGCAGTGGGAGGCTGTGACGCTTGGAGAAAATTATGAGTATGTGGATTATCTCTCTCTGCATCAGTACTACGGTAATGAGAAAAACGATACGGCGGATTATCTTGCCCAGTCGGATGATATGGAGGAGTTTATCCATACGGTGCTTTCGGTGTGTGATTATGTGAAGGCGAAAAAGAGAAGCAAAAAGACAATGTATTTGAGCTTCGATGAGTGGAACGTCTGGTTCCATTCCAAGGCTGAGGAAGAAGATATCACAAAGAACAGCCCCTGGCAGAAGGCGCCTCATCTTTTGGAGGATCATTATACTTTTGAGGACGCGCTGATGGTGGGGCTGATGCTGATCACGCTGTTAAACCATGCGGACAGGATAAAGATCGCATGTCTTGCACAGCTTGTGAATGTGATTGCGCCGATTATGACGGAGGAGGGCGGCGCATGGTGTCAGACGATCTACTATCCGTTTCTGCACGCTTCCCTCTACGGCAGAGGGACGGTGATCAAAGCCGTGACAGATACGAAAACCCATGCAACGAGCGGGCACGGTACGGTCAGCGATGTGGTTTGCGCCGCGGTGTACGAGGAGGAAAAGGAGGAACTTACGGTCTTTGCGGTAAACCGGAATCTGTCGGAGGATCAGGAACTGACGATGGATGTGAAGAGTTTCGGGGAGCTGAAGGGGATGGAAAAGCTGGTCCTTGTCTCCGATGACCTGAAAGCGGAAAATTCCCTGGCAGAGGAGAAGGTGAAGCCCATGCGGGATAAGGACCTTCCGATGGACGGCGGGGTACTGCGGACGGTTTTAAAGAAGGCTTCCTGGAATGTGATACGGCTCGGGAGGAGATAGACTGTCATGGTCAATAATCGGCGGATGAACGAAGGCGTTTATCCGCCGGAAATTTTATGGTGCGGTTTTGAGTTCATAAAGCTTCTGAATAACACCGTATTTTTCCCGTTCTGAAGGGGTTGCCTGGCTTAAAATGCAGTTTATATTATAGTTGAAAGTTTGGTTATGCGGCAAAAGATTCACTTCTGCCTTTGTGACAGTCAAAAAATTTCTGAGAGCATCTAAACAATACCGATAGTCAAAATGTTCCGGAAACTGATTTTCAACCGTTATCTCAACGTGGCTTTGTGCCTGTCCGCCGAGGGAAAGTCCCATGTATATTTTAAAATCAAAAACCGCCTGCCGGAATTGGTCCGGCAGCAGATAAAATTCAATAAAAGATATATTCTCTTTACGATCTATACAGGAGCGGAGTTTTTTAAGATACCTGCTGCGGGTTCTTATTCCGTCCGGATGGAGGCTGTCGGTGAGGCAGGCCGTATGGGAGAAGGCAAACTTATGTTTTTGTTCCTGCTCCATACAGAACTGATACCAGTTTTCCCAGACGGTGTCGGTATCAATGGGGGTGCAGAGGGCAAATAAGCTGATCATTTCACGCATGGTTTATCCTTTCCTGCAGCCAGAATACAACCGTTAAAAGCATCTTGAATCTTGCGGCGGGATATTTGGCTGTATGAAAGCCGGGTGAGACGCAGGTTTGCGTCTGATTTTCGAGTTGCTACAGATTATAATAGCACAGTTATCCGCGTAATACCAGAAGGGAACAACATTTATCGAGCTCGTTTTCTTATATTGGATCAAAAAGAATGCCGGATTGGTGTTATGATATTTGGGGTGTCGATGTATACCTGCCTATGGAATAAACTTAGCTGGATTATTTGCGCCAAATAGAGTATAATATCTCAGGCGTATGTGAATCTGTTTACGCGCCCGAGGCGTTTCGGAAAAACATTGAATATGAGTATGCTGAAATACTTCTTTGAGATGGGGGATAACAGGGCACTTTTCTTGTTATTCCGAATAGAGAGATACACTGTATTTTTGTACGGCAAATCCGGAGATGGTTTAAGGAGGAGACAAAGAGGGATGCTCAGAAACTGAAAGATTAAAAACAGATGCAAGGTTGTTTCAGGGTAAAATAATAAATAAAATTTATTATACAATATAAGAAGGAGAAGAAATACATAATGAACAGAAAACTTTTCAGAAAAGCCTTCGCGCTTTTCATCACGATCATGTTGGCGGCGTCCATAACCGCCTGCGGCTCCAAAGAGGCTGGGGAAAGTACGGCCGCTTCCGAGGAAGGGGCGGCGGACAAAGCAGAAACTGCGGCAGCGGGGGAGAAAGAGGAGGGTTCCGGGGCGGCTCTGTCAAGCGGTTTTGCCAAAGCCCATGATGCTTTTACGACCACGCTGGTGCGGGAAGAAAACGACGATGATCCGATTCCGGAGCCGCCGGAAGGCGTCTTTGATCTTGTCAGTTATTCTTCCAAAGCAGGAGACCTGGCGGCATATGTATCAAGCGATCCGGGGGACGGTGAAAAACATCCGATGATCATCTGGGTTGTTGGGGGCTGGGGCAACGGTATCGACGATTTTCCGTTTACCTATCCCGATTGGGAGGACGATCAGACAGGTTCCGCCTTCTGGCAGGCAGGGATTTTGACCATGTATCCTTCCTTTCGGGGCGGCAACGGCAACCCGGGCTATTACGAGGCGCTGTTCGGGGAGGTGGATGATATCGTATCCGCCTATGAGTATGCGGCGGCCCTGCCCTATGTAGATCCGGAGCGCATCTATCTGGGCGGGCACAGTACCGGCGGCACAAGGGCGCTCCTCGCGTCCGAGTACACGGATAAATTCCGGGCGGTGTTCTGTTTCGGCGCGGTGGATGATATAACATATCACAACAACGATCAGTTCACTTTTGATACGGATAATGAGGAAGAATATAAGATGCGCTCGCCGATCCACTGGCTGGACGATGTAAAGAGTCCTACTTTCCTGATAGAGGGAAGAGACGGCAACTCGGACTGCCTGGAACGGATGAAAGAAGCATCCCAAAATGACCAGATACATTGCTATGTGATAGAGAACGCCGATCATTTTTCCGTGCTGGCACCCCTGACAAGGCTTGCGGCGGAAAAAATTCTGGCGGATACCGGTGCGGAACCGGCTATTTCCATCACGCAGGAGGAGCTGGATCAGGCGATGGAGCAGGAAATACCGCTGCCCGTTCCCGTGATGACAAAGCGCCGGCTGGAAGATCCGGGAATCACATTTTCCTGTCCTTATATTTGGGACGTTCTGGACAGTGCGGACGGAAACGGTTATGAGGTGTATTCCCGCTATGAGTATGACAATGCATGGGATATGTCCACCCTTCAGATCGAAGGGTACCCTTCTGAGGAAGCGGTGGATCTGCAGATGCTTAAAAAGAGTATGGAAGATCAGGAATATCTGGTAAATGATATGACAATCGATGGGCGTGCGGCGATCGACGCCATCATTGCCTTTCGGAGTGATAACGGCGAGACCTATTATCAGCGCTATGTGTCCGTTGAGAATGGGGAGGAATATGTGGATTTCAATTTCCTTACCTATGGGGACTATATGGAGGAGGCGAACAGCCTGTTCCAGGATATTATTGAGAGTATTGCGTTTGAGGATTGAGGAGAGGCGGATACAAAGAAAAATGGCGGGGAACTTCCCCGTCATTTTGTTGGAATAATGATTCTTCGTTCTGCATGATGATAAAAAGCAGGTTGCAAAAGTAAGGGAATGTGCTACAATGGATACACGGAAAGGAGGTGCACCGGATGACAAAGGAAATGAAATGGATGGTAAATACTATTCTGGAAGAGATGGAGAGAATGGAAAACAGAATCAACAGGCGATTTGAAGGAATAGAAGATCGTCTGGAATCCATGCAGCATGAGATAAACGCCTGCAAACTGGAGCGGGATTCTGTCAGCCTGTTGATCGGGAAAGTAGATCAGCTGGAAAGACGCATAGCTTCATAGAGATCGCAAGTCCTGTTTTATTGTGTCAGTTTATCTATTTACAATTCAAGTTTGTTATTTTCAGAGATATCTAATTCAGAAACATTTTCTACAAAAATAGTTTTCATTGAAATTACCCGGATGGGAAAGACGAAAGAGAAAATCGCCGGATCGGGATATATTCTATCCGGATTGCTTCAAACGGTGAGGGACTTTTCACAAACTGCATAAAAAACCCCCTCAAATCCAAAAACTTCCACCCTTTTTTAACAAAAAAGACTTTGCTATAGTGTAAATATAAAGCAAAATATACAAAAGGAAGGATGAAGGAATGGGTGAGATAATTGTCTCAATGAAGAATATCTGCAAGTCTTTCCCCGGCGTAAAGGCACTCGACGGCGTAGATTTTGAACTGCGCTCCGGTGAAGTCCTTGCGCTTCTCGGAGAAAACGGCGCAGGCAAGTCAACGCTCATGAAGGTTTTAAGCGGCGTCTACACAAGAGATGAAGGTTCTCTGGAGATTTTCGGCAGGCAGTACGGCGATCTGACGCCGAAGCAGGCGCAGGAAGCGGGCGTTGCGATCATCCATCAGGAACTGAATATGTGCAAACACCTGACCGTTACGGAAAACATGTTCCTGGGCAGGGAAAAAAAGGGCAATTTTGCGCTTGACAACAGTTCCATGGAGAAGGAAGCAAAGGAAATACTGGATGATTTGAAGATCGATATCAGTCCGAACCAGATCGTGGGTGAACTGCCGGTTTCCAAACAGCAGATGGTAGAGATAGCGAAAGCTCTTTCCATCCATGCGAAGATCCTGATCATGGACGAACCGACTTCCTCCCTGACTGCCAGGGAGATCGAGGATCTGTTCCGCATTATCAAAAAGTTAAAGAGCGAGGGAAAAGGCATTGTTTACATATCCCATCGTCTGGAGGAACTGCAGCATATCGTGGACCGCGTGACAATAATGCGGGACGGCCAGTATATCACGACGATGAACTTTAAAGAGACTACGATGGATCAGATCATTGCGCACATGGTGGGACGTGAGATCAAGGAGAAATTCCCCCGGGTGGAATGCGAAAAGGGCAAAAAGATCTTTGAAGTGAAAAACCTGAATGCGGGACGCATGGTGAGAGATATCAATTTCTCCGCTTATGAAGGTGAAATCGTGGGCTTTGCGGGACTGATGGGCGCAGGGCGTACCGAGACCACAAGGGCGATCTTCGGCGTAGATCCGAAGGAGAGCGGCGAGATTTATGTGGACGGTAAGGAAGTGAAGATAAACTGTCCCATGGATGCCATTAAAAGCGGTGTGGTGCTGGCCCCGGAGGACCGGAAAAAGGACGGTCTGTGCACAAAGCTTTCCATCCGTCACAATCTGGCACTGCCGAACCTGGACATCGTCTGCAATAAGATGGGCGTGGTGAACAGCAGATCGGAAGAAAAACTCTGCGAAAAGGCTGTGGAGGACTTAAAGATCAAGACGCCCAACGTGGAGATCGACTCAGGCAATCTCTCCGGCGGCAACCAGCAGAAAGTCGTAGTCGGAAAGTGGCTGGCAAGGGATTCGAGAGTAGTTATTTTCGATGAGCCCACAAGGGGTATCGACGTGGGGGCGAAGGTAGAAATCTACCATCTGATGAATGATCTGAAAAAACAGGGCATCGCGGTTGTTTTTGTCTCTTCGGAGATGCCCGAGGTCATGGGTATTGCGGACCGCATCATCGTGATGTGTGACGGCAGAATCACCGGTGAAGTGATGGCGAAGGAGACAACGCAGAATGAAATTCTGACGCTGGCTACCACCTTTGAAGATAAGAAGATAGGAAAGAGTGAGGGAGGAGATGAGAATCATGAGTAATGAAAAGCAAAGTTCTCTGAAAAAAATAATGGCGATCCGGGGCATGGGCGCCGCGATCACGGCGTTTATCGGACTGATCGTGATCTATGTGGCATTCGGACTGATTAATCCGGCGGTATTTTCCGGACAGAATATCATGAACCTGCTGCGTTCCATGTCAAAATATCTTTTGATCGGTATCGCACAGAGTTACATACTGATCACCGGCAACATCGATCTGTCCATCGGTTCCATGGTAGGTATGAGCGCCATGGTAGCGGCGACGCTGATGAGCAGGGGGGTTCATCCCATCGCAGCCATTGTGGTAGCCCTTTTGTGCTGTCTGGTGTGCGGCGTGATCAACGGTTTTCTGGTGGGCAAGTTTAAACTGCCGCCCTTTATCGCGACACTGGGTACCATGTTCATTACAAGGGGCGTGGCTTACATGGTAAACAGCAACCGCAACACGGACGCCATTGCCACGGGGATCGGCAAAGAGGCGGGGGACAGCTTCCAGAATATTTTCTACTACGGCTCCACGCTGGGGGTATATAACACGTTCTGGATTGCACTGTTATTCTTCGTGATTTTCTTCTTCCTGCTCTCTAAAACAAGGACGGGAAGACATATATACGCCATCGGTTCCAACATCGACGCGGCGAAGCTCTCCGGCGTGAATGTGGTGGCAACCACGACAAAGGCTTATCTGGTCAGCGCGGTATGTTCCTGTGTGGTAGGACTGATCCTCTGTGCACAGGCAGGCATGGGTAATATGGAAGCCGGCAACATGTACGAGATGTACGGCGTTGCGGCAGGCGTTATCGGCGGCGTATCGCCTCTTGGCGGCACAGGGCTCTTGCTTGGCACCTTCGCAGGCGCGGCGGTATGGCAGACACTGGAGAACGGGCTGAATATGATCGGCGCCCAGGTCGGCATCCAGCGGGTAGTGATCGGCGTGATCGTAGTGGCGGCGGTACTTCTGGACGTAGTAGTAAGGGGCGGCCAGTTCAAGAAGAAAAAAGGAAACTAACCGCAGGGATAAAATGTCTGTGCCTTGAAGTTTAGGTGCCGGACGCCCGGGTGGAAAGTACCCTTCTGCAACACGCTTTCGCTCCGGGCTAAACGCAGCGGATGCTAAACTC
>OFHA01002388.1_pt1 | contig 11068 bp, 7 predicted proteins | sample 1521891 | NCBI WGS metagenome assembly OFHA01 (sample SAMEA3504089, study PRJEB24116) | mouse gut metagenome | biome: mouse gut; feature: mouse-associated habitat; material: faeces | place: Denmark | collected 2011 | reverse complement strand
CGAGTGAACAACGGAGCCAAACTGGGTGTAACTCCAAATTATTTTCATGTGGTTTGAAGTGTTATCTTTGTATTTTTTATTTTTATTCCTATACTGATTGTTCTCATCATTTCTCTTTTTATATTAAATAAACAGTTTAAGAGTCAGGCGATTGAAAATATCAGGCAGGCTCAGGAAACCGTCATAGCAGAACTGCAGTCTGATATTGACGTCATGTCCATGCGCCTTTCCCACTTAATTAATACCAATAACAATGAAATACTGGATTATGCCGCGGAAATAGATACCCTAGACTGGAACCGGCGTTATGAATATGAGCAGAAACTCCAGCAGGCGGGAAATTTGGCTCTGGAGCCGGTAAAAGATATTATTTCCGTGGGTTTTTATATGAAGGACGGGAAGCAGACCTGTATTAAGAATGAAATAAACCGTACAGGTGATGAAATCAGGCAGATGGAATGGTATCAGAGGGCGCTTCATAAAAATAATACAGTCTGTCTGGGATCGTATGATACGGAAGCTTTAAATGATTTATATGTGGGAGGAAAAAAGGATTTATTAATCCTTGTGTTTGCACTAGCGCCTGATGTGACAACAGACCGTTCACAAAAAATAGAAATGGTTGTTTTTTACCAGTCTACTGATGCGGCGGAAAGGATACGTGAATATAATCACAACTATCTTGCAGGAAAAAATAAGCTTGGCATTACACAGATCAGGGACAATGGGGGAAATTTGGTGTTTTCTACTATGGAGGATGGAGAGAGCGGACTATCCGGCTCTGAGTATACCTGTGTGAAAACGCCTTTGGAACTAAGTGATACAGTCTGGTATATGGAAAGCTATATTAAGACAAGAGATTTGACCATAGAGTTCTGGAACAGTGCGGTACTGGTGTTGATGGCAGCTGTTGCGGTTCTTTTGTTTGCAGGTTATTATTCCCGGTATTTTTTAAGGAGTATTGTAACGCCTGTTGAGGAGATAAGCAGGGGACTAAGGCAGGTGGAGGAAGGCAATCTGGATGTTCATATTATGGCTGGCGGACAGTCGGAAGTACGCAATATGGTTCATCAGTTTAATGCCATGGTGCGCAGACTTAAAGTATTAATTGGAGAGTACGAAGAACGGATGCGCAGTATAGAACTGAAACCGGGAGATTATTTAGCAGCTTTGATAAAAAAGGAGATGTCGCCGGTGGAAGTGAAACGGAGATCAAAGGAATTTTTTATGGAGCAGTATGTGCTGCTGGGAATCAGTATTGCTTACGAAGGACAGGTGGAAAACGAAATGGATGCGGCCGTGAATCTGATAAACAGTTTTGAGCGGAATCCCAGATATGCCTCCAGATGCATTGGGTATATCGAAAATCCGGGTTTTATCATAGCACTGTACAGAGTGATGGAGCAGGAATACAGCGGCAGAATCGAGAGGATGCTGCATGAAATGCAGAAGGTGGTGGGGAAGGAGTTTGGTGCCAGAATCTGTGCATGTATTGGAAAGGTGTCTTTTGGGACGGAAGATTTCTTTAAGGGCGTGGAAGATATAAGAGAAAAAAGCTGTCTGCGTTATCTTTACGGAGAAAATGCCATAATTGATTTAAATCGGGAAGAAGAGAAAAATGAACGTATCCTAAACCTTGCAAAGAAGTATGAAAAGATGGCATATGCCTTGTATATTGCGGATGAAAAGAATATGGCTGAGGAAAAGGAAAAGCTGTTTGCAGAGCTGGCAAATCTGGAAATAAAGGAGAGCAGGCAGGAGATTTATTCAGTCATACTGGCGATTGGAATCCGGTTCAGCAGTGAAAATTCAAATTTTTCAGATATATTTGGGCAGCAGTATGATTATGCGGACAAAATTGACCGGATTGGAGATGGAAGAAGTCTTAAATTATGGATAACTAATTTTCTGGCATGGATTATGGATTACTCCGCATCTAAACTGCATGTGGCGGAGACGGATATTATTATTAAGGCTAAACGATATATGTCAGATCATTATGAAGATCCGGGGCTTTCTTTATCAGAAGTGGCAGAGCATGTAGAGCTGAATGAAAAGTATTTTACCAACCGGTTCACGAAAGAAGCAGGAGAGACGTTTTCAGCTTATTTAACAGCTTTAAGGATGCAGAAAGCAAAGGAACTGTTAAAGACAACGACCTTTAAAGTTTATGAGATATCAGAGATGACAGGGTATCATAGTGTGGAACATTTCAACAGGGTATTTAAGAAATTAAATGGAGTTACACCGGCAAAGTATCGGAAAACCATGTGAAAAACATGGTTTTTCTTACTTTATATCAAAAAAAGTTACAATACATCAAAAAGTAAGATTCAGCAAATCTGAAAAAATATCAAGAAAAATGAAAATTTGAAATGGCATGGAAATTTTCAAGTTGCTATTCTGTAAACACAGTTTGGCCAGCTGAAAAAGTAATTAAAAAACGGGAGGTATCCAGAAAATGAAAAGAAGATTACTTGCATCCATATTAACATGTGCATTAACGGCATCCATATTTATGGGATGCGGAAGTTCCAATAAAGGAACGGAAGCAAACAGCGAGACAACGGCGGCGGAACAGAGCACGCAGGAGAGTGAAGAAAGTACGGAGAAAGAAGAAGCGCCTGTACAGGCAGCGTCTAATGAGGATTTAAGTGGAACGCTGACATTTGCAATCTGGGATAATAACTTAAATGATTTCATTGAAGAAAATGACATGGTAGGAAAATTCCAGGAGCAGTATCCTAATGTAGAGATTGAAGTGGAAAAAATCAAAGACGACTCAGAATACTGGAATGCGATGAAAATGCGTGCATCTGCGAATCAGCTCCCTGATATTATGTTTAATAAGCCCTTTACTCTGTCAAGGTTTAAAGATTATCTGATTGATTTATCAGGAACAACAGCATGTGCAAACAATGAACTGGCATCCGGCTATGCGCTGGATGGAAAGGTACTTGGCATTCCCATGACATCCGGTTATGAATATGTATTTTATTGGAAAGACATGTTCGAGGAGGCGGGAGTGGAAGTTCCCACCACATGGCCTGAGTTTGAAGCAGCAGCCAAGACCTTACAGGATTATTTCGGAAAAGACAATCCGGACTTTATGGCAATTGCGTGCGGCTTAAAGGATGAATGGCCTGATTATCCTTATATGGAATTTATGCCTGCGCTGGAGTCTGCAAACGGACAGAACTGGAATACCATGGCCGGCCAGGACGCTCCTTTTGCAGAGGGGACAGATATCAACAAGGCATATAAAAAGGTATATGAATTATTTACATCAGGAGTTTTAGGAAAAGACCCGCTGGGACTTGGAAACGACCAGGTGACATCGCTTTTTGCAGCTAAAAATGCAGCAATTATCGCATTAGGCGACTGGGGGCTTCAGAATATCCAGGGCGGAACAGATGATATTTCCCAGCTTGGAACATTTTATCTTCCTACAAGAAATTCAGAGTCCGACCCCTATAATGTAATTGTACAGGGCGACTCTTTCATGGGAGTAACTACCCACTCTAAGAATCAGGATGCGGCAATTGCATTTGTCGAGTGGTTTTATTCAGATGCATGGTACCCGGATTATATCAACTATGTATCTTCCGCTTCTTCCATGGTGAACTTCCCCAAGGAAAAAGATCCTGTTCTGGCAGAATCCGATACCCTCTGCCCTGATAAGGTATTGGTAATGTATGACGGCGGCGGAGATGACTTTACTGCAATCCAGAATGAAACTACATTTGATTACAAAAAGCTGGGGGCACAGATGATGACAGAAGGATTTGATTTAGACGCTGCTTTGGAAGAATTAAATACAAAATGGGCGGAAGCTAGGACAAAACTGGGAATTCAATAAAAGCCGCGGACTGTAAAAGGCAATAAAACATATTGTGGGGGCTGCGTTAAGCGGCCCCCAATTATTACAGGGAGGTAGCTATGACCAAATTAAATAAAAAGAGAAGACAGTTCATCATTATGTCATTAATCATACCGATGCTGCTGCTAATAGCCTTTGTTGTTTTTCCTGCCATAGATTTGTTCAGGATGAGTCTGACAAATTGGGATGGATACTCACCGGAAAAGGACTTTATAGGCATAGAAAACTACATAACAATGATTCAGAACAAGGATTTGTGGATGTCTCTTAAAAATAATGCCGTATATTTCTTCATTCACCTGTTTATGATTGTGGGAGAACTGGCGTTCGCAGTGCTTTTGACAGGAAAATTAAAGGCGGCAAAATTTTATAAAATTATGGTGTTTATGCCCTATATCATCAATGGGGTTGCCATTTCCTATGCGTTTTCCTATTTCTTTTCTCCAATTAACGGTGCTTTTGATGCAATTTTGTCAACGGTACATTTAGAATCCCTGATAAGGAACTGGCTTTCAGACCCCAAGATTGTAAATTATGTGCTGGCATTTGTATCTCTGTGGCGGTTCAGCGGATATCATATTATCCTGTTTATGGCAGCACTTCAGTCGATTCCCCAGGATGTACTTGAGGCAGCTGAAGTGGACGGGGCAAATACGTGGCAGCTATTCAAATATATACAAATACCAGCAATTATGCTGATGGTGGATTTCGTGCTGTTTGATAATATCAGAGGCGCTTTACAGGTATTTGACATTCCTTTTGTCATGACGGCAGGCGGCCCTGGGTACGCATCCTCCACATTCACACTGTATACCATTAAAACAGCATTTACGTTTTCTAATTTTGGCCTTGCATCTACTATGGCAGTGGCGATTATGGCCATGATTGTTCTGATTTATGTGGTGCAAAATTATCTGATTCACGGTCTGGTTTTAAAGGATAGGAGGAAATAGATATGTATAAGAAAATTTTGACACAGGTTTTAAAGCAGATAATATGTCTATGCATGGTTGCGGTTGTCATTGCTCCTATTCTCCTGACATTCTTTGCCGCCCTTAAGACAAAGGCTGATATGGCAGTCACGTCGCCGCTGCTTCTGCCCTCTTTCGATAAAATTACCCTTGAAAATTTTGAGGATGTGCTGACAGATAAATATTTGTTGCTTGGGTTTAAAAATACAGGTATTATATTACTGATCTCTCTTTTCTTTAATGTAATTTTCGGGACGATTACAGCTTTTATTATAGAGAGGTTTAAATTTAAGGGAAAAGGGATTGTTGTGGGGCTGTTCTTTATGGGAATGCTGATACCTACCTTTGTAACAGAGATTGCACGGTTTCAGATTATTCAGGGGCTACATTTGTATAATACCATATGGGCGCCTGTTGTCATTTACGTAGCATCTGATCTGATGCAGCTATACATTTACAGGCAGTTTATTTCCGGCATTTCTGTTGCCCTTGATGAGGCGGCACTGCTGGACGGATGTTCTTACTTCGGCCTGTTTATAAAGATTATTTTTCCGCTTCTGGCACCTGCTACGGCTACAGTGTGTATCATCAAGGCAATAAATATTATTAATGATATGTACATCCCCTATTTGTACATGCCGAAAAATAAGTTGCGGACGCTTACAACGTTTTTAATGAATTATGCCAATGCGCAGCAGGGATCATGGCAGACACTGGCAGCAGGAATCATTATTATCATGATTCCCACAATTGCAATTTATATTTTTTTCCAGAAATACATTCTGGCAGGAGTTGCGGCAGGAGCCGTAAAGGAATAAGTAAAAGAAGGGAGAATGGATGTGGAAGCACAAATCAAATGGCTGGATGATCCGGAAGTATTCCGTGTAAATCAGCTTCCGGCCCACAGTGACCACCGGTTTTATCAAAATATGCAGGAGCTGGATGCGGGGAAGAATTCGCTGGAACAGTCTCTAAACGGGATGTGGAAATTCTATTATTCCCGGAATGCACAGGAACGCCCGGTGGAATTTTATAAGGAAGATTTCAGTTTTTCAGAATCTGGCGGAACCGGACAGGGTGGCGGTTTACAGGCGGATTTAATAAAAGTTCCCTGCCACATTGAAATGGCAGGATATGACAGGATCCATTATATTAATACCATGTACCCATGGGAGGGGCATTTTTACAGACGCCCGGCTTACAGTGCCGGACAGGAGGATGTGGGACAGGGGATGTTCAGCAAGGCCACTTACAATCCTGTAGGGTCTTATATCCGGGAGTTTGATTTGCAGGAAGGGCTTAAAGGTAAACGGGTAATCCTATGCTTTGAGGGTGTGGAACAGGCAATGTACCTTTGGCTGAACGGCCATTTCGTGGGATACGCGGAGGACAGTTTTACGCCGTCAGAGTTTGACCTGACTCCTTATGTCAGGAAGAAGGGAAACAGACTGGCGGTGGAGGTTCACAAAAGAAGCACGGCTGCTTTTTTGGAAGACCAGGATTTTTTCCGGTTTTTCGGGATATTCCGCAACGTGACATTGTATGGAAAGCCCGGAATCCATCTGGAAGATTTATGGGCAAAACCGGAACTTAAGGAGGACGGAACCGGTAGTCTCGGAGTGGATATAAGGATTTCCATGGAAAAAGCTTTTGGCGGCCGGGCGGAGATTACACTGGCAGATAAGGAAGGCCGACAGATTTTGGACCAGTCCTTTTCATGGGGAAAAGAGGACGGTACAGAGGGGTTGGAATTTGATAAGAAAATACCCTCTGTGAATCTGGGAAAGGTAACGCCCTGGGATAATGAAAATCCTTATTTATATCATCTTTTGGTGAAACTGTATGACGGGGAAGGATGTCTGATGGAGGTGGTGCCTTACGACATCGGTTTTAGAAAAATAGAAATAAAAGATAAGGTTATTTATTTAAATGGCAGGCGTCTGGTGATAAAAGGGGTAAACCGCCATGAATGGAGTCCGGAAGGAGGACGGTGCATCGGCCTGAAAGAAATGGAACAGGACATAGAGATTTTCCTTGAAAATAACATCAATTCTGTGCGTACCTGCCATTACCCCAATCAGATACCATGGTACTATCTTTGTGATGAAAAAGGGATTTACATGATGGCGGAAACCAATCTGGAAACCCATGGAAGCTGGCAGAAGCTGGGAGCAGTGGAGCCTTCCTGGAACGTGCCGGGGAGCTTTCCCCAATGGCGCGGGGCGGTACTTGACCGGGCTGTTAGTAATTTTGAATACTTTAAAAATCATGTTTCCGTTTTGTTCTGGTCTCTCGGCAACGAATCTTATGCAGGGGACGTACTGGAGGATATGAACAGGTATTATAAAGATAAGGAGGATGGCAGGCTGGTACACTATGAAGGGGTGTTCCACAACAGGAATTATGAAAACACCATATCCGATGTGGAAAGCCGTATGTACGCATCGCCGGAAGATATACGAAAATATCTGGACAGCCATCCGTCCAAACCCTTTATTTTGTGTGAATATATGCATGACATGGGAAATTCTCTGGGAGGAATGGGCTCCTACATAAAACTGCTGGAGGAATACGAAATGTATCAGGGCGGGTTTATCTGGGATTACATTGACCAGGCATTATGGATAGAAGATGAAGTGACAGGGCAGAAAGCGCTCCGTTATGGAGGGGACTTTGACGACAGACCTTCCGATTACGAATTTTCAGGGAACGGGATTGTTTTTGCCGACAGGAAGGAAAAACCAGCTATGCAGGAGGTGAGGTATTACTATGGACTGTATAAATAAAGCAGAAAAAAATGGGCAGAAGCTGACGGTAGTTTATGGGGACTGTACGCTGGGGGTTCGTGGCAGTACAGGAGGAAAGTCATTTCATTATATTTTTTCCTACCAGACCGGGGGGCCGGAGTCCATTAACATTGATGGCCGGGAATGGCTTTATCGTACCCCGAAGCCAACATTCTGGAGGGCGCTTACGGATAATGACAGGGGAAGCGGCTTTCATCTGAAGTCCGGCGTCTGGATGAGCGCTGATTTGTTTATGGGCTGTGTGGGGATAGAGTTTTTTGCTGACGGGAAACGCATGCCCCTGCCTATTGCCCCGGAGAATAATAAGTTTGGAAGTGAAGTTGATGCGGATGACATAAGCATTGCTTTTACTTATGAGACAATAACCAGTCCAAGGACAAATGCAGTTGTGGTATATAAAGTGAATTCCTGCGGGAAAATACATGTTGCAGCAGCCTATAAGGGAAAAGAAGGTCTTCCGGAACTCCCGGTTTTCGGGATGCGGTTTATTATGCCTACAAAGGCAGCAGGTTTCCGATACGAAGGTCTTAGTGGGGAAACCTATCCTGATAGAAAGGCAGGAGGACGGAAGGGGATTTACGAGGTGGAAGGACTCCCTGTCACTCCTTATCTGGTGCCCCAGGACTGTGGGATGCATATGGATACCAGATGGGTGGAAATCTACCGTGACCGGGTGCTGGACAATTCCAGAAAGGAAACACAGAAATTTGGCCTAAAATTTGCGGCGGCGGATGAAAATTTTGCATTTAGCTGCCTGCCCTATACCGCACAGGAACTGGAAAACGCCACCCACCAGGAGGAGCTTCCCCCTGCAAGGCGGACGGTCCTTTGCATATATGGAGCAGTTCGGGGTGTAGGAGGAATTGACAGTTGGGGGGCAGACGTGGAGGAACCCTGTCATGTCAGCGCAGAGCAGGATATCCGTTTTGCTTTTGACATTATAGGGTAGGCAATCAATAGTTATTTTGCCGGGAGTCTGGTATAATGAGTATAAAAGGTATTAGCAGTAGAGAAGGAGGAAGGTCTTATGCTGAAAAATATCGTATTTATGGACAAACCGGAAGAAGATGAACTGAAGGAGAGGTTAAAGAAAGCGCGGGAAAAACTCTTTGGACTGCAGATGCAGATCAAGGATCATAAAGTTCCGGTGTTGGTGCTGATGGAGGGCTGGGGGACAGCCGGAAAGGGAAGTCTTATCGGACAGATCATCCAGAATATTGATCCCAGGTTTTTTAAGGTGGCAACCATGGATCAGCCTACGTCGGAGGAGCTTCGGAAGCCTTTTTTGTGCAGGTATTTTACGAAGATACCGGAGGCCGGAAAGTACACTTTTCTGGATTCCGGCTGGATGGATGAAGTGACAAGGAAATGCCTTCATGACAAGATGGATAAGAAAACCTATGAACAGCGGATTGGAAGCATCAGAAGGTTTGAGAGGCAGTTGACGGATAATGGGTATCTTGTAATGAAGTTCTTCTGTCATATCAGCGAGAAGGAGCAGAAAAAGCGGATAGAAGGTTTAAAAAAGGATGTGGATACCCGCTGGCGTGTCAGCGAAAATGACATGTGGCAGAATAAGCACTATAAGAAATGTGAGGAAGTGTTCGGACAGTATATGGAAGATACCAATACGCCTTCCGCGCCTTGGTATATTGTTGACTGTAAGTCAAGAAGATGGGCGGAGTTACAGGTTCTCGATATCCTGATTCAGGGAATAGAGGTAGCTATGCAGAATAGAAGCCTTGCAGTTCCCCTTCTTCAGAATGTTTTTCCGCTCCGTAAAATGCCGAAGCTGGCAGAAATATCCCTGGATAAGGACATGGAAGAACAGGAGTATAAGGATGAGCTGGAACGTCTCCAGGAACATTTAGGGGAACTCCACAACCGCCTGTACAGGAAGCAGGTGCCTGTGATTATAGCCTATGAGGGATGGGATGCGGCAGGAAAGGGCGGCAACATCAAGCGCATCACAGGAGCTCTTGATCCCAGAGGCTATGAGGTGCACCCCATAGCCAGCCCCGAACCTCACGAGAAGGCAAGGCACTATTTGTGGCGTTTCTGGACAAGGCTCCCCAAGACAGGGCATATTGCTATCTTTGACAGAAGCTGGTATGGCCGTGTGATGGTAGAGCGGCTGGAAGGCTTTTGCAGTGAAAACGACTGGAAAAGAGCCTACAATGAAATGAATGAATTTGAGAAAGAGCTTCACGACTGGGGAGCAGTCATTATCAAGTTCTGGGTGCAGATTGATAAGGACACTCAGCTTGCGCGCTTCAACGATAGACAGAATACGCCGGGTAAACAGTGGAAGATCACGGAAGAAGACTGGCGGAACAGGGAAAAATGGGATGCCTATGAAGATGCTGTCAATGAGATGATCCAGAAGACCAGTACGGTGTACGCTCCATGGCATATTCTGGAATCGGTGGATAAAAGATATGCCAGGATCCAGGCCTTGAACATATTGATCAAGGAGCTTGAGAAAGTACTGTAGGTGCAGATGGGTTGAAATCCTGTTTTTTTTGTGATAAGATAGGGCGCATGGAATTTGAGCGGATTGCATAAGGAGCTTGGATCAGGAGGTAGATGCGGTGAAATGGAATAAATATACGCTGACCACGACCACAGAGGCGGAGGACATGATCAGCAGCATGATGATGGACGTGGGGATTGAAGGGATCGAGATTGAAGACAAGGTTCCGCTTTCGGATCAGGAAAAGTCTTTGATGTTTGTGGATATCCTTCCGGATGGACCGGGGGATGATGGTACGGCGCGCATCAGCTTTTACCTGGAACCCGGGCAGGACAACGGGGCGATTCTCGCGGCGGTGCAGGAAGGACTGGAAGAGATCCGAAGCTGGGGGATTGATGTGGGAGCCGGGACGATTCAGGCGTCCCAGACCGAGGACAAGGACTGGATCAATAACTGGAAGGCTTATTTTCATCAGTTTTATGTGGATGATATCCTGATCAAACCTTCCTGGGAAGAAGTAAGCCCAAAGGATCAGGAGAAGCTTCTGATTCAGATTGATCCAGGGACGGCTTTTGGCACCGGGATGCATGAGACGACCCAGCTTTGTATCCGGCAGATCAAAAAGTATGTGACACAAAAGACATTCTTTCTGGATGTGGGAACCGGAAGCGGGATTTTGTCCATCACTGCATTGAAGCTGGGAGCTGCAGGGGCTGTGGGGACGGATCTGGATCCGTGTGCCATCAGTGCCTCAAAGGAAAATATGGAAGTAAATGGTATCTTTGAGGAGCAGTTTTCTGTGATCCAGGGCAATCTGATTGAGGACAAAGCCGTGCAGGAGGCTGTGGGGTATGAGCGCTATGATCTGATAGCGGCCAATATTCTGGCGGAAGTGCTGGTACCTCTGACTCCGGTGGTGGTGAATCATCTGAAAAAG
>OFHA01002385.1_pt1 | contig 11077 bp, 9 predicted proteins | sample 1521891 | NCBI WGS metagenome assembly OFHA01 (sample SAMEA3504089, study PRJEB24116) | mouse gut metagenome | biome: mouse gut; feature: mouse-associated habitat; material: faeces | place: Denmark | collected 2011 | reverse complement strand
ATCATCTGTTTTCACTTTTACCATATAGAAACTCCTTTTTAAAATGATTTTCTTTTTTATCATTTTACAGCAAAATAATCAAAAAGCAAAGAGTTTGAAACAATAAGGGAATGGCTAAATAAGCATTTAAAACATTGAGAGCGTTGCTCTCAAACTCTCACCAACTTTTAAAGTAAAACTTCGTTTTCCTGATAACAAGCAGAAATAAACATTATTTTTTTTGTTCCCATTTTTTTCTTTCTACAAAACGCCCCATACAAAAAGCAATCACTCCTACTCCCAATGCTGTTTGTATACAAAACAAAAGACTTTCTATTTCTCCTGGTATTTCTCCATCAATATACTTTTCTAAAACGGGTGTAAACCAAGGTTCATATTCTCCATTAATTTCTTCTATCATAACACTTCCTGCATCATCAGAGCCACCAAATTCTGCATTTTTTAAAGCTAAAACAGGAAATACAATTAATATAATTACAATGAAAAATAATATTAGCATTGTTATTTTATTTTTTTTGCTCATATTGTACCTCCTCATTTATCAATCCAATTAACTTCATTTCTGGTATAGCATATGTTTCTAATACAATCATAATCATTACTGTCAATATTCCTTCTATTATAGCAAGAGGTAATTGTGTTGGTGCAAAAACACCCAAAAACTTTATAATAGATGCTGAGATGCCTCCCAGCATAGAAGGATAAGCAAATGCAAGCTGTATACTTGTGATACAATATGTAAATAAATCTCCTAAAAATGCCGCAATAAAAATACTCATTTTTTTATTGATATTACATTTTTTACAAAACTGAAATAAGATATAACTCAAAAAAGGACCTGCGATTGCCATAGAAAATATATTTGCACCTAATGTTGTTAATCCCCCATGCGCTAAAAGTATTGCCTGAAACAAAAGCACAATCATGCCTAAAACACATACTGGTGCAAATCCAAATAATATTGCTCCTAGTGCTGTGCCTGTCATATGGGAACAACTTCCTGTAACAGAGGGTATTTTCAATGAAGATATTACAAATATAAATGCGCCAGACATAGCAAGCAATGTAATATTCTTTCTGTCTTGTTTTAATATATTTTGTATAGAGTGTATTCCCCATAATAAAAAGGGTATAGAAATCACTCCCCATGCAATACAGTAACGAGGAGTCAAATATCCTTCCATAATATGCATAGCATACACATTAGGTATAACTGCAAACATACAAGTTATAGTAATCATACAAAACATAATACTTTTCTGTTTTTGAAACATATTTTATTTCCTCCTTATTTTTTAAGTTTATAATAATTGTTTTAATTGCTCTATACTTTTAGGATAGATATCGCAATTTTTTAATATGCCCTTTTGTGCAAGCAATTCTTTTATTTGCAAAAGCATAGGTTGTTTTAAATTTGATTTTTTTAATACTTCTTTATTACAAAAAACATTTTCTGCTGTATCGTCCGCTATAACACTCCCATTATAAAAAACAATTACTCTTTCTGCGAAACGATAAGCAAAATCCACATCATGAGTAGATATTACAAGTGTTTTTCCTTCATTTGAAAGTTTTTGAAACATATCTTCAAGCACTTGTTGATGAAAGGGGTCAAGTGCTGTATGAGGCTCATCAAATAATATCATTTTAGATTCCATAGCAATACAATCAGCAATCGTTACTTTCTTTTTTTCTCCTCCGCTCAAATAATGTGTTATTCTATTTTCAAATGATGTTAAACCCATTTTTTCCATAGCACTATAAACTCTTTTTTGCACTTCTTTTTGAGGGAGTTTTAAATTCATAGGACCAAAAGAAATTTCCTCCAAAACAGTAGGAGCAATAATTTGATTATCTGCCTCTTGAAATACAATTCCTACATTTTTTGTTAATTGCTTTCTATTCTTTTTTATAATTTTTTCTCCTTCCCAAATCATATCACCCTTTTCTGTAAAAAGTACACCATTCATACAAAGAAACAGTGTTGATTTTCCTGCTCCATTTGCTCCCATAATTGCAATTTTTTCACCAGCAAAAATATCTAAATTCACATTTTTTAATACTTCATTTTTGCCATCATAACAATAACATATATTTTTCATTTGTAATTGAGGTTTTTTATACATAATTCTTCCTTCTTAAATGTTGTATAATATGTATTTTACTGCTATCACTGTAAAAATATAGCAAACAGCTTTTATCACATCATAAATATTCCATATACTTTCTTTTTTTAAAAACGCTAATTCCCCATCATAGCACCGAGATACCATAGCTTGATAATATTTTTCTGCTTTTCTAATGGATAGTATTAATAAATTTGCTATACAGTTTACAAATGTTCTGCATGAAGTTTTAAAATCAATATATCCTAATCTGGAAAGTGATGCATTTTTTAATTGATACTGCACATCTATCAATATAAATATATAGCGATATATCATATACATCAATTCTATTACTATTTTAGGTATATGTAGCTTTTGTAGTATCCATATCATATCACAAAGAGGTGTTGACAATGCAAAAAAATATAATATACTAACTGATGCAAATGCTCTCATCATAACAAAAATACTTTTTAAAAATGACTGTTTTGTAACAGAAATAAAAAATATATTATTATAATTGATTTCTAAAGCAATAGCAATACAAGCAAAAAATATAAATAAAAAGGGGATAGTAAGCAGTTTGACATAATCATTCCATTTCACATGATTTTTGAATACATTACACAAAAACATTGTTACAAAAATATATATGGATACAGCGATATCTTGAAATAATAAACATAATATCAAAACAACCGCTGTAAATATAAATTTCAGCATAGCATGACAATTTGCAAAAGGGGAACGATAGGCAAATTCATCTATAAAAATCATTGTATTGTTCATATTTCCCCTCCTTATAAAATAATAAAGCGCCCTCATCTACCTAAGCAAAAAAAGGCGCAAAAATACCATAAATTGTGCCAATTATCACTCGTAATTGCTACTACCCACATCACAAAAAGGCAGGTCTTCTGACTTTGACATCATCGCTCATATTCCCCTTCCCGCAAAATATGCAGTGGTATATTTGAATACAGCTCAGTCAATACAGCGGCGGGACCGTATAAGATTTTCACTTATTTCCCTATTAAGCCAATTCTATTTTTATAGTTAACTACAATTATAAAAATAGAATAAGCACCTATTTGCTGAATTATTATAGTATTGTTTTTATTATAATATATTGTTTTTTATATGACAAGTATTTTTGTTGACATCAAAAAACAGAAAGTATATGATTAATTATATATTAGCTTATTGAAAAGGAGTGTTTTATTATGCTACAAAAATGTTTCAAATCAATGTTAATAGTTCTGTTTTGTTTTTGTATATTTATAATACCTGTTTTTGCACAAACAACTATTTATGATATGGCAAAAACATGGGCAGAAGCATGGCAAATGCGAAACGGACAACAAAGATACGACATGATGTCTAATGCTATGAAACAAAAATTTAAAAAAGAACAAGGGGATAACAATATGTCAATAGGCTGGTCTAGTCCTTGGGTAGAAAGCTATACAATAAAAACAGAAAATACAAACACTGAAATTTGCTATATTATGACAGATAGTACTGGTGAATATTATATCAAATGGGACTATATTGATTTTCAAAAACAAAATAATGAATGGAAAATTATTGCTTATACACAATCTGAATTATACAATTATGATAAATCTTCTCAAAGTATAAAAGATATTACTTGTGTTTATGAATATTATAATTTAGAAAAAGATATTTTTAATGAGTATCATTGTAATTTGTTTGCAAATGCTGTAAAACAAATGCTTTTAACACAATATCCCAAAAAATCTATATCAAATATTGCATTTTACCAAACTGGGAAAGATAATACTGGAAAAATAGAAACTATTTATATGGATATTACAGCAGATATTTCAGATATTCCCCAAAATCCAGCAAAACAGCAATCGCTCCAAGCATTAAAAAAACAAAATATGCAAAACTATATAAAAGAATTTGAAAACTACATACAACCAAAACAACAAAAATATACAATAGAAGCTAAAATTGATTTAGAAACGGAATGTATTTTCTCTATATCTATACAATCAAAATCATAACTATTTTTTTAGTATTAATTTAACAAAATTTTCATTTTGTTGTCATAATAATTTAATTTGTTTTTCTTTCCATAATATTCTATAATTAATCATGTTAATTATAGAATATGAGGAGGAAATAAAAGGATATGAACAAAGTTTGCAAAAAAATAATGCTATTGACTGCAATAGTAATGTTATGCAGTAGTATAGTGAATATCACTGCATTTGCTTACACTGTGCCAGAAACAATACATATTGGATTGTCAAATATAGGCAGTGCAATCACACTTTCAAACAAAAGTATTAATGTAGGCGCAGAAGAAAATGGAACATATGTTAGTGGGGGAACAATAAAGTCTGAAAAAGGATTTACATTTTCAGCAGGTAGTGGTACATATGGTGCAGTATCTTTATATTATGACAATTATGAATCTGCAAAACAAAATGCTGCTACCATTGCTAATGCCCTTCCCGCATATACAGGAGGAGGAAAATGGCAAATATATGTTTCTGGTATGACAGGAGAACAAGTCAGACAAAAAACAGGTTTGCCTGCTGAAAATGTTTCTTCTGTATCCAATATGATACTTGTGCAGTCTGGAGGAAAAACAATGTTTATTACAAACATGATTACACCTCAATTTGGTGCAGCAGATAATGATACTGGAGTTATCACGATAAACAACAAAGAATATAGAGGTAAAATACAGCCCACACGTGTGAATGGTGGCAGTATTATACCAGTAAATGCTGTTTCTATAGAAGAATATTTATATGGTGTTGTACCTTCTGAAATGTCACCTAGCTATGCAGGGGAAGCACTAAAAGCACAGGCTGTTGCTGCAAGAACATACGCAATTAAAAAAATGGATATGAAAGTACATGAAAATAAAGGGTATGACCTTTGCGATGGCACACATTGTCAATCATACAAAGGAAAATCAGCAGAATTTCCTGCTACAAATGCCGCAGTAGATGCTACAAAAGGATTAGTTATTTATCATAAGGGAGAACCCATAGAGGCTGTATTTTTCGCTAGTAGCGGAGGTTATACTGAAAATAGTGAAGATATATGGACTGCACCTCTTCCCTATTTAAAAGCAGTTCCAGATGTATATGAAGTGGATACCAATACATGGACAAAAAAAATTACTGCTGCACAGCTTACTAATTTAGCAAGTGCAAAAGGTGATAATATTGGACAAGTTACAGATATGGTAATTTCTAAAGTATCATTAGGAGGACGTATACAAGAATTAAAATTAGTAGGTACAAAAGGTACAAAAGTATTAACACGTGACCAAGTACGCACTTATTTTTCTTCTTTAAATGGCAGTTTTCCAAGTAAAATGTTTACAATAAATGGAAAAGGTGGAGGCCCTAAAACAACTGTCAGCATGAATACAAGACAATTATCAGATGTTTCTGATGCTGCAAATGTTACAAATAGCCCAGAAGAATCCATAGCAGATAATTATGTAATTGGCAGTGATTCATTACTTTTCCCAGAACTAGAAACATATAACACTACACCAACTAATGTATCAAACAATGTAACAAGTGCTGTAATGCAAAGAAATGTCACTGTTACAGGTGCTTCATCTGGTGCTGTCAGTACAAATAATGGTACAGGTGTTTTTGTAATAGAAGGAAAGGGAAATGGTCATGGTGCTGGTTTAAGTCAAAAAGGAGCACAAGGGCTTGCTTTACAAGGCAGTGATTTTTTAAGTATATTGTATCATTACTATACTGATGTTACAATAGAATAACAATAAACTCTTTTTCATAACTATACTTGTCAATATTTTATAAATTATATTATAAAATTCCCTAGAAAATTCTAGGGAATTTGACATTTTTAAAAAGTAGTATAAAATTTTTATTACAATAAAAACAATAACAGGAGAACAACTATGAAAAAACAAGATTTTTATTTTGAATTACCCCAGGAATTAATTGCACAACATCCTTTAAAAAATAGAGATTGCTCTCGTTTACTTGTATTAAATAAACAAACTGGTGAAATAGAGCATAAAACATTTCGAGATATACTACAATATTTAAAAAAAGGAGATTGTATTGTTATAAATGATACAAAAGTGTTGCCTGCACGACTAATAGGAGAAAAAAAAGACACTGGTGCAAAAATAGAATTATTACTTTTAATAAGAAAAGATATCAATACATGGGAGACATTAGTAAAACCAGGGAAAAAAGCAAAACCTGGTGATAAAATTATATTTGGTAACGGAAAATTAGAGGCGGAAATACTTGAAATTATAGAAGGTGGAAACCGTATTGTAAAATTTCATTATGATGGAGTTTTTGAAGAAATACTTGACGAATTGGGAGAAATGCCTCTCCCACCTTATATTACACAACGTTTAGAAGACAAAAACAGATACCAAACAGTCTATGCAAAACAACAAGGCTCCGCTGCTGCGCCCACAGCAGGATTACATTTTACACCAGAACTTTTAAATGAAATACAACAAAAAGGAATTTCTATTGCTTATTTAACACTTCATGTTGGTTTAGGTACTTTTCGTCCTGTAAAAGAAGAAAATATATTAGACCATAAAATGCATTCAGAATACTACATTATAGAACAGCAACAAGCAGACATCATAAATCAGACGAAAAAAGCAGGGGGTAGAATTATAGCAGTTGGTACAACAAGTACAAGAACATTAGAATCCATAGCAGACGAAAATGGATTTGTGAAAGCAAGTAGTGGCTGGACAAATATATTCATATATCCTGGACATCAATTTAAAACAGTAGACTGTTTAATAACAAATTTCCATTTGCCAGAATCCACATTAATTATGCTTGTTTCTGCACTTGCAGGCAAACAAAATGTACTTCATGCCTATGACATTGCTGTGCAACAAAAATATCGCTTTTTTAGTTTTGGAGATGCTATGCTGATTATATAATAAAAAGTAAAAGGTACTTCATAAAAAGTACCTTTTATTTTTTACATTTATTATTTATCTCTTAATTGTGCCTGCAATTCATTTGATAAACTATCTACAATTTCTTTCATTGCTTCTGTCACATCTTGGTCAACCAATGTTTTATCTGTTGCTCTAAATGTAATAGAATATGCTACAGATTTCAAACCTTTTTCTATCTGTTTTCCTTGATATACATCAAAAAGTGTAATACTTTCTAAATATTGTCCTGCGTGTTTTTGAATTACTTTTTCAATTTCTTTTACCGTAACAGTTTCCTTTACTACCATAGCAATATCTCTTGTTACAGATGGGAATTTAGGCAAAGGCTGATATTCTTTTACAAGGTCAGCATATTCTATCAATGCTGGCATATCTATAACAGATAAATACACTTTTGTACCAATACCATAATTTGTTGCAATTTGTGGGTGTAGTTCTCCCACATATCCAAATTGTTTATCATTGATGCAAATAGAGGCTGTTCTAGTAGGGTGCATCCAAGTAATATTTTTTTCTGTAATATAATCTACTTTATCACTCATACCCAATACTTCAAACAATCTTTCTACAATTCCCTTTATGTCATAAAAATCTATTTTACCATACATACCGATTGTTAATGTACTAATTTCATCTGGTAATTCTGTAATAGGTAATGCTTTTGGTAAATATACCTTTCCAATTTCAAACAATCCTGCTGATTCATTTCTTCTATTATAATTTGTTGCAAGAGAACTCAATATACCATTTAATGTAGTTGTTCTCATAATACTGTAATCTTCACCCAAAGGATTTGATATTGTTACGGTTTTTCTTAAATAACTATCAGTAGCAATATTCAATTTATCAAACACTTTAGGACTTTCAAAGCTGAATGTCATAGCCTCACAAAGACCACTTGACACCATATTTTGTTTTACAATAGCAGTAATAATTTGACCCCTATTTCTTTTTCCTACTGTTGGTGTACCTGCTGCTAATGTTGGCTCAATTTTATCATAACCATAAAATCTTGCCACTTCTTCTGCTAAATCTGCTTGTGCTTCCAAATCTGGGCGGAATGTAGGAACAGTTACACTATGATTTTGTCTATTTACTTCTAATCCAATATGTTCAAATATTGTTTGCATTTGTTCTTCTGAAATATCTGTTCCAAGAAGTTGATTAATTTTTTCTGGAGAATAATTTAACGTCCATTTTTCTCTTTTGTTAGGGTAGCAATCTACAACGCCTTTAACAACTTCGCCTGCGCCAAGCATTTCTACTAACTGTGCTGCTCTGTTTACTGCGTCCCATGCCATATTAGGGTCAAGACCTTTTTCATATTTACTAGATGCGTCTGTTCTCAATCCTAATTTCTTTGCTGTAACTCTAATATTAGAGCCATGGAATGTTGCAGATTCAAATAATATTGCTTCTGCATTTTCACTAATTTTTGAATTTTCACCACCCATAACACCTGCAATCGCAACTGCTTTTTGAGGGTCAGAAATCACAAGCATAGAGCTGTCCAAATTTCTTACATTGCCGTCCAATGTTGTAATCTGTTCACCATCTTTAGCATTACGTACAATAATTTTTCTTTCTGCAATACAATCTATATCAAATGCGTGCATTGGCTGTCCCATTTCAATCATAACATAATTTGTAATATCTACAATATTATTGATAGGTCTGATGCCTGCTGCTCTGAGTTTTTTTCTTAACCATCTTGGAGATGGCTCAATTTTTACATTTTTTACTACTCTTGCGGCATATCTTGGGCAAAGCTCTGGATTTTTAATTTCTACTGAAACATAATCAGATGCGTTTTCTCCTGCTTTTTCCTGTACTGTAATTTCTGGATATTGAAAAGGAATTTGATAAGTTGCTGCTGCTTCTCTTGCAATACCTAATACACTAAAGCAGTCTGGTCTATTTGATGTAATTTCAAATTCTACTACATCATCTTTTAAATCCAATACATCTACTACATTTTTACCCAATTCCACAGCCTCTGGGAAAACATATATACCATTTTCGCACGCCTCTGGAAAATCATGTAAATCAAATCCCAACTCTTGTATAGAGCAAAGCATACCTTCTGATGTAACACCTCTTAAATTGCCTGAATGTATTTTCACACCACCTGCTAATTTAGAATTATCCAATGCAACTGGTACATAATCTCCCTCTTTTAAATTCGTTGCACCTGTTACAATAGTCAAATCTGTTGATTTTCCGATATCTACTGTTGTAATCACCAATTTATCAGCATCTGGGTGTTTTACTATTTTTTTAATTTTTCCTGTTACAACATTTTCAATATCACCGCCCATAGTAGTATATCCCTCTACTTTTGAGCCTGTCATTGTAATATCTTCTATAAAATTTTTGATATCTGTTGTCACATTTGCATATTCTTTCAACCATGACATAGGTATATCCATGTTTCATTCTCTCCTCTCTTTATTGCCAGTTATATTAAAATTGTTTTAAAAATTTTACATCATTTTCAAACAATAATCTCAAATCTGTAATACCATATCTTTGCATTGCAACTCTTTCCAATCCCATACCAAATGCAAAACCGCTGTATTCTTCTGGGTCAATGCCAGACATTTTTAATACTTTTGGATGTACCATGCCACAGCCCAAAAGTTCTATATAACCCTCTCCCTTACAAACACGACAACCTTTTCCGCCACAAGCAAAACAAGACACGTCCATTTCTGCACTTGGTTCTGTAAATGGGAAATGGTGAGGTCTAAAACGTACTTTAACATCTTTACCGAATAATTCTTTTGCAAAAACAGCTAATGCTCCTTTTAAATCTCCCATTGTAATACCTTTATCTACTACCAATCCTTCTAATTGATGGAATACAGGGGAGTGTGTTGCGTCCACTTCATCAGAACGATATACTGTTCCAGGGCAAACAACTCTAATAGGTAATTTGCCTTTTTCCATTGTTCTAACTTGTACTGGTGAGGTTTGTGTTCTAAGCAATATATCACCATTAATATAAAATGTATCTTGTTCATCTTTTGCAGGGTGGTCTTTTGGTATATTCAACGCTTCAAAATTATAATAATCTTTCTCTACATCTGGACCTTCTGCAATTTCATATCCCATACCAATAAAAATATCAGAAATTTCATCAATAACAATACTCATAGGGTGCTTATGTCCGCAAGTGCATTTTCTTCCTGGCATAGTAACATCTATTGTTTCTGCTGCCAATTTGATTTCCTGTTCCGCAGCTAAAAGGCGTTTTTTTGCTTCTTCTAATTTCTGCTCAATATCTTGACGTACTTCATTTGCAAGCTGTCCTATTACAGGTCTTTCCTCTTTTGAAAGTTTGCCCATTTCTTTTAATACTGCTGTTAATTCTCCTTTTTTACCTAACAGTTTTACTTTTGCCTCTTCTAATTCTTTCATTTGTCCAATTTCTTTTAATGTGGCAATCGCTCTGTCATGAATTTCTTTTAATTTTTGTTTCATGTTCTCAATTCCTCTCTTTGTCAAAAATAAAAAACCTTCTTCCCAAAAAGGGACGAAGGCTATTAGTTCCGTGGTACCACCCAAATTCCTGTATAAAAATCATACAGGCACTTTTCACTGTATAACGCACAGCAAACGGATTTTCCTACTTTAATGGTTCAAAAAATCAGCTCCAGTGGGAACTTGGGCAATCTGCTTCACCAAAAATGCTTTCAGCCGGTGACATTTTCTCTCTAAGGCAGCAGCATTGCTTACTTTTCACTTTCATAGCTTTTATAATATTATAATGAATTTATTTTATCATATTTTTAACAGTTGTCAATATCATTTTTAAAAAATTTATTACCTAAATTTTTAAATAGTATCATTATTTTTTTATATATTTTACAAATTCTGTTGAATAATACACTTCAATTATGTTATAGTAAAATTGTAATATATTATGTAATGAAAAAAATAGGTTTTGTTAACTTAATATGAAAATAAAAATACAGAAAAGACTTTTAAAAAT
>OFHA01002379.1_pt1 | contig 11103 bp, 8 predicted proteins | sample 1521891 | NCBI WGS metagenome assembly OFHA01 (sample SAMEA3504089, study PRJEB24116) | mouse gut metagenome | biome: mouse gut; feature: mouse-associated habitat; material: faeces | place: Denmark | collected 2011 | reverse complement strand
CACCGTGGAAGGAGACACCCCTGCCAGCGCGGCTACATCGCGGATCGTCGCAGCCATATGTTCACCCTTTCTAATGATTCGGATTCAGCTTCCTGGAAGGAAATGAGATGGAATCCGGCCGATGCCGGTTTCACGGATTGCGGAAACAGCATGCATCAGCAGAGAGCCGGATGGTCAGTATTGCATCCGGTGTATGCAACAATGGTAGCATGAAACCGTTTCCGGGTGATGCAACATTTGCATAAAATTTCGAAAAAATCGCAAATTACTGGATTTTGTCCAAAGACATTCCGGTTTATCCGGGCATTTTGCTTGTGTTTGTCGCAAATCACGGAATTGTTTTCGGAAATTGTTGCGGAAATCATTGCATAAACAAATTCTCCGAAATACAATGAAAGCACTTACCGAGAAGGAGGGAATGACAGTGAAAGACAGACAGAATGAATCCATTCTGATCGTGCTGCCCCTGGATGGAGAAATCGTTGCCATCGATCAGGTTCCGGACCCGATTTTTTCCGGAAAAATGATGGGTGACGGTGCAGCGGTGATTCCGGAAAACGGAAAAATCGTTGCACCGGTGGACGGCACCCTCAGCATGATCGCAGCCACGAAGCATGCCTTCGGATTCAAGACCGAAAGCGGCCAGGACATCCTGGTGCATGTGGGACTCGAAACCGTGGGACTGGAGGGTGAGCCCTTCACCGTACATGCGAAAGCCGGCGACAAAGTGAAAAAAGGTGACTTGATTGCCGAAGTGGACCTGGATCTGCTGAAGGAAAAGGGCATCAACCCCATTACACCGGTCATCATCTGCGGCGACAGCAGCAGTCTGGTGATCGAGACAGCTTCGGGCAAGGGCAAAGCCGGGGAAACAGCCATCCTGACCCTGACACCGAAAGCGGAAGAAGCAGAAACCACAGCAGTATCTGCCGAAACTGGTGACAGCCGGCCGGCAGCGGAAAAGAAGGAATCCAAAGCAGGCAAAAAGCCGGAAGAGAAGAAAAAGAAGCGGAAGCTGAACATCAACTTCGATGTGCTCCAGAAATTCGGGAAGGCGCTCATGGTCGTGATCGCCGTCATGCCCGCAGCCGGCCTGATGATTTCCCTGGGCAAACTCGTGGCCATGACCGGTGCATCCGTTCCTGTGATTCTCACCATTGGTGCAGTCATGGAGAACATCGGCTGGGCCATCATCAACAACCTGAACCTGCTCTTCGCGATCGCCATCGGCGGCAGCTGGGCGAAGGAACGCGCAGGCGGTGCCTTTGCGGCATCCATTGCCTTTATCCTCATCAACAGCATCACCGGACAGATCTTCGGTGTGACCCAGGCCATGCTCGCGGATCCCGCGGCTGTCACTCACACGCTGTTCGGTCAGGAAATCGCCGTGGATGGCTACTTCACGAGTGTGCTCGGGGCCCCGGCTCTGAACATGGGTGTGTTTGTGGGCATGATTGCCGGCTTCACAGGCGCGATCATTTACAACAAATACTATAATTACCGCAAGCTGCCCGATGCGCTGGCGTTCTTCAACGGCAAGCGTTTCGTGCCTCTGGTGGTCATTGTATGGTCTGTGATCATTTCCCTGGTTCTCGCCATTGTATGGCCCATGATCCAGCTGGGCATCAACGAATTCGGTGTCTGGATTGCCAACTCCTCCGAGACATCGCCGATCCTGGCGCCGTTCATCTACGGAACCCTCGAGCGTCTGCTGCTGCCCTTCGGCCTGCATCACATGCTGACGATCCCGATGAACTACACCTCCTTCGGCGGTACATATGAAATCATGACAGGTGCCCAGGCAGGGACACAGGTATTCGGACAGGATCCTCTGTGGCTGGCATGGGTCAACGACCTGATCAACTACAAGAATGCCGGTGACATGGCGGCGTACAACGAGCTGCTGCAGACCGTGACTCCCGCGCGCTTCAAGGTCGGTCAGATGATCGGCGCGACGGGTCTGCTGCTGGGCATCACCTTCGCGATGTACCGCTGCGTGGATGCAGACAAGAAAAAGAAGTACAAGGGCATGTTCATTTCCCTGGCGCTGGCTGTCTTCCTGACAGGTGTGACAGAACCGCTGGAATTCATGTTCATGTTCTGCGCCGTGCCTCTGTACATCGTGTATGCCCTGCTGCAGGGATGCGCCTTCGCACTCGCGGGCATCTTCCACCTGCGGCTTCACAGCTTCGGCAACCTGGAGTTCCTGACGCGGATCCCGATGTCGCTGAATGCCGGCCTGCAGGGCGACCTGATCAACTTCGTCATTGCGTGCATCGCGTTCTTCGCCATCGGCTACTTTGTGGCGTACTTCATGATCCGCAAGTTCCACTATGCAACACCGGGGCGTCTGGGCAACTACCAGACCGATGATGATGACTCCGCTGCATCCGATGGAAACAAGGCGGCATCCGGTGACGGAAACAGCCAGCCGGAACGCATCATTGCGCTGCTGGGCGGCCGCGAGAACATCGTACTGGTGGATGCCTGCATGACGAGGCTCCGTGTGACGGTGAAGGATCCGGAAAAAGTGGCAGATGCCGCGGCGTGGAAAAAAGAAGGCGCCATGGGTCTGGTGCGCAAGGACTCCGGCATCCAGGCGGTCTATGGACCGAAGGCCGATGTCCTGAAATCCGATATCAACGACATTCTCTAGGACAGGATTCCCTGCCTTCTTCGGGCGGACCGCGGCTCATGACCCGGTTCGCCTTTTTTATACCCGGACCCGCTGCAGCGGCGGACGGGCAGATGCCGCCGGCTGCAGCCCTGCACAGGTCCGGGAGCCGACAGAGAAAAAGAGAAAGGACTCTATGAAACTGCTGACACTGAACACCCATTCCCTGGAAGAATCCGGGATGCCTGAAAAACAGGCAGCGTTTGCGAAAGCCGTGACCCGGTTCCGGCCCGATGTCATTGCCCTCCAGGAAGTCAACCAGCACAGGAATGCCCCGGCTGTGCCGATGCCCGAAGGGTATGTCCCTGCACAGCAGGCAGTGGTTCTCCGACGGGACAATCACGGCCTTGCCGTGGCCCGTCTCCTGGAACAGGAAGGCCTGCACTATCAGTGGAGCTGGCTGCCTGCAAAGGTGGGCTATGACAAATACGATGAAGGCCTGGCACTGTTTTCCAGAAAGCCGGTCCTGGAAACCGCGGATCTTCTGGTTTCGCGCACGGACGACTACTTCAATTACCGGACCCGCAGACTGCTGGGGATCCGCACGGAAGACGGATGGTTTTTCACGGTCCACATGAGCTGGTGGAACGATCCGCAAGAGCCCTTTGCCAGGCAGTGGGAAACGCTGCTGGACCTGCTTCCGAAGAACGGTCCCGTATATCTCATGGGGGATTTCAACGGTGATGCACAGGTATCCGGCCAGACATATGACCTGGTGAAGGCCTCGGGTTTCTGCGACACCTATGACCTGGCACAGACAAAGGACGAAGGCTGGACGGTCCAGGGTGTGATCGATGGCTGGCGCGATCAGGCTGCGGTGCCCGCCCGCCGCATCGATCAGATCTGGGCCCGCCATCCCGTGACTGTACGCTCCAGCCGCGTGGTCTTCAATGGGGCAGAAGAACCGGTGATCTCCGATCATTTCGGCATCCTGACTGAACTGCAGCCGGAAGAAGAACACTGACAGACCCGCCGCACAGCCGGTAATGGCTCCCGCATCCGATGATGCCGGGGGCCTTTTTCCATGTTTTGACAGCCTGTATCAGAAGCAGCGACTCCGGCGGATGCACAGCCGGGTGCAAAACCGGACAGACACAGCCGGTATCGGCACAGGGGGACGGGAGCCGCAAAAAAAGAGTATGCGCTTGCAGAAAGCGAATGAAAGGAATGAAAGCTTCACCCTTGGTATACTTTCAGACGATGAATTACTGCAACCAAGGAGGCATGAACAATGGAAACAATGCTGCAGTTTTTTGAATGGAATCTTCCTGACGACAGCCAGCTGTGGAATCAGGTGAAGGAAGCCGCGCAGGGACTCAGGGAAGCGGGCTTCACGAAGGTGTGGCTGCCGCCTGCCTACAAGGGCCAGGCCGGGCGTACGGATACCGGGTACGGGGTGTATGACATGTACGACCTGGGGGAATTCAATGCGAAGGGAGCCGTCAAGACAAAGTACGGTGCCCGCCAGGAATACCTGGATGCGGTGAATGCCCTCCGAAATGCGAAAATCGACGTGGTGGCGGACATCGTGTTCAATCACCGGATGGGATCGGATGCGACGGAAACCATTCAGGCGACAAACATGAACTGGCAGAACCGGAACGAACCGACGGGTCAGCAGCATCAGGTGGAGGTGTGGACAAAGTACACATTCCCGGAGCGCAACAACAAGTACTCGAGCTTCACCTGGGACTGGAATGATTTCACAGGAACCGACTATGACCAGTCGACGGGAGACAAAAACCTGCTGCAGTTTGAAGGCAAGTCCTGGAATGAAAATGTATCCAGGGAACAGGGCAACTTTGACTTCATCATGGGCGATGACGTGGACTTCAATGAAAAGGAAGTCGTGGAGGAGCTCTGCAACTGGGGGCGCTGGTATGTGCAGACGGCGCGGATCAACGCATTCCGGCTGGATGCGGTGAAGTCCATCGATTCGACGTTCTTCCCGGGCTGGCTGAAGGCCATGGAGAAGGAGCTGGGAAAACCGACCTATGCCGTCGGCGAGTTCTGGACACAGTATGTCCAGGAACTGGATCAGTACCTGGAGGACTGCGGCCATTCCATGGCGCTGTTCGATGTGCCCCTGCACTATCACCTTATGCAGGCGGGGCAGTCCAATGGCGGCTATGACCTGCGGACCATCTGGCGGGATACACTGACAGACCACCAGCCGGGGTATGCCTGTGCCTTTGTGGACAATCATGACACCCAGCCGGGGCAGTCCCTGGAGTCCTGGGTTCCCAACTGGTTCAAGCCCCAGGCCTATGCCATGATCCTGCTGCGGAGCCAGCCGTGTCCGTGTGTGTTCTACGGGGATCTCTATGGCATGAAGGACGGCAGCAACGGCCCTGTGCCGTTTCTGTGGGACATGGTGTGGATCCGGCGCAATCTGCTGAGCAACGAACTGACGGATTACTGGACGGATGACCCCCAGATGCTGGCGTGGCTCGTGCGGGGAGAACACCCGGTATTCGTGATCCTGACCGAAGGCGACTGGAAGCAGTATACGGTGCAGGAACCGGACATCGCGGGACGCACATTTGTGGACATCACCGATCCGGATCACAAAGTCACAGTGAATGAAAACGGCGAAGGCACCTTCACGTGCCGTCCGGGGTCCCTGGGAATCTATGTGACGGAAGAAGACTGGGCCAGGCGGGGCGAAGGACAGATCCCGCTGATGGACCCGGTGCCTGCGCAGGCGGCGGAGGTCACCGGCGGATCCCAGGCCGGTGAGCGGGAAGAAACAGACCCGGAGCGGTTTGTGCTCAGTGAGCCCTCCATGGCGGGGCAGGTCTTTGTGGACATCACGGATCCCGGCCGACGTGTGGTGGCGGATGAGAGCGGAGAAGCCGTGTTTGAACGCGGGGATGGCCCGGCCGGCGTGTTTGTCACGGAGGAACAGTGGAACCGTTTCGGCGGGCAGTGATCCGTCGTTTGATGCCGGCGGACGAAGACTGAATCCGGAAGTCCGATGCGGCAGGTCATCATCCGGTGGCCTGCCGTTTTCCAAAGGGCGGGCCTCCTGCGGGGAAGGCCGGTACCGGGCAGGACCGGGACACAGATCTGTGCAGTCGGCGGAAGAATCCGGCAGCGGTGACAAGATGGAGAGGTTTGTTACATAGAAAAAATAATCTTAAATTTCACTTTATACCATTTGGCACTAAATTCGGAAATGGCGTAATAAATTCCAGCCGGTGCCGCACAGGCCGGTGATACAATTTCACCATCGAAGAAATCCGGTGAATCAACCCGGGTTTATCGCAAAACCTGGTCGGACAGACATAAAGCAAGGAGGGATGCTATGCAGTACGGATATACCATGACGGATGCCACCCGGCAGATCGAGCCGTTTTGTGCGGGGAAGATTTTTCTGGACCAGAGGGGAGACGAATCCCGTCCGGGGTTCCGGCAGCTGCTGCTCACCCTGCGCAAAGGAGATACTGTGACGATTCCCTCCTTGTCGTGTCTTGGCAGCACGCTGCTGCAGCTGAGCTTGAAATGGGAAGAGCTCACGGACAAGGAAGTGTCTGTCAGTATTCTGGACTTTCCGGAACTGAAGACAGGAGACCGGCATTTTTCCCGGCTCATGGATTACCTGCTGGATACAGACCGCCAGATGCGCCGGAAGAAACAGGTGAACGGCATGCAGCGGGCCAGGGATGGCGGAAAACGCCTTGGCCGGAAGCCGAAGGCAATCCCCGACCGCTTTGGGGAGGTCTACGGGGAGTATGAAGCGGGCAATCTGTCAGCCCGGGATGCCGCGGGTCTGCTGGATGTCTCGCACACCACATTTCTGCGCTGGTGCCGCCGGGAGGAAACCCGGAAAGCGGAGCTGCACACCTGAAGCGGTGCACCCAGACCAGGACAGAATCTGACAGAATGACAGCCGGTTTCCGACAGGGGCCGGTTCTTTTTTGCTTTCCGGCAGAAAAGGGGCAGGGATGCCATTTATTCGAACGAAAAAGGGCAAAGGGAAAGTGAAATATAAAAAGCCACTGCTCTCTGTTGAAAATTTTTCAGAAAATTTGTGTAAACCTGTTGCAATCTCCTCCATCCTGTGCAAAACTTTGGCCATTGAAACCGATGAAGCGGAGATAACGGCAGCCAGGGCTGTACAGAGAGCCTGCGATGATGAGAGTCAGGTCAGGACCCAGCTGTCAAATGGACCGCGGAGGGCGCAGTGAAACGGGTGGCCGGAGTATTCTGCGACGGGAGGACACCGTAAAGGTCCGGGGATATGTCAGTATCCCGCAAGCGCATGGCCTGCCATGAACCAGGGTGGCACCGCGGATCGTGATGAAAGATTCGTCCCTGACAGAAGTGTTTTCTGTCAGGGATTTTTTTCATCGAAAGGAGCCGATCATGCACTGTTTCCCCACATATGAAGATGCAAAACGATATGCTGCCCTGGGATTTGACACCATGCCCGTGGCTGCATCCATTCTTTCGGACTTCATCACCCCCATGGAAGCCCTCCGGATCCTGAAACACGTGTCCAGCCACGTATATCTGCTGGAGAGCGCCAAAAAAAACGGCACCTGGGGCCGCTGGAGCTTTCTGGGGTATGAGCCCCGTATGGAAATCACCTGCATCGATCACGTCATGCACATCCAGGACCTGGAACTCGAGACTTGGGATCCTGTCATCCAGCTGCGGCAGATCATGGACAGGCACAGAAGCCCCCGGATCCACGGCATGCCGCCCTTTTCGGGAGGACTCGTCGGCTGGTTCTCCTACGATGCCATCCAGTACGCGGAACCATCGGCGAAGGTTTCCGTCCAGGATCCGGATGCGTTCCGGGACCTTGACCTGATGCTCTTTGACACCGTGATCGCCTTCGACCACCAGCGTCAGCAGATCCTGCTCATTGCCACCGTCGACCTGCACTGCCTGGACGTGTCGTGGAACCGGGCACAGCTGCAGATCGCCCACATGAAAGACCTGCTGGAAACCGGCACCAGAGCCGAAGAACCGGTAAGCCGGCTTGTATCCGACATCCGGCCGCTGTTTGACCGCCAGTCCTGGAGAAACATGGTGCAGCTGGCCAAAGGCCACATCCATGATGGAGACATCTTCCAGATCGTGCTCTCCAACCGGCTGTCTGCGGAATTTGAAGGCACCCTGCTGGAAACCTACCGCCACCTGCGCACCATCAACCCCTCTCCTTATATGTTCTATTTCTCCGGAACGGATGTCGAAGTCGCCGGTGCCAGTCCCGAAACACTGGTGAAACTCGAAGACGGCCGGCTGTCCACCTTTCCCCTGGCGGGGACCAGGAAACGGGGGGCCACAGAAGAGGAAGATCTGGTGCTGGAAGCTGAGCTCCTGGCGGATGAAAAGGAACTGGCGGAACACGACATGCTGGTGGATCTGGGGCGCAACGACCTGGGGCGCGTCTGTAGACCCGGCAGTGTGCAGGTGGAAACACTCCACGAAGTACAGCGGTTCTCCCATGTCATGCACCTGGCAAGTACGGTCACCGGACAGATCCGCACAGACCTGGACGCCCTGGATGCCATCCAGGCGGTGCTGCCGGCCGGCACGCTCTCCGGTGCCCCGAAGATCCGGGCCTGTCAGCTGATCGGCGAACTGGAGGGCACGAAACGGGGCATCTATGGCGGGTGCATCGGATATCTGGATTTTTCGGGAAACATGGACATGTGCATTGCCATCCGGCTGGTGTACCACAAGAACGGACAGGTGTTTGTCCGCAGCGGTGCGGGCATTGTCGCGGATTCAGATCCGGAGAAAGAGTATGAAGAGTGCCTGAACAAGGCGCGTTCCTCGCTGAGCGCCCTGCTGCAGGCCCAGGAGGACAGACTGTGATTCTGCTGATAGACAACTACGACAGCTTCACCTGGAATCTGGTCCAGATGACACAGGAACTCGGCGCCGATGTCCGGGTGGTCCGAAATGACCGGATCACGGTGGACGAAATCGGTCAGCTGCAGCCCACGCACATCCTCCTGTCACCCGGGCCGGGAAAACCGGCGGATGCGGGCATCACTCTGGAGGTGGTCCGCGCCTTTGCCGGCCGGATCCCCCTCTTCGGTGTCTGCCTGGGTCACCAGGCCATCTGTGAAGCCTTTGGCGCAACCGTTGCCCATGCACCCCGGCTCATGCACGGCAAGGCCAGCCGGATCCGGACGGAACCTGGTTCCCGACTCTTTGCCGGGCTCCCACCGGAATTCAGTGCCGGGCGGTATCACTCCCTGGCAGTCAGGGAAGACACCCTGCCCCCGGAACTGGTGGTGACAGCCCGAAGTGAAGACGGCCAGGTCATGGCCGTGGAACACGAAAGTCTGCCGGTGTTCGGGGTGCAGTTCCACCCGGAATCCATTCTCACGCCCCTGGGAAAGGACATCCTGGCCGGCTTTCTGAAACACACCGCACCGGCTGCATCCACCCTGCCCGGCGCACACACAACCCCACAGGAAGGAGAACCCGCATGATTCGCGAAGCCATTGAAAAAATCGTGAACAAGGAAGACCTCACGTATGAAGAAGCATATTCCGTCATGAATGAAATCATGGACGGAACCACCACCCCGACACAGAATGCCGCATTCCTGGCAGCACTGTCCGCCAAAAGCGCGAGAGCCGAAACAGCGGAAGAAATCGCCGGGTGTGCCGCTGCCATGCGGGAACACGCCACGCCGGTGAAGACAGACTTCGAGGTCTTTGAAATCGTGGGAACCGGCGGCGACGGATCCAATTCCTTCAACATCTCCACGGTCTCTGCCCTGGTGGCGGCAGCTGCCGGCATGAAAGTGGCCAAGCACGGCAACCGCGCGGCGAGCTCCCGGTGCGGCACAGCCGACTGCCTGGAAGCCCTGGGCGTGAACCTGGCCCAGGATCCGGAAAAGGCCAGGCAGATGCTGGAAGAAACCGGATTCTGCTTCTTTTTCGCCCAGCACTACCATGCCTCGATGAAGTATGTGGGCGCCATTCGCCGGGAGCTGGGGTTCCGCACGGTATTCAACATCCTGGGTCCTCTGACCAACCCCGCCTCTCCCTCCATGCAGCTGCTGGGGGTCTACGATGAATACCTCACCGAACCTCTGGCCCATGTGCTCTCGAACCTGGGCGTGAAGCGGGGCATGGTCGTGTATGGCCAGGACCGGCTGGACGAGATTTCCCTCTCGGCGCCCACCACGGTGTGCGAAATCCGGGATGGCTGGGTGAAAAAATACGAACTCACCCCGGAGCAGTTCGGTCTGACCCGCTGCCGGAAAGAAGACCTGACCGGCGGCACCCCGGACGAGAATGCGCGCATCGCCAGAGACATCCTGTTGGGAGAACGCGGCCCGAAGCGGGATGCCGTGCTGATGAATGCGGGGGCGGCTTTGTACATCGGCGGCAAAGCGGATACCATGGCCGCAGGCATCCGTCAGGCGGCGGAACTGATCGATTCCGGAAAGGCCCTCAAGACACTGGAGGCAGTCATTGCCGCAAGCCAGGCCTGAGGCGGTGGATCACATGGCGGAACCCACCATTCTGGAGACCCTTGCCTGTGCCGCACAGCGCAGGACACAGGAGAACAAACGGCGGCGACCACCGAGATCTACACTCTTTCCCTACACGACGCTCTTCCGATCTGAACAGCTCGAACAGCTGGTCCGGACAGCCCCTGGCCACCTGCCGCCCTTTGCCTTCGAGAAAGCCCTGCAAACCAAAGGGCTGTCTGTCATTGCCGAAGTGAAAAAGGCCAGCCCCTCCCGCGGCATCATTGACGACACATTCGCCTATCTGGACATTGCCCGCTCCTACGAAGCTGCCGGAGCCACCTGTATTTCCGTGCTCACGGAACCCACACAGTTTCTGGGCAGCGACGCGTATCTGAAAGAAATCGCCGAAAGAGTGAACATTCCGGTTCTCCGCAAGGATTTCATCGTGGATCCGTACATGATCCTGGAAGCCCGTTTACTGGGCGCCGATGCGGTGCTGCTCATCGTGAGCATGCTCGAAGACGGTCAGCTTCAGGCATATCTGCGTCTGGCGGATTCTCTGGGGCTTTCGGCGCTGGTGGAATGCCACGATGCAGACGAAGTGCGCCGGGCGTTCCAGGCCGGGGCCCGTGTCATTGGTGTGAACAACCGGGATCTGAAGACCTTCACGGTGGATACCGCCAACAGCCGGACTCTGGCGGGACTGGTCCCGGAAGAGACTCTGTTTGTATCCGAAAGCGGCATCCGGACAGCCGGGGATGCAGCCGCAGCGGCAGATTTTGCCGATGCCATCCTCGTGGGGGAAGCCCTGATGAAAGCCGGTGACAAGGCGGCAAAACTGGCGGAGCTCACCGGACAGCAGGCACCCGCTGCTGCGGATGAAGGCGGCCTTTGATGGAGCGCCGGGGCATCATGCAGGTGAAATTCTGCGGACTGCGGACCATGGCGGATGTGGAAGCGGCCAACCGGGTGCATC
>OFHA01002376.1_pt1 | contig 11119 bp, 10 predicted proteins | sample 1521891 | NCBI WGS metagenome assembly OFHA01 (sample SAMEA3504089, study PRJEB24116) | mouse gut metagenome | biome: mouse gut; feature: mouse-associated habitat; material: faeces | place: Denmark | collected 2011 | reverse complement strand
ACGGTAACTATGCGGCTTTCAGCCACTTTCACGGCTGTGCCGTGAATAATATAGGATTATTGTATACAGTTGCCAAAACCACCTTGGGTTCTGTTTTTTTCAGTTCTAAAAAAAGTTGTTCTGCCGTCATATGCTCTTTAGATTGATTGATCAATTCCAATAACAATTGCGCATATCGTGTCATCTTGTCACCGCCCCTATTTTAGAATTATTCTAATAATAATATTATTTCCAAATTTTGTCGATATAATTTAGAGAAATAATATAAAAATATATGGTAAAATAATTGGCAATGCCTTTGCGGCTTGTTTCCTCTGCACGTGCTGCGCATAAAATATGCCGGTCAGCACAATCTGCCCGGCATATCTTCCTGCGCCCTGCGGCTCTTTTAAAATTTCATTTACTATGCATCCAGGCTTTCTATGAACCTGCCAAAAGCCTGCTGCCCTTCGGGGGTACGTTTATAAACCCCTGCATCTGTCAGCACCTGCATAAATACAATGCCAATCTCTTTCCTGATGATTTCATCAATATTCGTCCCATCAACGCTTCCATACCCAGGCAGGAAGCCTTCCACCCAGTCAGCATGTTTTGCAAGGGCTTCATCCTCCCGGAGATTCCTGCCCCCCAATATGGCCTGCTTTAAGCTTTCCATTTCATCCTTTAACCGCGCCGGGAGCACAGCAAGCCCCATTACCTCAATCAGGCCAATATTCTCTTTCTTAATATGGTGGAGATTGGCATGGGGATGGAATACCCCAAGGGGGTGCTCCTGTGTGGTAATATTATTCCTCAGCACCAGGTCAAGCTCAAAGCACTCTCCCCTCTTACGGGCAATAGGCGTAATGGTATTGTGGGGTTCCCCTTCTGTCTCTGCAAAAATAAATGCATCCTCATCCGTATATCCTCTCCAATGGCCCAAAACCAGATCCGCCAGGGCGATTACCCGCTCCCTGTCCTTTGCCCTTAAGCGGATAACTGACATAGGCCACTTTACAATACCTGTTTCCACATCCTCAAAGCCCTTTACGGTAAAGGTTCTCTCCACCGGGGCCTTTGCCATGGCAAATTCATAATTGCCCCCCTGGAAATGGTCATGGCTTAAGATAGACCCGCCCACAATAGGAAGATCCGCATTGGAACCTACAAAATAGTGTGGGAACTGCCCTACGAAATCAAACAGCTTACAAAACGCCCCCCTGTCTATCTTCATAGGGATATGCTGTCCGTTAAAGACAATGCAGTGCTCATTATAATATACATAAGGAGAATACTGGAATCCCCACTGGTCTCCCTGGATAGTCACCGGGATAATTCTGTGGTTCTGCCTTGCAGGATGATCCACCCTCCCCGCATACCCTTCGTTTTCCCTGCAAAGCAGGCACTTGGGGTAACCGGACTGCTTTGCCGTCCTGGCCGCCGCTATGGCTTTGGGGTCTTTTTCCGGCTTGGATAAGTTAATGGTAATATCCAAATCCCCATATTCCGTGGAAGTTACCCACTTCATATCCTTCTTGATCCGGTAACGCCTGATATAATCAGAATCACAGCTCAGCTTATAATAATACTCCGTAGCTTTCACCGGATCCTGCCGATAATATTGCTCAAAGGTCCTGATCACTTCGCTGGGACGGGGCATTAAAATACTCATGATCTTCGTGTCAAACAGATCCCGGTATACAACGCCATCCTCCTTCAATATCCCCTTTTCAAAAGCATAGTCAAGCATCCTGCCAAGAATCCCTTCCAGGCCTTCTGTCCCGGTGCCTGAAATCCCAGCATCTTTCCCTTCCTCCAAGCCTGCCAGCTCATCCAGCCCAAACAGCTCCAACAGGCGGTTGGTTGTGTAAATCTTATCTGCCTCTGTAAGCAACCCTGTTTCCAGCCCATAGGCCACCAGTTTTCTGATATCCTCTTGTATCATCTTTGCTCTCCTATTCCGGTAATAATTTACAATATGCAGGGCCCGTCCCCGATCTCCACCACATAAAAGTCTGCAGCGTAACCGATCTTGGCCCGGTATGCCTCCCCTACCTGCTTGATAAATGCATCAATTGCACCGTCCTCAACAATGCTCACCGTACACCCGCCGAAGCCTGCCCCTGTCATGCGGGAGCCAATAACGCCCTCTACCTTCCAGGCTTCCTCAACCAGCGTGTCAAGCTCTATGCCTGTAACCTCATAATCATCCCGCAAAGATACATGGGAAGCATTCATCATCTGCCCAAACTGCGCAATGTCATTTGCTTTAAGGGCTTCCACTGCCTTGATGGTACGCTGGTTTTCATAAACCGCATGTTTCGCCCTGCGGATCCTTACCGGGTCTTTGATGGCAGACTTGTATTCTTCAAACTGCTCTTCGCTTAAATCCCCAAGCCCCCCGATCTCCACAACTTTCTGCAGCTCTGCAAGGGCTGTCTCGCACTCGCTCCTTCTCTCATTGTACTTGGAATCCCCAAGCCCTCTTTTCTTATTGCTGCAGGCAATCACAATCTTTGCCCCCGCCATTTTCACCGGGGCATATGTATAAGAAAGGTCCGCCGTATCCAAAAAGATCGCATGGTCCTTTTTGCCCATGGCAATGGCAAACTGGTCCATAATGCCGCAATTAACACCATTAAAATTGTTTTCTGCAAACTGCCCGATCAGCGCCAGATCCTGGTTGCCCACCTGGAAACCAAAGAATTCCCTTAACATTGCCCCAACCACCACTTCCACAGAAGCGGAAGAGGACAGGCCGGAACCATTGGGAATATTTCCATTTAAAAGAATGTCCATCCCGGCAGGGACCTGATAGCCCTTCTCCCCAAAAGCCCACATCACGCCCTTGGGATAATTGGTCCACCCGGCTTCCTTTGACGGCTTCAGCTCTTCCAGGGAAGACTCAATGATCCCCAGCCTCTCAAAATTCATGGAGAAAAAGCGCAGCTTCCTGTCCTCCCTCACCCTGGCAACGCCATAAGTACCAATGGTAAGGGCACAGGGGAATACATGCCCTCCGTTATAATCCGTATGCTCCCCAATCAGGTTCACCCTCCCCGGGGCGAAAAATACCTTTACACCCTCTGCATCCCCAAATACTTCCTCAAACTTCTTTAATACAATATCCTTCATTTCTGCCTCCCAATTTACCGCCTGGCGGATGTTAATCTTATCTATATTTTCATTATAGGGTAAGCGCCCTTGCAAACCTAGGACGGTTTGTTGCAAATACCTGTCAAAATGTTAACCGTTTAATTTATTCACCTGATTGATGAAATCTTCTATCTGCTTTAAGTATTCCTTGCTTTTTCTGGTTTCCCCCATCTGCATCTCCTTCCGGTAGGAAGAAGGGGACATCTTCTTCATCTGCTTAAATGATTTTGTAAAAACCAGGGGATCCGAATAGCCGCAGGATAAGGCAATGCTCTCCACCGGAAGGGAAGTAAGCTGCAAAAGCTCCGCCGCCCGGGTAATGCGGAAGGTGGTGAGAAACTGCTGGGGGGACATCCCCATGGCATTGCGGAACAGGGTATACAGATAACTCCTGTTAATGCATACATAATCCGCCACATCCGTCACTTTAATTGGGTTGCAGTAGTTGCTCAATATAAACTCCACCGCCCGCCTGACATATTGGTCCGCCTTATCCGTCTCCCCCCGTTCCTCAATATGGGCGCTCTCAGCTATCAGGGACAAAAACAAATGGAGCTGCCCGTTTCTCCGAAGATCATTGGCAATCCCCACTGTATTGTGCTCCATCATATCCATCACCGCCTGATAAAGCTCCGTCTCCCTGTCCGACTTAAACACAGGATTCGCCGCCGACAATCCCATGGACGTAATCAGTGCCTTTGCCATGCTCCCATAAAACCCTACCCAGATATATGTCCAGGGATTCACTTCATCCGCCTGATAAAAGGCAAGGGCGTCCGGCGGGATCAAAAAGCCAAATCCTCTCTCCAGGGAATATTCCCTCCCCCCAATGGAAAAGCGCCCCCTGCCCCCTAAAATAAAATGGATCACATAATGGGGCTTGATCGCCGGGCCAAAGCTGTGAAAAGGCTCTGTTTTCGACATGCCGCAGCAATTGACAAACAGGCTTCCGCTTTTCTCCCCGAAAAATTCCAATTGGTATGCCTTCTCCATTGTGCCGCTCCTTAATAATCATGATAGATTTATCAGTTATTTTAAAATCCAGGCTCCTGTTACCCCTCCGGCCCTTGCTGGCCTTCCGGCTCCTGTTGGCTCCCAGGCTCCTGCTGGCCTTCCGGCCCCGGCTGACCCTCTGGCTCCTGCTGGCTCTCTGGCTCTTGCTGGCTCTTTGGGCGGACTGCCAGGCCCTGGTCCCCACCGCCTGGAACAAGGTCAAGGGAAACACTTTCCCCATAGTCCTCCCCATGGATTGCTATTTCATATTCCCTGCCCTCAGAATCTGTTAATGCCAGGACCCAGGGGGTGTTGTCCACATCCCGCTGTACCAAAAGCCCTGTCAGCGACTGCCCCGGCAGCAACGGCTCCAGATTCTCCAGCACATCAACATGTATGGCGCTATCTCCCTGCTCATACAGCTTAAGGCCGGTAAAGGAAAGCTCCGTACCGTTTGTGAGGGCTATGGCTGTGGGGATCCGCACTGCCGCTTCCTCCTGCCCTTTAATTTCGGAAAGGGTTTCCAGGTAACCGTCATAGGACGCAATCAGGGCATCCATGATCTGAATCAGCAGGTCAATCTCATCGTCATGCATATCCGCCAGGTTATATGCCTCCACCTCTGCTACTTTGCCTTTCAATTCCAGGAGTGCGCCGTCAAAGGAGGCGTCATCAACATTTTTATGAATCTCCACCACCTGGTTATGCTTTTCTATTAACTGCACATACTTTTCCTGGGCCTCCCCCACCTTCTTCTCCGAAGGGCCGCAGGCAGTTAACATCAGGCTGGAAACAACTGCTATGGCCAAAAAGCAAATTCTTTTTTTCATCTATATCCTCTCCCATATATCCCAAGCCCCGCTTGCAATACTGCGCCAAAAATAAGTTTAAAACCGCAGGCCATGCCAGCCCCGGATTTCATTTACCCAAACACTGCATGAGGTTTCCCTGACAATGTAACTCTCTTCCACACTTCTTATAGTATAAAAAAAAAAGAGAGAAAAAGCAAGTTTTCGGCACTGGAAAAGGAAGCCATCCATTGGAGGGGTGTCCATTAGGCATAAAAATATCGTTGTTAATTAAATGACATTGCTTTCTGAGCTATTACATTATTTCTAAAATCCAATAAATACAGAACAATAAATTCTTCAATAAGGATAACAAATATGTTATTATTAATATAATAAGAAAATTGATAGGAAGTAAAAATATATCAGGAGAAAGCCGGTGATAATTATGAAAATATAATTCGTTAAAAGTATTTTGTGTCCATCTAAATGTACTTGTTAGTAAAAACCGGCCATCCGTTGTTCACTACAATTATTGTAGATTGTGATGTTTGCCCAATGACATATAGCTAAGTCCAGAATTTAATATTAGGAGAAATTTTTGAAATATGAGAAATAAAATATGCTACATTGCTTTATTAATTGTGGTTATTATTTCCGGCTGTTCTAAGGCTACTGACAGAATAAGCATCTCTGATTTTCAATGCATTGATGGCGAGTACCGATTTCAGTCAATACCATGGGGAAGCAGCATGCAGGAAACGGAAGCTATCCTTGGATACAAGCTGGAAGAGGCAAAAGAAGCGGCCCCTGGAACATACAAAATAGCTGATAAACTCAGTTTTTTGGGCATTAAAGGGGAAATGTATTTTTATTTTGAGGAAGGAGAATTGGCAGACTTATCCTTCAGGTCAGTGAGTGATGAAACGCTAGAAGAATTTTATCTCCAGGTATCGGAGGAATTTTCCAAGAGCTTTGGAATTAGTTCTAATGAACATGAAAATACAGGGACATATGCAGGTTCAACGGTAAAATCCACGGTACAGCGTTGGGATGGAAAGGGGAACACATCGCTGCAGGTGATACTTGCAAAAGGAGAGCCTACCAGGCATTCCATTACAATAGGAATTCTTAAAAGCAAATAAAACATTTCCCCCGTTCCGGTTACACCAAGGCAACCGGAACGGGGGAAATGTTTTTTGTGTGGCTCCTTGGCTGTAAATAGTAACCAGTTTGCAAATATGTAATAAACAAAAAACAGTTTGATTATGGTAAAGTTGTTCTTAACCGGTGTCATTCTATGCAGCCCTGGAAATTATTTTCTCAAATACAGCACAAAATCTAAGTGATGTACAGGTTGGAAAACTGTTTAACCGTTTCTTTACTGCAGAAACAGCAAGAAACGCAACGGGATTGGGGCTTGCTATCGCAAAAACATTGGTTGAACAAATGCGGGAACCATTACAGCACAATATCACGACAGTATCTTGAAGAATCCCAGAAAAGCCCATAAAATCAATGATTGTGCGGCTCAATGAGGTGCTTACTACACCACTACTACACCATTTTTAAAAGAGCCTTGAAATGACAATTACCAATATAAAATATATTTTGAAAAAGATAATTAAGCGGCAGCTTCCTTTTATGAAAGGGACTGCCGCTTTTTAGCAAGATTATATACCTTGTGCAATGCTCATGTACGGTAAAGAAGCAAGTAACCGAAAACAAGAGATAGACTGCCAGCACCACACTATTCCGAACCAAAGAAACCAAAAAGCAGAAAGCAAGCTATCTTATACAGTGCCATTCCCCAGTATTTTTTATTTTCCCAATCAAAGTTACAAATACATTTTATTGATACTCCATGCTCTGCCTTGAGTTCATTTCTATTATGCCGTATAATGAAAGCATATTTTAAGCAATCAAAATTAAAGTATACCCTACTTTATATGGAGGATATAAAATTGAAAAAAATAGCAATCATTGAAGATGATACCGATATTTGCAACATGATAACAAAGTTTCTGATAAATCACAATTATGAAGTGTATTCTGCCCCTAATGGAAGAGAGGGAATAGACCTATGCCAGAAATTTTTACCAGACCTTATCATTTTGGATTTAATGCTTCCAATTCTAAATGGCGATAGTGTGATAAAGCAATTAAGAACATATACAGATATTCCTGTAATTGTTGTGTCTGCAAAAACAATGGTACAATCCAAAATAGATTTACTGCGTTTGGGAGCAGATGACTATATGACAAAACCTTTTAACCTTTTTGAGTTACTTGCAAGGATTGAGGCTAACTTAAAAAGAAGTGTAACTGCTCCCATGAAAGCGGATATTCACTTAAAGTATAAGGATATTAAAATCGAAAACTGTAATGCCTATATAAAAGGAGCAATCGTACAATTTACATCAACAGAATTATCAATTTTAATCCTTCTGTTACAATATCCGCAAAAAATTTTTTCAAAACAAAATATTTATGAATCAATCTGGCAGGAAGAATATGCCTACGATAATGATACAATCAACACGCATATCAGTAACATTCGGAAAAAAATAAAAAAGCATACGGATACTGATTATATAGAAACTGTATGGGGGATTGGGTATAAACTGAAATAATTTTTATTTCTTTAGATTTTTTTTAGATTTGGATTGTAAATTAGCATGGAAAGGAGTTGGTAAAATGTCAGAGATTATTTGTCAAACAACAGAACTTTGTAAAAATTACAAAAATTTCCATGTATTACAAAATGTTAATTTTTCAATTAACCGGGGAGAAATATATGGGTTAGTCGGTGAAAACGGCGCTGGAAAGTCTACCCTAATCCGTATATTGACGGGATTAGCATTTAAAAGCAGCGGTATCATTACTCTGTTCGGAAAAACAGATTATTTGCAGCATGAACGTACTAAAATTGGCTGTACGATTGAAATGCCTGCATTGTATAAAGATATGACTGCAAAACAAAATTTAGAGATTCAGCGGGTACAAAGGGGCATTCCAGACCAAAAATGTATCTCAAAAACATTGGAACTTGTCGGACTGAATAATACGGAAAAAAAGAAAGTAAATAACTTTTCTTTGGGTATGAAACAGCGTTTGGCATTGGCTGTTGCTCTTTTGGGTGAGCCGGAATTTCTAATCTTAGATGAACCTGTCAATGGATTAGACCCAACAGGTATTATTGAACTTAGAGAGCTGCTTAAAAAGTTAGCCCGGGAAAACCATGTAACAATATTGATTTCAAGCCATATTTTAAGTGAGCTTAACCAGCTTGCAACTTGTTATGGCTTTTTACATCATGGTAAGCTGCTGAAACAAATTACGGCAGAAGAATTAAATGAAGAATGTAAGCGGCATATTAAACTGAAAACAGACGATACGAAAAAAACTGTTACTGTTTTGGAAGAACAGCTAAAAATCAAAAATTTTTCTGTATATCCAGACAATTTTATAAGGATATATGAGAAACTGGAAGAAACACATACTATTTCAAAAACGCTTTCTTCTAATGGCATTGTTGTTGAAGAAATGTCTGTACAAGGGGAAGAATTAGAAACCTATTTTGAAAATCTAATAGGAGGGTGCAGATATGTATAATCAGTTGAAATCTGAATTTCTGAAACTGAAATATTCCAAACTGTTTATAGCGGTTCCAATTCTTTTTTTGGCAGGGCTGATTTTGTATGGGAGTTTCAGCCTGTCCGCAGGGGGAACACAGCTCTTCGTTTCAGAGGGAGATGAAGAAACAAATGCTGCCATACAAGGAATTATTGGCTTTTTTGCATTTACATTTGAAAACATTGATACACCTAAATTTAGCGAAATTATGCAATCCTGTATATCCTGCAATGTATTTCTCTGGATTGTTACCCTCATTTTAACCATACAATTTTTCTGCTATGATTACTCTACGGGTACAATCAAACTCCCTGTTGCCTATGGAATAGATAGAGTAAAAGTTTACTTTGCAAAGACTATTGTTATTGTTTTATATAATGCAGTCTGCTATTTTATATTCAATACCATTACACTTTTGTTTACTTGTTTGCAGACCGGGTATCTCCCCGACACAACTGAGTTGGCACAATATTTAAGTTATGTCGGATTAAATTTTTTAGTATTGGTTTCATTTATCTTACTTTGCCTTACTATATGCATCTGCTTGAAAAATACCGGTATTATTGCAACTGTCATGTGTTTATTTACTTTGGGCGGCGCAGTAATATATACCGGGATATGGCAAGATTTTCACAGTCATGCAATATTAAAATATTTAGTCTGGCTCAATCCATTATACTATTGGATGAACATGGGAACTTTCCGGCTTGAATATGGGCTAATCAATGAAATAATCATATATTTTATTTTCAGTTTATTATTTTTACTGCCCCTGTCTGTTATACTTGTCAGAAAACAGGAGTTTAAGTAATTTTTATAAAACGAATAGTCAGCAGAAAATATTTTCTGAAATTCACCGAAGGAGAGAATGTTAATGATGTATTTATTACTGGTCTTATTAAATATAATATTGGCATTTTCTCTTTTTTCATGGAAACGCCAAATTTGTGAAATAACAAAACAGATTAGCGAAAACAAAAAACTGCGAATTTCCTTATCAAATAAGCAAATAGAAAAATTAGCAGGTATCATCAACGAAAAAAAACATTTAGAACAGAAAACAAATATCCAGATTATACAGGAAAAAGAGCAATTAAAACACTCTATTGCTAATATTAGCCATGATTTAAGAACGCCTTTAACATCAATCCAAGGATATCTAACACTTTTAAAAGATTGTGAAGATAAAGAAGAACAGGAACACTACTTTTCTGTTATTCAGGCAAAAACAGACTATTTAACAGAACTAGTGCAAATATTTTATGATTTGTCATTGATAGAAAGTGATGATTATATTCTGGGAATTGAAAAAATAGATGTAAACAGAATTGTAACCGACTGTCTGATTAGCAAATATAACGAATTAAAAGAACTGTCCCCCACTATTAAAATAGAAAATGCTCCTGTATGGATAACCGGAAATGCTGTTGCCTGCAAAAGAATTATTGATAACCTGGTTACAAACGCAATACGGTATTCTAATGATTATATTGAAATTGTGATGGACGCAGATGGTATCTTTACAGTAAAAAACACTACATCAGAATTAAAAAATATAGATGTTAATATACTATTTCAAAAATTTTATACAGTAGATACATCACGTTCAAACGGGAATACAGGGTTGGGGTTATATATTGTAAAAGAGTTATTAAATAAAATAGAGGGTGGTATAAAGGAAATTAGTTACAAAAATAATATATTAACAGTTTCTGTTTATTTTAAACTTTATAAGCAAAAATGTGATATTTGCTCTTTGGGGCAGAGAACAATATGATGTATCAGGCAGCCTGTATACTGTAAAACACCTGTTACTGAATGTGGCATATTTAGTGTTGGTTGCAGCGGCGGTATATCCAATAGCAACAATAAGAAAATGGAAGAAAAAGAAACAGACAACGAGATTGATACTCTTTGACATTATAAGGCATGGCATATTGCCACTACTGTTACTCTGTTTGCCCTATATGGTAAGTATTCCATTATGGGTAGTATGGTATTTTGTAAAAGACTTGTTCCTTGTTTTGTTGGTAAATTCAAGTCTGCTTTGGGTTATGGGATTATACAAAATATTATTTGCGGTATTCAAGACATGACAGACTACGTGCTGTTATTGCTCTGAATTATAAAAAGCAACTGTAAACCATACACTGTCCTATATGGGAGAAGGGGGGAATCATTTATGCCTTGTACAGAAGCATACAAGGAGCATATCGAATACACATTTAACGCCTTTTGCAGAGTTGTCATACACTATGCTGCTATCAACGCATGGCGTGATAGGGATAGGCGGCGGCAAAGGGAAATATCCTTTGAATACCTCACAGAAGAAAAGTTTTACCCGTTAAGCACAACAGATAAATATTTTATAGACCCTTGCAAGCAATACCCGGTTACGATATGCGGTCAGAGGGTTATCCTCACCAATGGGGAACTTGCCGAAGCCCTGTCCTCTCTGCCGGAGAAAAAGAGGGAAATCATCTACCTTTACTTTTTCGGGCGTTACACACAGCAGGAAATCGGGGAACTATACGGACGCTGCCGGAGTACGGCGTGGCATCACATAC
>OFHA01002372.1_pt1 | contig 11130 bp, 6 predicted proteins | sample 1521891 | NCBI WGS metagenome assembly OFHA01 (sample SAMEA3504089, study PRJEB24116) | mouse gut metagenome | biome: mouse gut; feature: mouse-associated habitat; material: faeces | place: Denmark | collected 2011 | reverse complement strand
AGAGAGGGAGAGAGGGAAGGAAGGAGGGAGAGAGTTTCTATACAGAGAACAAATATGAAAGGTTTTCAAACTGACTTTCATTTTCCAAGTATGGGAAGAACCCTAGAGTTAGTAACAAAGAACACAGAACACAACACATAGCAGACAAAAGTACAAAGCACACTCAAATAGAAAGAAAGGCATCAAAATAGTGAATGTGAGTACCTTTTTAATGGAGCACAAACACTCTCCCATTCTCCATGAGAACCCAATAAAATCCCTGTTGTCTCCAAAGACTTTGAGTAGGAATTCATCCAGTATCCTTTCTCTTCTATTTGGTTAGAGCTGACTCAAACCTGCAAGGTCCAGGACAGAAAAAATAGACTCCCTCATCCAATTTGGTATGTGTGTTTCCAGGTAGTGTTACAGATCCTCACATGCTTAGACCACTAAAATAGAGCACATCTATTCTACCACAGTTACGGAAGGCAACATTGTAAAAATCAAGGGGCTGGCTAGTTTTCCTAGTTGCTGGCACTGTGGTTGGCAACCTGTAGGTTGCTAGTCCTTGTGACAAATTTCACAGGAGTTGTCTAAGACTATCTGTATGTCAGAAATGTATGTTACAATTCATATCAGTAGGACATTTCAGTTATGAAGCAGCAAAAAATATTTTTACGGTTGGGGCACCACACAGCATAAGGAAGTATATATATGAAGGAACCGCAGTATTAAAAAGGTGGAGAACCACTCTATTGAACTTTGAAAACCGAAGCATGGTGTGCCTCCCAGACTGTCTTTGACATGAGTCTGAGATATACTTCTGACTCTGATCTTCTTGTTACCTTTTGTTTCTTGTGATCATATGGGGTTAACCTAGAAAGTATATTCAAATGCACTATGTGAGAGCATGTTCAGAATTCATTTTGTGAAGCAATGTGCTCTAGTATATTTAGGACAGAGCTGTCTTTGGGACCAGTCCTCTTCTGTATGCCTGTGTGTCATTCATTTTCTCTTTATTTGTTTATTGTTTTTTGTTTTTTCGAGGCAGGGATTCTCTGTTTAGCCCTGGTTGTCATGGAATTCAATCTGGAGTTCAGGCTGGCCTTGAACTCATAAATTTGCCTGCCCCTGCCTCTGCCTACCAAGAGCAGGGATAAAAGGTATGCACCACTACACTGTCTTCTTTTATTTATCATTCTGCTATTAACTTATTGTGTCTAGGTGGTTGTTTTCAATCTATTTTGTTTTATTTTATTTTATTTTATGAGGCATTTTCTTTATTTTCATTTCAAATGTTATCCCCTTCCCTGGTTTCCCCTCTGAAAACCCACTATGCCATCCCTCCTCTCAGTAATCAACAAAATACCCACTCCTACTTCCTAGTCCTGACATTCCCTTACACTGGGGTATAGAGCCTTCTCTTGAACAGGAGCTTCACCTCTCACTGGTGTCCAAATAGGCCATTCTCTGCTACATATGAAGCTGCAGCCATGGGCCCCGCCCTATGTACTCTTTGGTTGGTCTTTTTTTAATTGTATATTTTCTTTATATACATTTCAAATGATGTCCGTTTTCAGTTTCCCACCCTTCCAGAAACCCTCTATCCCATCCCCTCCCCACTGCTTTCATGAGGGTCTTCCTCCATCTGGATACCCATTCCCACATCGCATTGTGGTGGCTAGCAAGGTTACCTCTCTGTCTCCTCATCATTCTACAGCATATTGGTGATCCTGTGGATGATGGGGAAAAGAACACTGGATTCTGACCATTGCAGAGTACCATCCAGTACATCAATCTCAAGCCACACGTGGGTACATCTTCCTCAAAAGTATCTTGTCCTGTTCATAGCAGCTAGTTGGCTATTTGTGTACCTGGGCCAAGATTGAGGTGTCTGCTACCTGCACAAGCACTTCCCAATACACTTTGGGGATCATCTGTGCCAGGAAGTCAGGGTTGAACTCCACAGGGTTTTTGAGGATTTAAGTGGCCTGCAGGCTCAGACAGAACACTTGCATGCCCACACCCCACACATGTGAGTTTAGCAGGTTGTAGATTAGCAGTTTCACACTGTCACATTGGAGTTCTTGACAGGACTTATTTTTTTCATCATTAATTTAGTTATCTATTTACAATTTAAATGATAACTTCCTTCACAGTTTCCCATCAACAAATCCCCATTCCAATCCCCCTCTCCTCCCTTCTCTTTTGAAAAAGATTAGTTTGTGTTATTCTTCCACATCACACTCCATCACTGAGTGAAATCAGGGCAGGAACCCATGTAGGATTATAGGCAGGGTACATGGAGCAAGGCTGCTTATTGGCTTGTTTCTCAACACAGTTTTCTCAGCTTTTCTACTTACAAAATTTAAAAATGCCTTTTAACTTTTATTTTAATAACATATATGTATATATAAAAATGTTTTGTTTGCGTGAATGTCTGTGGGCCTTTTTTGTCCAGGGTTCACAGAGTCCATAAGAGGGAGCTTGGTCCCTTGATATTGGAGCTTCATGAGGCTGTGAGCTGCCACCTGAGTTCTGTGATTCAAATCCTGACCTTCTAAGAGAGCAGCCAGTTCTCTTAAACACTGACTCATTTTTCAAACACTACCCTCAGGTTGCTTTCTTATATATTTTATCACCATCTTTGCAGAGATAGCACCACTCACTGAGTACTGGATCCTCTCCCATCAACTGTTAATCAGCTGTCTCATGTGAGACTATGCCAGGGCCTAGCAAACACAGACGTGGATACTCACAGTCAGCTATTATATGGATCACAGGGCTCCCAATGGAGGACTAGAGAAAGTACACAAGAAGCTAAAGGAATCTGCAACCCTACAGATGGAACCACATTATTAACTTATCAGTACCACGGAGCTCTGGACTCTAGCTACATTTGTATCAAAAGGTGACCTAGTCAGCCATCACTGAAAGAGAGGCCCATTGGACAACCAAACTTTATATGCCCCAGTACAGGGCAACGCCAGAGCCAAAAAATAAATGGGAATTGGTGGGTAGGGAACTGGGGAGGAGGGTATGGGGAACTTTTGGTGTAGCATTGGAAATGTAATTGAGGAAAATACGTAATAAAAATATTTTTTTAAAAAAGAAGGATTGAAGTATCAAAAAAAAAAAAACAAAACCAAAAAAAAAAACAAAAAAACAAAAAAAGGGAAAATATCCAACAGTCAAATCAGACCCAGAACGACACAAATGGAATGTTTTCACCTATGTATGGAGTTAGCTTGTAAGGTTTATATATGTTTGTTTTTCATTTAGGGTAACAGAGATGAGCTATCTAGTAAGGAACCATAAAGAAGGAGGAGCTCTTCCAAGGAAGGGGAAGTAGAATATAGTGGTATAAAGGAATGAAGAAGACACTAAAATAGGAGGGTTAAATGTGGAGGGAAATATCAGGCCAAGCATCTGAGACTAGAAAGGTCATAAAACACTAAGTGAAAATCTGCCATCATAAATTTTGTTAAATAACCACAGCAGTAAAATGACTTCTCATGAATCCTAATGGCTCCACCCATATGTTAGTATATATGCCTCAGCCTTCATCAGAGGTGAGTTTCCTACAAAACTGGTAATAATCACAGAAAGACACAACTGGACAATGCACAGAGAGTGAGAGACTCAGAGAATTAAAGATTAAAGAGGATGCCTTTATCGAGCTCTCTCCTTCAAGAATCAGGAATCTATACAAAGAAAAATCAGAAAAATAATCCTGACCATAGGTAGAGATAATGGATAGTATCAATGAATTGTATCATGGGTATTCCATGTTTTTTTTGCCTAATATACACTTAAGAATGAGTGCATATTATGTGTGTTCTTGTTTTTGGGTGATGTTCTATAGGTATCTGTTAAATTCATTTGGCCCATAACTTCTGTTAGTTTCACTGTGTCTCTGAGTTCGATGGTAGGAGGATAAACAGGGAGATGGATACTTTCAGGTCACATAAGATGGAAAATTTAAAGAAAAATTTCTAAGAAAACAAATAAACATGGCTATAGCCTCATCTAATGTAGACAGATCCAATTTGAGGTTCCCTCTTCCCAGGTGACTTTAGCTTCATGTTAAGAAGGCAAACACTTACTAGCACACACAGGTTAACATAAAAGCATTTACAGCCATGTATAAAAACATCACACAAATGAACTAAGATATTATGTGGACGTTCCATGGCATAAATTTCAGAAAGACATAATTTTTTTACAGTTTATCTCAGCTTTAAAGTGTAAATCCTCAAAGGAGGGCCATGGTCCAGTGCTGTTCTCAATAGACAGCTCCTGATTTTCTAGACTCACCTCTTATATTAATCTGTGAAGTCACCTCACAATCTCACATTTCTTCTGCACAGCATTAGAGATGCCAATTAAAACTAGACTTTGGAAGTATATTAATAAGTTGGCCTTATCTTCATATTCCCTGCCCTTAATCATGGGAAACTCGCCCAGACTAGATGTCTCAGCCATTCTCACTGACAGTTTTCCTGATAAATAGGTGTTTGAGAGAAAGAAATTATTTTAAGACCCAACCAGTTTAGTTTATCAGGATATTTGAAATGAAGCTGACATCATTTGGCACAAAAAATAAAGAGAGTCTCCTGTTTTGTGGAGAACTGAGAGAGAATTAGGGACTGGGGCCAGGAGGGTAAGTGACTATCCTTAAGGAGAGTCAGTCCAGACCTGGAGGCTGGGTCTGACAGCATGCAGAGGAGTGCAGTTCAATTCCCAGCAGCTTCCTGGAAGGAGCACTGTTTCTCTTCAAAATGTGACAGGGATGGCACCCACAAGGGGGCAGAATGCAGTGGTGTTCTAGACTTCTTTTGAGCCATCATGGTACTGATTACCACTCTTTCACTTGCTATTACAGATGAGCAAACTCAATAGGGTGACAAGTAAGATCTGCTGACACCAGAATCTCTAATTGCAAAACCCTTACAGGGAATGCCAGCTTCCCTCCATGCTTGGAATAAAAAGAAAGGATTGGGCTCACAGGACTAAGCATCCTCTGACTAGCTTTTAGAGAAGAGGCTGCACTGAAGTCCAAAATTGAGACTTTGGTGTTTACTGAGAGTTTAAAAGCTAAGAACCTGTAACATTTGCTCTGTGGTACTGAAAAATATTGTTCTGAAAAGTGTATGAGAACATAAAGATGAACATGTAGCTTAAGGAGCACCATTACCCTGATAGAACATCAGGCACCTGACATTCATTTAATACACTGAAATACCCTCCAAATCCCAAAAAAACCCTCCTCAAGTGTACATTACAAGTTTCTGCTCCGGCTCATAAGATACAAGTCTTCAAGAAAACACAATATGGCACTAGTCAGAAAAAGAAGTCATTTATTGATCAAGTTGCCTTATTAACAAAAAATATCAGCAATGGGTTGACGTTGCTTAGCACCTACATAAATTTGGAGTAAATAGAAATAAAATTTCAGTAACAGATCAGGAGTACAATAAAAACATTATAATGTTACAGTAATATGGAGAGAAATAACTAGTGTTAAAGAATTCAAAACCCTGTCTAAGCTAGAGATGTGACTCGATGGTAGTGTTTGATTTGCATACATGCTAAACCCACCACCAGAAAAGAAAAACAAAACAGACACCAAAAAAAGAAGATACTCACAATTCAGTTTATCTGTTTGTTGTGAGTAAATCCACAGCAAATATGAATGGTTAACAACACAGGAAGGTATTATGCAAAGGAAGTCACACACACTCACCCTCATGCACACACACACACACACACACAAGGAAAAAGAACACAGAAGAAAAAAGAACAGTCCAGTCAGGAAGCTATTGAAGAGAGTCCTTTAAAACTTATGATAAAGAAGATAAAGTGTATTTCTTCACAATTGGTGGTTTCTGGTGGACAGTAATTAAGGATTCATTTTTATAGTTGGTGTTTGATATTTTCTAGGATCTTCTTTTTATAACCCCTAACGCTAGATAGAACAGAAATAAGGGTATATTAGAGAGAGGAATTAGAAAATCTCTGAATTTAATTTTTTTCCTTGTTCTTCTCCTTTAATTATGGCTACTAACAAACCACAACCAACTTGTGTAACCAACCACCAACCACCAGACTAAAAGTACAAGTTTTGACAATAAATCTTGTGCAAAGTTAATGCAGCAGGAGTTCTTCACTAATGGATGTTGTGAGTATGTAAATATAGTATTCCACCAAAGACTTACTAACTCTGATTTCTATACTTCTTGCAGTCAGCTGTTTACTATTTTAATATTAGTCATACCTGTTCTATGCAGTGCCATGTGTGTTGATGAAAATAATTTTCATCTCGGGAACACAAATGAAATGCAAATATTGTGTGTAAATCTCTGTTAGTGTTGCTTCATGAACATGATTTATCCATGGAGTTACAGTACTAATGGTCTGTGCATGCAGTATACTGTGTCTGTGATGATAAAGAGTCTCACCGGCGAGAACACACACACACAGGACACACTCAGATCCTTCTGCAGCATAGCTTTAATCCATCTCAAGAGAAAGATGATTAGCTTTTGGGCGAGGAGGCTTAGAACACAGGAAACTCGGTCCTTAAATAGACCACAAGAAGTGTTAGAGACATATTTCACCCTAAGGGCTGCTCACTATCAGCCCATATGACGCCACAGAACAGGAAGGGCACAAAGAATGGAAAAATACCCCAGCACATACACAGACTATTTCTTTACCAGTTAGAACAACGGATGTCAGCGCCATCTTGTAATGGAGATTGAAAGGGCAGCTCCTCACAGTATACATTCAGTGTACATAGCTAGATATTCCTATTTAGTATTTTATGATATACTATATATAACATACAGTGTATACTTAGAAGATGAATCCAGTACAGGATTAGGATTTTTAAAAAGTTGTGTGAGAGCTTTGTGATAATATATATATATATATATATCTTAATAGACTTGGCTGAGTTTCTGGAGCCATTTATGTGTTCTTTTCCAATGAATCATAATTTCCTTTTATTCTGTGACTGGGAGAGACAGACTTATTATAAGAAAGAAAACCATTAGCCTGGGATCTCTCCTATTATAAGTATTCCTTGGGTCTGGGTGGTCAATTAGACAGAAACCATGTCTTGGTATACTGGTTGTAATCTGAGAAATTTGTTGCAACCAATCACTCCATCTCTCAGGACACTTGAGTTAATGTAACTTCCTAAAAGGTCTAAAAATTAGAAAGACACACACTAGGTACATGCACACCACACATTCTGACTCTGTCTCTGATTCTGAATCTCCCTTTGACTGTCCCTGTGACTCTGCCTGTCCTTCCTTTTCTCCTTCTTCATTCTCTATCTCAGCCTGTTTCTCAACCTCTGCATCTGTGTCTGCCTGTGTTTCTTCCTTTTCCTCTTCTTTTGCTTGTGCAGCTGCCTATTCATTAGTGCTGAGATATCATGCAGAATAATGTAGTTTTAGAACTGATCTACTGTGGAATTTGTTTTACCTCAACACTAGGTGCCTGTCTACCTACTACTAAAACCATTTAATTGATTTTCAATCTTCAATATAATCAGAGATGTATCCAAATTCATAGGGCAACAATTGCTATGTAACTGTCTGATGCTCATCGGTCACTGCACTGTTTTGAACAAAGAGTTTTTTAGTCAGAAGTTTAAGCACAGGCAGATAACATTATTGCAAGCATACAGTCCTGTCTTGATTTCAATGAGGTAAAAATTGGGACCCAAATCTACCAAATGATGTAATGGATTCTTTCTGTTTTCAACTTTCAGGTTTTAAACTGTGTTATCTAGGGAAGTCTGGACAACACCTTAATCAGAGCTGGTAAGTGGAGACAGGAACTGAAGCAAAGACTATGGAAGAACTCTGGCTTACTCTCCTCCAGGTCATTGGGATGTGGGGTCCTAGGTGGTGTAAAACAGAAAAGAAAGAAAAAATAAGTATCAAATATATCAAAATTTTTGACCTACATCCACATTTTGAGGTCCTCTCCTAATAGTATGTGTGATCATTTGGAAATCAAGTTTTATATGGCAATTGGTAAACTGTAGAATTTTCATTATTTCTATTTTATGAATGTTTTACCTGAAGGGGTGTGTCTGCTGCCTGTGCACTAAACTGGACCGTGTAGAGATCAGAAGTTAGATAGTATCAGATCCCCTGAAACAGCACTTACCTGTGGCTGTGACAAACAAGATGGGCCCTGGTAATTGAATCCTGTAACCTGTGCACAGGGGCCAATGATCTTATACTCTAAGCCATGTACCACCTCCCCATTTTCTCATGAGCGAAAAATGGTGTAGGAATACAATCTTTCTCAAAAGGTCCAAATTCATCTAAGAGTAAATTAATTCTTATAAGGCTCTCTTAAAAAATCACCACCACTACAGCAAGAAAAAAATAGATAAAGAGAGAGAAATCTGAATAGGATGTTTGTGATCTGTGGTGAATTCTGACCAAGAGTAAGCTAATACACTATATAAAGCTGTACTGAGAAGCATTAAGAAGGCAGGTATCTCACTCTGAACAGGGCTAAGGTTGTTTCGACTGTATTGGCTTTATTCTTCTGGAGATTCTTGTCAGGAATTGCGAGCATTTACCAGACCACAACAGGAAACCTTCCATATGTCTCCTTTGGTGTCTGGGCATAGGATATGTGAGATGCATCAAGACTGATTAAAGGTCATGTTCCCTAGATGTGAAACTGTTTCCAGGAATACGATGATATACAAAAGGTCAGCTCCAGAATACATAGCATCAGGTCTTTCTTGGCCAATTCAAAATTGGAGCCAAAATCTCAAGAGACAATGTATGTGTTGACAGACTTGCTGCTATCACACAGGTCGTGGCTTCAATTTCCAGCAATTACATTGTGACTGTTTCTCTGTCTCTCTATCTGTCTCTCTGTCTCTCTGTCTCTCTGCCTCTCTCTCTTTCCTTCTAACTTTCCCACTCTCTGTATTGCTATCTCTCTGTATCTCAGTCTCAGTCTGTGTTTCTCTCTTTCCCTCTCACTCCCTGCCCCCCCTTTCTTTCTCATCCTCCCTGTAATTCCAGCAGCATATGCTGCTGTATCCTCTTCTGTCCTCTGATGTATTACATATATGAAGTGTCCATGCAAACTGTAATGTTAGCAAACAACCATATCTGCCTTCGCAGATTGAAAAAATAAATAAAAAAATAATGTCTAGATTAGGAGTCTCAATCATCTGTGAAAGGTAGGAGAGAGTGATCACTGTGTGTCACCTCATTTAGAAACAGAGTACCCAAGGAATAGAGCCTACTCCCCACACCCATGGAATGAACACCACATGCAAGAGGAGGGATTTTGGAAGAGGAACTCATTCCTGGTCTTTCCAAGAGGAGTGTTTTGGTGGGTGAGCACATCAACAGAACAGAGTTCTCACAGCATGTAATTGCCCCCTCCCACCAGAAACCAAAGTCACCTTGGTGGGACCAGGAGCAGTTCACCTGCCTCTTCAGGTTGCTTTTGTTTAACTGCCTTTGGAGACAACAGTTGGAGCTGCTGCTACCTGCTGGAAAGTTGGCTTCTAATGGGACAATTCATTGGTCTGTAGAATTCAAACAATTTTGGACCCTATGAAAGTAATGGATTGTCCAAATGCTCCCGGACTGAGAATCTTAGGGAAGCTCTAGGTTTTTTCTTAATCTGCAATGTCATTTAGACATTAGAGCAAGCAGAGATGATTTGCTCCTTCTCTTAGGCAATCAGATTTTATCCTGGAAGACAACCGTTGTGAGCCTTGAGAGGGTTTGCTGGAGGAGAAGGGATATTGACAGTGCTCTACCCAACCTGCAAGGCACACAGCTAGACCTTGTTCCCTCTGATGCATAGAAGTGTCTGATGGTATTAGATGGGATTCTTGATGAGGACAGAATCTGAGGAAAGGTTCCTGGTAGAGAAATGAAGTGCAGTTATACAACCTAGAAAGTATATACCATTGATCATTGTGAGCCTGAAACAGAAAGCACCCAAGCATTGGACCTAATGTATGATTGGTGAGACAGATTGAAGAGATTTTGTTTGTTTTGAATTCTCTGTATAGGTATGGATACATTGTCTCATGGGAAGGGGGAGTGTGGATTCCCTGTGGTTACTAAAATAGAAGAAGTTGTAAACAGCCTATGGAAATGTGGCAAGTCCAAGTGTATGCTGTGCATGAGCTGCCAGTGTTCAGAAATGCTGAGCCATCACTTCAGATTCAATAAGATATTTAAAGAAGAAAACCAGAAGAAAAAACTTAAGGGGACTGTTGTGAATTTTAATGAGACATTTTTAATTATTTTTACTGATTTATATAACATATGCCAAATGGTGTGTCCAGTCTTTTAAACATGGCTTGATTGTTCCTTTCAAAGTATCTTGATTATTACTCCCAGAGACAGGATTTACAATCTGTACATTCAAATTCTTATTTGTACTTCCCAATTCCTCCCTGTTTCTTTTGTTTTTCTTCTCTGGAACTGGATATTTCTGTATAGTCCTAGATTTCTGTGCTTTCCTGTGCAGATCAGCAGAGAATTCATCTCTACCTGGTTTTGATTCCCATATCCTGAGATTAAAGTCCTTTCTAAGCAGATCTCAACACCTTTTTTTAAAATTTTCTGTCTCACAGTTCTTGAAGAATAGATGGGGGAGCAGAGAAAATTTCACCCCAAAAAATTGGCAATTAGTGGCTGCAGGTGTGAGGGCCAGTTTTCTTCATAGATTTGGCTCCTCAGAGGCTGCCCATGTTCCAGTGGATGTGTTTCCCTAACCCCACATATGTAGTCAGCACTAAATTCACTCAGTGGTCTTTATTAAAATGTGCATGGAATTAAGGCTAAAAGTGATACAGGAGAAATGGAGAGCAATTCAAGGAGGAGAAGATGGTGATGGATTTACTCAAACTCATTATGTTTATGTACAAAGTTCTTCAGCAAAACATTTAAAACTAAGTAAGTAAGTAAATAAGTAAATAAGTAAGCAATAAGCAAGCAAGCAAGTAAGTAAAAAATAAATATATGTGTAAATAGACAAATATATTTTTATGCAATCTCACGTGCAATAGGCATGAAAGTGTGTGTGTGTGTGTGTGTGTGTGTGTGTCTTTGTGTGTGTGTCTTTGTGTGTGTGTGC
>OFHA01002368.1_pt1 | contig 11142 bp, 12 predicted proteins | sample 1521891 | NCBI WGS metagenome assembly OFHA01 (sample SAMEA3504089, study PRJEB24116) | mouse gut metagenome | biome: mouse gut; feature: mouse-associated habitat; material: faeces | place: Denmark | collected 2011 | reverse complement strand
TTTCATCAGACAGCGTAAAATCGTCCTGAATGGAAAGTTTTTTCCCATGCAGCGCTGGCCGTCCCCTTTTTCCAGTACGCTGCGGCGGCAGGTCATAAATGACAGAATCAGACCTTGCATTTCCGATAAGGTCAAGGTTCTCATATTCATCCACGATGGAAACAAGGTTCTTTTTTACATACCAGCTGTCACAAAGGATGATAACATTTTTTTTATTGCTGAATTCCGGCATCGCCTGACGGACCATGGATGCAGCAAGTTCCAGCTTTGACTCCTTTTTTTGCCACATACGGTATCCAAGCGGAACAGAAAGGTAATGGATCCTGTTTTTATTCCACACCGGGACGCAGAGCATTACGCTTACGAAACAATGTCCGTTCAGATAGTTTGAGCCATTATGCGCTGCATGGTCAAAAAGTTTTGAAACATCTTCAAATTTTTTTCCAAACTTCGGGGCCATTGTGTCATCAATGCACAGAAAAACAGGCTGTGAAGAAAGTTTTTCCGGTATGAGTTTTAAAGCCATGCCAGCAGTAACATTCATAAATCTGGAATAATCGGCCTTTGCATAAGAGCAGGCATAGTAAAATGCATTCAGGGATTTTTTTGTAATCCCTGATAAAAAATGTCTGTAAAGGGACCGGATGGAAACTGCTGACTCCATGGCAAGTATAGATAACACCAGCAGAAAAAGGGTTTCAATAGTCGGTGCGGAAAAAGTTTTAAAATAAATATAAAAATAACGGTACAGTCTACCAATTAGATTATTTTCGTTGTATAATAAGTCTGACGTACAAGGTCACTCTCTTTCGTATAGTTTTGTGTGCAAACTTATTATACATGAGAAAGTACCTTGTGCGTTATTTTATTTTTTAAAAAGTTGTAAAGTGGTGTTTACAATCAGACAAAGTTTAATGAAACGGCTGCCTGGAAGTTTGCAAAGTGGCTGCCTCATGTATGGTCAGAAGATAAAAAAATAAGATATCTGGCGGCAGATGCGGATCAGGCAAGCGATGTTTTTTATGAGCTGACGAGAATCTTTCGGGGAAGAACGAAGGATGAGGAGGAAGCAGACAAAACAAATGAGCGGCTGCCGAAGCCGTATTATGTTTTGTTTATTTCGGATCCGGAATTGCTGGAAGGAGAATTAATCGCCAGATATGTATTGGAAAAAAATCAGATGTACGGCTTAACCACGTTTATTCTGGCAAAACATTACGAAGAGCTGCCCAACACCTGTGATTTTATTATTGAGAATACGACGGAATTTCAGGGAATGTACGATGTTGCCGCAGGTGAATCACAAAAACAGAGAATTGCGTTTGACCATATAAACGACAGAGAGCTGGAAAAATTTTCCAGGTATCTGGCCTCTCTGCAGGTGCGTGAAATAGAAAAAGGCGGAGAGATACCAAATCAGCTGAGCTTTTTTGAGATGTTTTCCGTTGCACGGCCGGAGGATCTGCCAGTCAAAGACAACTGGGTAAAAAACAGAACCTACGATAATATCAGAGGCATGATCGGAGCGAAAGCCGGCGGGGCGCCCTGCTATCTGGACGTGCACGAAAAATATCATGGACCTCATGGACTGATCGCCGGTACCACAGGCTCCGGGAAATCAGAGACGCTGCAGACGTACCTGCTTTCGCTCGCAGTGAATTATAGTCCGGATGATATTGCGTTTTTTATTATTGACTATAAGGGAGGCGGAATGGCCAATCTGTTTGAGGGACTTCCTCACCTGGCGGGACAGATTTCAAACCTGTCGGGAAATCTGGTGAAACGCGCAATGATTTCGATTAAGAGTGAGAATCGCAGAAGGCAGAGAATATTTAACGAACATGGCGTGAATAACATTAATTTGTATACAAAGCTGTACAAAAGCGGAGAGGCGGCTCTTCCGGTGCCGCATCTGTTTATTATTATAGATGAATTCGCAGAGCTTAAGAGAGAAGAAGCGGATTTTATGCGTGAACTGATCTCGGTGGCGCAGGTCGGCCGCAGTCTTGGCGTACATCTGATACTTGCCACGCAAAAGCCGGGCGGTACGGTTGACGATAATATCTGGAGTAATTCCAGATTCCGTTTGTGTCTGCGGGTGCAGGACAGGCAGGACAGCATGGACATGCTGCACAAACCGGACGCAGCGTATCTGTTACAGGCCGGGCGGTGTTATCTGCAGGTCGGCAGCGATGAAATCTATGAACAGTTTCAGTCCGGATACAGCGGCGCTGCTTATGAAGAAAATGTGGATACGGGCAATACAGAGATCGCAAAGCTGTTAAATGTAAACGGTACTGTGGAGATGACTGGAAATTCCGTAAAACTGTCTCAAAAGAAAAAAGTGGAATATCGGTGGATCGAGCAGCTGATAGCAGTCCTTAACACCGCACAGACAGAATCGGAAATACAGGCAGGCGAATCTTTGGAAGATAAAGAAAAAATGTCGCAGCTGATACAGGCAATGTATAAAGAAATGCAGCGGCAGGAACTGGATTATTCGGAAAGCGGATACAACTCTAACTGCCTCTGTAATTTTGTGGAATTGTATGCAAAAATCAGCGGGGAAAACGAAACAGACAATTTGATTCGGCAGATTTTGGCGCAGGCCGCTGTGCACAAAATAAAGCTGCCGCAGAAAAAAGAAAAGACGCAGCTGGATGCCGTGAAGAAGTATCTGGCTATAGCGGCTCAGAAACTGGGATATGAGTATCATATGCAGATGTGGATGCCGGTGCTGCCGGATTGCATTTATCTGGAAGAATTTAAAGAATTCCAAAACGGCTGCTATCAGGATGGGAGCTGGCCGAAGAGGCAGAGCCAATGGAGTCTTGAGATTGTAATTGGAAAGCTGGATGATCCGGAAAACCAGAATCAGATGCCGCTGCTGGTCGATTTTGCCAAAACCGGGCATCTGGCAATTTTTGGAATGGTGGCCAGCGGAAGAAGTACGCTGATGCAGACGATGATCTATGCGCTGATACATCGATACACACCAGAGGATATCAATATCTATGGACTGGATTTCAGCAGCAGGATGATGTCGGCGTTTGAGGATGCCCCGCATGTAGGCGGCATTATGTATGAAAATGATCTGCATAAGATCGGCTGTTTCTTTCATATGCTGAATCGAATTGCGGAAACGCGCAAGGAATTGTTTTGCGGAGGTAATTACAGCCAGTATGTACGGATGCATGGTGCGACGCTTCCGGCGGTGATACTGTTTATTGATAATTATGCCTCTTTTAAAGAAAAAACAAATCAGAAATATGAAGATATGCTGATAAAGTTCGCCAAAGAAGGAGTCAGCCAGGGTATCTTTCTGGTTGTATCGGACAGCGGCGTCGGGATCAATGATCTTTCCCCGCGCGTATGTGAAAATATAAATACGTCTTTGTGTCTGCAGCTGCAGGACAAGTATGAGTATATTGATCGGCTTCATGTCAGTCATCTTGAGAAACTGCCGGAAAGCGGAATCCGGGGCAGAGGGCTGGCCGTTTATGAAGATCAGGTATTGGAGTATCAGACGGCGCTTTGCGCGGAGGCAGAGAACGATTATGAGCGAATGAAGTATATTGGCGCCAGATGCGCACAGATGAAAGGAGACTGGAAAGGAAAGACAGCCAGAAAAACGCCGGAGATCCCCAAAACGCCAGTGTGGACAAAATTTCATGAACTGGAAGAATACAAAGAGCTGCTGGCAAAGAAAGGTATGCTGCCGGTGGCTTATGACGCAGAGAGCGCTCTGCTGTACGGAATAAATCTCAGACATATTTACTGCTATATGGCGTATGGTACGGGCAGGTCCGGGAAGACAAATTTCCTCAAAGTCTGTATTCAGGCGGCAAAAGAAAAAAATGGAAAGGTTTGTATTATAGACCCTGCTCCTGACATTGGAACAGGAGAACTGGAAGGTTATAAGGATGATGGAATTAACAGTTATGCGTCAGATGAAGAGACTGTTTTTCGGTTTTTCCAGGAGTTGACGCCTGTTTTTGTAGAAAGAAATAAAAAGAAGCTGGAACTCGACAGACGAGGGTATACAGAAGACGAGATTTGGGATATTATGGGAAATGAGCAGCCATATTTCATTTTTATTGAACATATGGAACGATTTATTGATTTAATACACAAACCAAAATATGAAATGAAGGGATTTTTAAATACCATCCTGACCAAAGGACGATTTCATAATATCTATTTTTTCAGCGAAATTTCTATGGAAGAGCACAAAAAGCTGAGAGGAGACACGGTGTACGATATATTTACCTCCTATAAAAAGGGAATTCATTTTGGCGGTGATATGGAAAAAAATACGGTGCTCGATTTTAATTATATCAGCTATATGGAACGTTCAAAAAAAGAGAAGCCGGGGATTGGCTGGATGCCAAAAGCAGACGACGAGGATACGACAAAGATTGTTGTGCCGATGGCCAGGAGGTAACAGGAAATGGTTTTCATGCTTATGTATGACAAAGATCCGGTAAAAATGAAGGAGCGCATAAAAACGTGCAGAGACATTTTTGCAAAACTTTCGGAGGAAAAGCTGGAAGTACCATGTTTTTGTGAGCAGCATTCGCTGGAGGAATTTTTTAAGCAGTCTCCATTGGTGGATCTGGCGTGTATTCGCATTAGGGGAGAAAAGGAAATCGAGCTGCTTCGCGCAGTGCGCAGACAGTATGCGCAGTCTGATTTTTTTCTGATCGCGGATCATACGATTTCGCCGATGGAGTACCTGACGCCGGATATTCGCGCTGCGTCTCTGCTGCTGTGGCCTTATCAGGAAAAGGAGCAGACGCAGGTTTTGAAAACGTTTTTACAGGATTTTTTTAATCACAGAGACCGTTCGGATACAGACGGCGCTTATGTAGTGGAAAATCAAAGCGGAAAGGTTGTGATTCCATACGATCAGATTTATTACGTTGAAGTCAGGGAGCGGAAAGTGTTTATCAGACTCAGAAATAAGGAATACAGCAGATATGATTCGCTGGAGAATGTAATGAAACAGCTTTCAGATACCTTTATCCGCTGTCACAGGAGCTTTGTGTTTAATACCAGACATCTGGATAAGGTCCGGCTGTCAGAAAATACGATTTATCTTGACCATGGTATGATCCTTCCGCTTTCCAGAAAATATAAACCGGCAGTAAAGGAGTATGTGAATGGATTGCGAAGCGTTTAGTATTTTTTATTTCAAAGAAGCAGAGTTAAAATTGCTTCTGGCGGGACTTGGAGTGCATACCTGGTATGGAATTTTTTCTGAAAAAGACAGCGTCGGACGGGATTTTAAACAGAAGTATCATCAGATTCTGGCTGAGCTTTATCAAAAAGATGTGATTAACTGGAAAAATGATCAGATATCCGTTAAGAAACCGTATGCGGATATGATTTCCCTGATGCTGGCTCAGAAAAAGTGCGTAACGATTGAGAGTGAGCAGGAGCAGTATCCGAAGCAGTGCGGTTATATCCATCTGGAGAATGTTGTAGTAACCAGAAAGAGTCAGAGGGAAGAGCATACACTGTCGCTGCAGCAAATGCGTATTTCACAATGGCTGCAATCGCTGGAAGAAGAGATCTGCAGTCTGGAGGACAGACAGAGTCTGTCCATCTGCTGCAGGAACAGCTTCAATGGACAGGAACTTGAGCATATAAAAATATGCCAGAAAGGGATTCGTACCTATCTCAACGAAAATACGTTTTATCAAAAACAAGCGCTGCGCAGGAAAATGGAAGAATGGGCAGAGCCTTCCTTTTTAAAAGCGCGGCAGGGAATACAGGGAGGTAAACCGGAATGATACTGACAGATATTTATATACCCGCAATAGATGGCAATTATGATTTTATGCTGGATGAGAATGCGCAGCTGACACAGCTGATAGCGGAGATCAGCGAAATGATTTCTAAAAAAGTAAATGAGGCAAAGCTGGAACAGATCGGGGAATTTGTATTGTATTCCATGGATACCGGCAGCATGCTGGATCTGCGTATCAGCCTGTATGAGAACGGCATTCGTGACGGCAGCAGACTGCTTTTGGTATGATCAGATGTTATTTGGTTATTTAGACAGAAAAACAGGTTATTGAAGACATAAGATAACAAAATAGCAGAATCTCTGCTAAAATAAGCAGCGTAAGGAAGTTGCGGGAGGGCAGCCGATGGAAGTTCAGGTACAGACAAAACCGTGGAGGTATGTCAGGGAACAGTTAGAAATATGCGAAAAGGGAATCTATGCGGCAGCAGCCGGGATGGACGAGCTGAGCTGGAATATCTGCAAAACGATGGAAAGCCAAAATATCCCTAAGATAAAAAGGTCGCTGCAGGAACGGCGGGAATCGCTGTATAAGCAGGCGGGTATTTTGGCGGATATGGGAAAGGTATTGGAAATGGCCTGGCATCGATACGAAAAATGTGAAGACAGAATCATACAGTCGGCAGAACCGGACAGCAGATTGTTCGAAGAGACATTCGCGACAGCTGAGCTTTCTCAGTTCGATCAGATCAAAGTATCTTTAGAATGACGGATGCTCAAAAGGAGGAAAGGGGAAGTGTGACCGTAATATGGAGGATAAAATAAGAATTGACACAGGAAGACTTGGCATGGATGCCGAATCGGTGGATCAGTGTATTCAAAATATACAGACAGAGATGGAAAACATGAAGTCAGGCGTCGCTGAAATGAATCAGATGTGGGAAGGACCCAGCAAGGAAGAATTTAATCGCACATTTTTGACAGATATGGAAGCAGTATCTGTAATGATCCGCAATCTGCAAATGGTTTATACCTATGAGACGACTGCGGTAACAGAATATGTAACATGTGAAAGAGACGTTGCTTCTATGATCGAAGAGATCCGAATCTGAGAGAGGAAGTGAGAAAATGTCAGATTTTTATCTGAGAGTGTCAACGGACGTATTAAAAAGCAAGGCGGATGAAATCAAAGGCCAGATACAGGCGATAGAGACAAACTGGAAACAGCTGTGTTCGATTGTAGAAAGATCGGCAGGTTATTGGGAAGGAGAGGCTGGCGATTATCACAGAAAGATGCTGAAAGATAATGAGGAAGACGTTCAAAAAATAATCAGACGGTTGAACGAACATCCGGTTGATTTGTTAAAGATGGCAGGTATTTACGAAAAAGCTGAGGTAGCAGCGAAGGCACTGGCGAATACGCTGTCGGATCATGTGATTTCTTAAAAGGAGGAGCTTATGGCAAAGTCATTGCATCTCATTGAGATGGATTTTAAAAATGCGATCAGACAGGCGGAAAATCTGGAACGCATCGCCAAAGAGATTGAAACCCTTTTGAATAACCAGTTTGATTCCTGTATGAATATAGTTTCCGCAAACTGGCGGGGAGAGAATGCATCATCTTATATAGGTAAGGGGAAAATTGTCCGGGAAGATATTTGCCGTGAGGCAAAAAAGATCAGGGATACGGCGGCCGTCGTGCGGGAGATAGCGAGAAGACTGTATGAAGCGGAGATGAGGGCTTACAGACTCGCGCACAAATAACAAATCATTCGAATTTGTGAAAGAGACAGATCTTAGTAATGTAGACAGATACATTTTAAGAGATACATAGAAAAGAGTGACAAAAAGGAGGATCTACCATGGCGAATCAGATTACAGTTACAACAACACAGGTGAAGAGTAAAGCGGAGGAACTGACCAATGTAAATAACCGGCTGAAACAGGATATCAGCCAGCTGACAGATCAGGAAAGCGCATTGAATGCAATGTGGGAGGGCGAGGCAAATGATGCGTTCCATGAGGCGTTTACAAAAGATATCGAACAGATGAACAACTTTTATTCAGAAATTATCAATTACGTGCAGAAGCTGCAGGAGATTGTCAATACCTATGATAAGGCGGAACAGATGAATGTAGAGATCGCCAGAAGCAGGAATTATTAAGAAAACGAATTTGACAGGCAGCTGGCAAAATGGAAGTGGAACGCAGATCATTCAATGAAAAAAGAAAGTGAGGAAACGGAATATGACAGGAATATTAAAAGTGGATACCGCGAAACTGGTAAGCACTGCGGATGCTTTTGAGGGCACAGGAAGCGATATTAAAGCGCTGACAGACAGTATGATGGACACGGTAAGACAGTTAACAGGCGAGATATGGAGCGGCGACGCGGCTACGGCATATGTAACAAAGTTCAATAACCTGCAGGACGATATCACGAGAATGATCGGTATGGTGAAAGAACATGTGGAAGATTTAAAAACAATGGCAAGAGGCTACGAGCAGGCAGAGCAGGCAAATGAGGAGCTTGCGAATGCGTTAAGAGACGACGTGATTCAGTAATAACAAAAAAGGCATGTAACCGTTTGGCCAGTCGGGTCAGACGGTTACATAAGAATCAAAAATGGTAAGAAAAGACGAATGAAACCTGTGAGGCGGAAATGACAGCAAAAAGAAACCGTATTTTTAGAAAAAGAAAACTGGAACTATTTTTGTTACTGGCATTGTTTTATATTTTTGTGCCGCAAAAAACATATGCAGCCGGATACGAGGTCGCAGACGCCAGAAATGGAATCATTGAAGTACAAAGCGGCTTCACAGATGCAAAAGACAATTTTAGGGAAATGAAGTCAGGCAGCGGATTTTTGATCCGGAATGAGCAGAATGAGACGTATATCATTACCAATCATACAGTTGTGGCAAATTCTGTTAGTGAGATGAAAAAATACTGTAAAAAGAAAAAGATCGATACGGAAAAAATAAATCTGTCAAATGAGATACGTATTGTTGTGAAAGGGGATGTGACTGTTTCGGCATCTGTTCTTGTAAAAAGTGTGGAACAGGATTACTGTATCCTGTCAACGGATGACGTACTGCATGAGAAACAGGCGTTAAAGCTGGGCAGCAGTAAGGAGGTACGACAGGGAGAAAACGTTTATGCGCTGGGATTTCCGAAAGAAGCGGAACATATGGAATATGCCCCGGCGGATGTCGAAATCAAATATGGAACCGTCATCGATGAAAAAGCAAAGATCCGCCCGGGAGTCTTTCTGCGGCATTCGATTCCGGTATCGGCGGGAAATACAGGCGGACCGCTGATGAACGAAAAAGGATATGTGATCGGCTTAACCTGCAGAAAGTTTACAGATAAAAAGAAAGAACGGTATTATGCGGCGCCTGTGGATGAGATCATTGAGGTGTTAAACAGCTTTTCTATATATTTTGGCAGTGAAACGATCGATACAGCATATGAAAAGCTGGACCGCATGTATCAGACATGCCTCGAAATATCTGCGGAAAGCGGATATACGAAAGATTCCGCACAGGCTTTTACGCTGGCCGTACAGGAAGCGCAAAAGACGCTGGAGAAGGAAACGCCTGTCGAAGAAGAGCTGACGACAGCATATCGGGCGCTGGCGGCGGCAAAGGTAAGGCTGGTCCCGAAAATGACAAAGCTGGAACTGGCGCTTCGGATATTTGCCATATGCGACGGGATACTGTTTTTATGGTTTTTGATTATTTTTGTGAAAAACAGCAATGAGAAAAAGAGAATGTACAGGCAGAAGCCTTTTTATCCGACAGGCTCCCGCGGACAGGAAAACAGACCGATCCTTTTCTTTGAAAAGACGGGAGAAACGGCTGTTGTGGATAAGAGCAGGTTTGTGATTGGCGGGGATCCGTTAGCAGCGGATTACTGTCTGGCCGGTAATCCGGCAGTCAGCGGAGAACATGCGGTTTTATTTGAAAACAATGACAACTGGTATATTGACGATCGGGGATCGTTAAACGGAACGTTTGTCAATCAGGTGAGGGTTATGCCGGGAACAGCGGTAATGATTCGGGACGGAGATACGATTGTGCTGGCGGATGAAGTATGCCAGATGCGCAGATAAAAAATGGAAAGGCGGACCGATGGCGTCACATTCGGCAGAGCAACAGAATAGTAATAATTATGAGAGAAAGGAGAGATGTATATGCGATTTCAGAAAAGAAGCAGAGGATATCTGGCGGCGGTTTTTCTTCTGATATGGAGCGTTTGTACAGGGTGCGGTGCGAAAGAAGCCAAAACAATGGACGATTTTACTGCTCTTGCCAAAGAGCAGGGGTATACGATAAGCGACTGTACCGAACAGTTTGCGGATTATGGGCATATCGATCAGGCAGTGCTTGCGCAGTCGCCGGATGGCAAATATCAGGTGGAGTTTTATGATCTGGACAGTGAGGAAAGCGCCTGTGTGTTTTATCAGGAAAATTATGAGATACTTTCTGAACGGGAAGAAGACGCAGTCAGCCATGTGAGCTCAGGCACAGATTCGGCGCAAAATTATGAGATTACTGCGAAAGCTGGATTTGGGTGTGTGACCCGCGTTGGGGAAACCTGTTTTTATGCTGTTGTAGATAAAGAGTATGCGGATGAGGTCAAAAGTTTTAAAAAGGAGCTTGGATACTGACGACAGCATGCAGAAAGATAACATTTTTTTGGAACGGGGGAGAAATGTATGGCAGAATTTGAAGTTATGCCAGGGAAATTAAGGGAACAGGCGGGAAATTTAAATGATATCAGCAGAATGCTTCGAACATACGGACAGGGAATTTCTTCGGTTTCTCGAAATTTGAGTGGCGCAATCGGCGGCCCATATGCTATAATATTTTCGACGCTGCTAAGTATTATGGAACAGTTACAGCAAAATCAGCAATCGACGGATTCCATGCATACTGTGCTGATGCGTGTGGCAGAACGCTATCTGAATGCGGAAACAAAAATTGTGGATGCGGCTGGAAAAAAAGAGACCATAGAGCATCCGGACAGTTTTCTTTCATTTTATGCCTCATCCAATGCATGGAACGCAGCGGCAGACTCCGATGGCAGTCTGGATCCACTGACTGGCAGATGGACAGGAAATGCTTATGCGAATGCATCGGTATGGGAAGGCAGCGCTGGCTTTAACATTGGAAATGGTCTGTATCAGTTCGATGCAAAAGGGACGGCGCTGGGTGCGCATGCAGAGGCAGAAGCTGAGCTGGATCCGTTTAAAATATCGGCAGGAGCATCGGCCGGGGCGGCCGCGTTGAATGGAACAATCACACAATCAACGCTTTGGGGATTAGATCAGTTTGAGGCGGAAGGGAGTGTCCTTGGGGCAGAAGCGGAAGCGAAAGGATATTTATCG
>OFHA01002364.1_pt1 | contig 11153 bp, 7 predicted proteins | sample 1521891 | NCBI WGS metagenome assembly OFHA01 (sample SAMEA3504089, study PRJEB24116) | mouse gut metagenome | biome: mouse gut; feature: mouse-associated habitat; material: faeces | place: Denmark | collected 2011 | reverse complement strand
TCTTTTGTCCAAATTCTTTGATCATCCAACGGTAAAAATCTTGTCTGTTTTCTGACTGCATCAAATGATTGCCGATATTTTTTCGCTGTTCTTCTTCGGTTTCAATACCCGCTCCGCATTCAGTGGCTGCAGGGGAATCGTAGGCAAAAGCAGCGTATTCAGCTCCTTGAAATCCCACTCTTCGAAATCCGTGTCGTCGCCGATGCAGATATCCACGCAGTTCTCTGTGATATCCGTGATCATCTTGTAGATGGCATCCCGCATGCTTTCGCCGTTTAAGACGCGTCTTCTCTCTTCATAGATGATCTCTCTCTGCTCGTTCATGACCTGATCATACTCCAGCAGGTTCTTTCTGATGCCGAAGTTGTTGTTCTCAATCTTCTTCTGTGCCGACTCGATGGCTTTCGTCAGCGCCTTGTGCTCGATCTCCTGTCCTTCCGGAATGCCCAGCGCATTAAACATGGCGATCATTCTGTCCGAACCGAACAGGCGCATCAGATCGTCTTCCAGAGAAATATAGAATCTGGATTCACCCGGATCACCCTGACGGCCGCTTCGGCCGCGCAGCTGGTTGTCGATACGTCTGGACTCATGCCGCTCCGTACCGACGATCATAAGCCCTCCTGCCGCCCTGGATTCCTCATCCAGCTTGATATCCGTACCACGGCCCGCCATGTTGGTGGCTATGGTCACCGCCCCGTGGATACCGGCGTCCGCCACAATCTCCGCCTCCAGTTCATGGAATTTGGCATTCAGTACCTTATGAGCAATGCCCCGCTTGCCCAGCAGTTTGCTCAGTTCCTCACTGGCGTCGATGGTGATGGTACCCACCAGCACAGGCTGTCCCTTGGCATGGGCTTCTTCCACCGCCTCCACAATGGCTTTCAGCTTCTCCGCCCGGGTCTTGTATACCGCATCCTGCCTGTCTATACGGGCAATGGGCCTGTGAGTGGGCACTTCCACCACATCCATACCGTAGATGTCCCGGAACTCATTCTCTTCGGTCAGCGCCGTACCGGTACCTCCGCATTTTTTGTCAAAAAGATTAAAGAAATTCTGGAAAGTAATGGATGCCAGGGTTTTGCTCTCCCGCTTTACCTTAACCCGCTCCTTGGCCTCGATGGCCTGGTGCAGGCCGTCGGAATAGCGCCGTCCCGGCATGATGCGCCCGGTAAATTCATCCACGATCAGCACCTGATCGTCCTTAACCACATAGTCCTGGTCCCGGAACATCAGGTTGTGAGCCCGCAGCGCCAGAATGATATTGTGCTGGATCTCCAGATTCTCCGGATCGGCATAGTTGTCAATATGGAAAAATTTCTCCACCTTTTCCACGCCCGCCGCCGTCAGATTGATTACCTTGTCCTTCTCGTTGACGATAAAATCTCCCGTTTCCTCCTGGACAATCCCCATCAGGGCATCCATCTTGGAGAGCTGCTGCATATCATCGCCCCGCTTCATCTGCCGGGCCAGCATGTCGCACATCTCATACAGGGCGGTGGACTTGCCGCTCTGGCCGGAAATGATCAGCGGCGTCCGGGCCTCGTCGATCAGCACCGAGTCCACCTCGTCGATAATGGCAAAATGGAGATCCCGCAGCACCAGCTGCTCCTTGTAGATCACCATATTATCCCGCAGATAGTCAAATCCCAACTCATTGTTGGTCACATAGGTGATATCGCAGCGGTACGCTTTCTGCCTCTCTTCCGGGGTCATGCTGTTGAGCACCACGCCCACGGTGAGCCCCAGGAACTCATGAACCTGTCCCATCCACTCCGCATCACGCTTGGCCAGATAGTCGTTGACCGTGACCACATGCACGCCCTTGCCTGACAGAGCGTTGAGATAGGCGGGCAGCAGAAAGGTCTGGGTCTTACCTTCACCGGTCTTCATCTCGGCGATACGGCCCTGGTGCATAATCACCCCGCCGATCAGCTGTACCCGGTAGTGTTCCGTCTTTAACACTCTCCTGGCCCCCTCCCGCACCAAAGCATAGGCCTCGGGCAGAATATCGTCCAGAGTCTCGCCGTTTGAAAGCCGCTCCTTAAACTCCTCCGTCCTGGCTTTCATCTGCTCATCCGTAAGTTCCATCATCTCGGGCCGCAGGGCTTCGATGGAGTCCACGATGGGCAGGATACGCTTCAATTCCCTCTGGCTGTGAGTGCCGAATATCTTGTCTATTAATTTCATCCTTGCCTCGTTTCCGCATATCGGAGACTTCCCCGGCGCCAAATGCCAGATTCGCTGGCCCTGGCCAGGGCATGTTCCTTCGTCCTGGCCAGGGCCGGACTCCCGCCTGACCGGCGATATGCACTGATTAGTATTTGGATTCCAATACCGGCCTCATCTCCGTGCCCTTCCACATGATCCGGCACTTCTGAATAAAGCCTGAATAGAAACATTGTAGCAGATTTGTGTCCGGGATTCAACCACAGAAAATACTTATCCCTTAATATTTTGTAAACTTTATGTTAATTTTTCCGTGAAATCTCTCTGTTTCCTGTTCTTCCGGCCAAATATGGACGCATTTCCCTGCCGGGTCTGCACCGAATCCAAACCCCCGGTCCCCAAGCCGGCATGGCGGCCTACTGCCGCAGCGCCAGCACTGCCATATCCTCCCGCCCGGGCAGCTTTATCTGCACACTGCCGCAAACGTTCTGAGCCACAACTTCTCTGGTCATATTCCAGGCGTCAATCACCTCCACGCGGTAACTGCCGTCCTGGGGCAGATTCAGTTCCGTCAGAGAGGCACATTGTCTCTCCAGATATTTCAGATATGCTTCCTGTCCGCAATGTCCCAGCGCCACCCGCTCCTTGGTCAAAAAGGACCGCACCCGCTCCCGGGGCAAATCCAGCATGGCCATAAGGAAGAAACTTTTCCGAAAGGCCTCCGGCGCGCCCTGCTCCTGCATGGCGGCAAGCTGTCCCTCCGTATAAACCCCCAGTCCGTCCCCCAAAAAGTCCAGAGGCCCCGGCAGGGATTCCACGATCCTGCGCAGAAAAGCAATTCGGGCAGGGCTTTCCCCCTTCAGGACACCGCCCCTGGACCACCAGAGCACCTGGTCCGTGCTGTAAAAGGTTTCCCCGTGAGTACAATAGCCGCCGCAGCACACCGCCGTCCAAAAGCGGCGCGTCAACTCTCTGCCGGACAGATTGCCCCAGGAATGAACGATATCGCCCTCATAGCGGCATTCGTCAAAGACCACCGGTTTGCTGTACTGTTCCCATAATTCCGGAGTTTCAATCACATTTGCGTCCTGGATGCTGCAATGGGTGATTTCTTTTTGGGAAAAATCCCAGTAGGCCATGCAGTTGTGATTGCTCAGACAATGACCATATGGATCGTGGTCCGCCACAAATCCGGCAAAATCCGCCCAGTCCTGCCGGTTATAGTTTGGCATCAGATCATACTCGTTGGCCAGGGACCACCAGAGGTTTGGCATGGCCGAGAGCCGCCGGAGCAGATAATCCAGATAGACCAGGCTGTCCTCCCTGCCAAGTTCCGAAAAACCCCAGCGGTCGTAAGGATGGAACAGAATCAGATCCCCCTGTATGCCCATGGCATCCAGTTCCCGGATCCTTTCCTCCAGCGCTTCCCAGTAGGCAAAGACAGGCCGATGCACATCCCAGCCCCTCTCTTTTTTCTCAAAGGGGAAAAACGGCGGCTCATTGTGGTTAAAGTCATAGTGTTTGGGGAATACACAGAAGCGCAGCTTGTTGAAAGGAGCCTTCTCCAATGTCTCCATGGTGGTATCCACCAGCCTTTTTTCCTGGTGGATCAGAGCGTAGACCGTGGTGCCAAAGGGGCGGTACCAACCGCCGCCGTCATATTTAAAATGCCGGCCAGCCGCACGGACTATGCCGCGGGCAGAGGCATCTCCCGCCCCGGGCGCTGCCGCGCGGCATATTTCCTCCCCCTCGGCGGCGACGGCCCCTGTGACCTTCCAGCTATAAACACCCGCTCTGTCCGGGTAGAAACGCACTTTGTAGAGACCGCTGCCCGCATAAAATCCGTCCACCTTCCGGGCCTTCCCTTCACAGACAAACTCCGCCCTCAGTTCTGCCTGTGCCCAGGAGCCTTCCGGCTCCGGCCCCGTAAATGTCAACTCAAAACATTCATACTGTCTCATACTTCCTCCTCGTCCTTGCTCCGCCATCCTTTAGGAGCCGCCATAAAATTACCTTGTCAGATCCTGCACCCACTTATACTTTCCGAAACGAAGCATCACCCAGGGAATTTTCCCCACCTCGTCCAGGCAGGTACAGGCATAAACCACCAGGGGCGACCAGTGCAGTAAAAATGCCCCGGCCATCGCCAGGGGAATGGCGATCAACCACATGCAGACAATCAGACTGTACATGTCAAATAAGGTATCGCCTCCTCCGTCCAGCACCCCGTTGATGGTAACCGTATTGACGCAGCGTCCGATCATGTAGACGGACATAATCACCATCATTCCCGTGAGATATTCCCGGGCCTGATCCGTGAGAATCACCATTTTCACCATCAGCGGAGTCGCCGCAAGCACCAGCGCGGCAGACAGAAATCCGATGGCAAAAGAAAGGTTCCTGAGTTTTATTCCGTATGCCTTGCCCCGGTCAAGACGTCCCGCTCCCAGTTCGTTCCCCACCATGATCCCGGCGGCGCTGCCGATGCCGTTGCACATGCAGCAGATCAGATCCCGGGCCACTGCCGCCACAGAGTTGGCTGCGGCGGCGTCAGTCCCCATATGTCCCATAATGGCGGTGTAGGATGTAAATCCCACCCCCCAGCACAGGGAGCCGCCCAAAAGAGGCAGGCACTGCTTCCTGAAATCCGCTTTCAGCTGTCTGTTCGTCTGCCCCTGGGGTCTGATCAGTCTGTCAAATGCCGGTCGAATATACGACTTCCCGGAAGATATCGCCACACACAGAACCAGTTCCACCACACGGGAAATAGTAGTCGCAAGCGCGGCTCCTCTGGCCTGCATTCTGGGCGCTCCAAATAAGCCGAATATAAATACCGCGTTTAATCCTATATTAAGCAGTACCGCACAGGAACTGATAAGCGCGCCGGGCCTGACATGTTCCGACACCTTCATCATGGTCAGATAGCACTGGGAGATCCCCGTGAGCAGATAAGACCATCCCGCGACACGCAGATAAGAACTGCCAATGGCAATCAGGGAATCATCTTTCGCGAAAATATGCATGAGTTGTTCGGGCATCCATTCACAGGCCAAAAAAAACAGGACGGACACTGCCATACAGAATCGAAGCATGATATTAAAGATATCTTCCAGGGTGCGTCTGTCGCCCTTGCCCCAGTACTGGGCTCCCAGAATGGCTCCCGCCGCCGTAATCGCCCCCAGAAACATATTCTGGACAAACTGAATCTGCGTAGCCAGGGAGACGGCGGTCATCTCATCCTGGGCGACTTTTCCAAGCATCAGCGCGTCACCCGCCGCCACCGCTGCCAGCATCAGGCTCTGAAGCGCAATGGGAAGGGCAAGTCTTATAAGATTTTTGTAAAATATCTTTTTGTCAATCAGCATCTTATGTTCTTCTCCTGTCGTTTTTTCTCCGAACCTGCAAGATACAAAGACAGCTTTATATGGTCCGCTAATACCAGTATATTTTCTTTACTGAAATGCCGCAACATAAATTTTTATCTATAATCTCCTTTGCCGCAAGTGTGTATATTGGATTTAGCAATTCACTTGTATTTTGTGACTGTCAGGGTTAAACAAAATAAGTGCCGTATATCCAAAAATTATATTGACCCGTAATCTGCGGGTTAAATACTTTTATGTTTCCATCGCTGAACATATAGCTATTGATGGGCTCCATTGTTCCATCATTATGGGCAAGAAATGCAGATAGAACTCTGGTATTTTCCGGGGAAAAATCCCCTGTCGTAAATGCGATATTATGCCATGTGTTTTGTACGGTTGTAGCCGTAACATGCAGAAGTAAATTCACCATTCCAAAAGAATTCCGATACAAATATGAGTCTTCATAGACTGTATATTTACTGCTGGGCTTAGAGGTGACAATGGTAAACATTTTTTCTCCGATCTTGCCCAAATCCATGTTTAGTGCATTTATTGCTCCTGCAATTGTCCCGTCGCCGATAGATAACTGCGTATTGCCGATCAGCTTCCAGAGATAACGCAGATTTTTAGCAATCAGTGACAATTTCCATGTCAGGCTGCTCATTTTTTCTTTTGTGGAAATTAGTGCCACATCCGACCAGCCTTCCGGATTTGCCATGTCTTCGCTGTCAAAAGTGACAATATTGTCCTTTAGATCTCCTGTTCCGGATTGCTTTTCATTCCATGTCTGCATTTGAGCATCGGTCACAAACCTGTGTCCCGCATCCTGATCTATCATTGCGGCTGAATGGGTATTCGGGTGGATATAATGGTTCGCCCCTTCTTCAATTCCCAGCTGCGCCGGGGATACCCTGTGGGGATTGTCCAGATCCGCCAGATGGTTTGCCATGCGGTTTTCCAATTCCAGCACATCCCCCACCGTAGCCATTGCCGACTGATCCACCCGGATGGTCACCTGATCCGCGTTCTCCAAAGTGATCTTCAGTTTGAACTCCATACCGCTCAGGGTCTGTGACTTGGCAGGCATATAAGCTGCGGCTGCCTGCTCCACCGCCACGGCAAACAGCACAGGCTCCCCTTTTCCCAGAGAGGCATACAGTCCCAGCGTGTTCGCAAAGTACCCCTCTTCCAGGCCGCTGTTCAAAAATACCGCATTTACCATTATGATATCTTCTGATCTTGTCTCCTTCCTGATGTCTGCCCTCTGCCGAATCCCTTCCAGACCCGTGAGTTCTTCCAGCACAGCCATGTCATACTTTCTTTCCGACATAACCATCTCCGTGAAAAGCAGTTCTTCCTCTGTATTCAGTTTCTGATTGAGTAAACGCTTTCCCGCATCCGTAATACATAATTTTGAAAAATTTGCCATTTTACATTTCTCCATTTCTTGCATCTAATTTTGTTCTAAATGTTACCGTGCTTTTGTCCGGCTGTTCCCGTGGGGGCTCCGCATTCCATTGATGCCTTGCCCCGCCTGCTCTCCGAAAAATCATTCTGCTCCTATTGTAATACACCTCTCTTCCCGTTTAATTTTCATGTTTTGCACACCTCCTTCTAAAATGAGAGTCCCACATATTTGTACGCCTTATCTTCACGGTGCATCAGCATGGGCTTTAAGACAAAGAAAAACACCGCCTGGCTGGACGGTGTTCTGCAATATGCTTTTACTTTTCGGACCCTCGTGCAGATTTTTACTGCAAGTATATCATAACTACGCTTCTCCCTGTAGTCAATCATGCTCTTTAGTGCTTTTTTATACATACCATGTAAGACAATGTAAGTTAGAGAGTATTTGTGGCTTCGTTTCTTTTTATGTACACTATGCCATTATTTTGTTGACGGTAAACGCTTTTTAGGGTATAATGAAAACTGAATTGTATACCAACGAAAGGAAACGGAACAATGAACGAACGACTGAAAAGGCTTAGAAGGACCCTGAATCTGACACAGCAACAATTTGCCGACAGGCTGAATGTGGGAAGGAATAATATTGCAGGATATGAAACCGGAAAGCGTTCCCCCAGTGACGCCGCAATCGCCCTGATCTGCCGCGAGTTCAGCGTCAGTACCCAATGGCTCCGTGAAGGCATCGGAGAGATGTTCATCGAACAGACGCAGGATGAGCAGATTGTCTCCTTTATTGGTAACATCCAAAGGAGCGAAGCAGATTCCTTTAAAAAGCAACTGCTTTCCGTACTCGCCAATCTGACGGAAGAACAGTGGAAAGTCCTGGCTGAAATAGCCGGAAAGCTGCCCCAAGCAAAGCAGGGCAATGGGTATGGCCTATGACCATGAAAAAAATACTGGTAACTGGCGGAACAGTTTTTGTAAGCAGATAATTTGTAAGTATATATGAGAACACGGAGCAAAGAAACTATTTTTGCTTCAGCAATGATGAATATCGTCTGGATGTATCCGCACAAAATGAATATATGCCTGATACAAAGCAGCTGGCGCATGGCCTGTCTAATGCCTTTGACTGGTATAGAAACCATCCGGAGGATATCAATCGCAAGCCCTACCTGGACTACATTGACAGCCATTTTACGGGAACAGGTTCCGGCCTCAAACGGTAAATGGCTGCGGAAAGCAAATTGACAATCCACCCCCTTTTCGCTATAATATAAGTCGCTCAACGATGCCGCGCGTCCGTACATTAGCGCCATCCTGCAAGGAAAGAAGGCTGTTCCAGAATGAAAAGATTAACAACTCAGCAATTGGTTCCGGGCATGATTGTTGCAGACGATGTGATAACTTCCAACCATCAGCTTATACTGCCCAAAGATACCGTGCTCACGGATTCCCAGATCATGAAATTGGATCTCTACGGAATCCTGACATTACATGTGAAGGATGAGGTAATGGCAGATCCCAGGCCCTTACCCGCGCCCGAAGGGCAGTCCTATTTTACAAGGATAAAAGAGAGCCCTGAGTTCAAAGCATTCAAAAAGGTCTATGAAGCGGAAGTAGATTCCTTTAAAAATATGATCAATCAGGTCGTGGAAAAAAATACCCAGTTGGATGTAAAGGAACTGCTGAACCGTTTTCTGGAAATGGTCATGGATACCGCAGGACATGCCAGCATACTGGATATGCTGCATAATATGCGGGAATACGATGATTCTACTTTTGCGCACTGTCTGAACGTGGGATTGATCTGCAATGTATTTGCCCACTGGCTGCAGCTTTCCGACGCAGAGGTGGAAATGGCTACCACCTGCGGTCTGCTCCATGATGTAGGCAAGCTGCTGGTTCCCCATGAGATCATCACCAAGCCGGGAAAACTCACGGACCTTGAATACTATCAAGTCAAAAAGCATTCTTTTGAAGGTTATCAACTGCTTATGAAACAGAACATTCATGAGCATATCTGCAATGCCGCACTGATGCATCATGAGCGGAGCGACGGTTCCGGCTACCCTCTGGGCCTCAAAGATGCGGAGATCGACACTTATGCCAAGATGGTATCCATCGCGGATGTCTATGACGCCATGACCTCCGCCCGGGTATATCGGGCGCCAATCTGTCCTTTTAAGGTCATTGAGATATTTGAACTGGAAGGACTGCAGCGGTATGACGTGGGCTTTGTGCTTTGTTTTCTGGAAAACATCGTAAATACATATATACAGAATCGTTGCCGCCTGAGTGACGGCCGGGAGGGAACCATCATCTTTATCAACAAGCCAAAACTGTCCCGGCCCATGGTACAATGCGGCGATCAGTATGTGAATCTGGCAGAAACGCCCGACTTGTGCATCGAGGCCCTGCTGTAAGCTGTTTTCGGATAGGAGATACCATGTGCGAAGTGATCCATATCTATGTGGGCAAGAACCAGCCCGCCCCCTGTTTTGCCACTATAGGGGCCGCCATCGAATACGCCGGCAGGGATTATTCTCCGCTGCCCCCCGCCTATCCTGCCCCCCATGAGGCGGTTTCTCCCGTCATCATCCATATCGCTCCCGGTGTGTATCGGGAAAAGCTGGTGTTGGAACGTCCTTATGTAACATTGGAGGGAAGCGGCGCTGATACCACAGTGCTGGTATATGGGGATTATGCCCTGCAAGCCATGGAAGACGGCAGCAAAAGAGGTACTTTCCGCACGGCTGCTCTGCGCATCCACACCCACGATGTGACGCTTCGGCATCTGACGGTTCAAAACGATGCCGGCTGCGGCCGCCTGGCCGGACAGGCTATAGCGCTGTATGCGGATGGGGACCGTCTCTGTGTGGAGCACTGCTGCCTGCTGGGAAGTCAGGACACTCTGTTCACTGCGCCCTTACCTCTCAAGGAAGCACAGCCCGGCGGTTTTATCGGCCCCGGTCAATATCTGCCCCGCACCATGGGCAGACAGTACTATGTACACTGCCATATCCGTGGGGATGTGGATTTCATCTTTGGGGGAGCCGTATGCTTCTTCGAGGAATGTGAAATATTTGCCGCCAAGGCTCCTCTTCATCCCCCGGAAAGCCCTGACGGACAAACGATCTATGGTTATCTTACCGCCGCCTCTACGCCCCGGGAGCAAAAATACGGATATGTTTTCCACCGCTGCCGGTTGCTCGGTGACTGTCCCAAGGCTTCCGTCTATCTGGGACGTCCCTGGAGAGAATACGCCCGCACTGTCTTTCTGGAATGCTTTATGGATGCCCACATCCATCCTGCCGGCTGGGAGGACTGGGGCAAAGAACACGGTCATTTCTATTATGGGGAATACGCCTGCTATGGCCCCGGAAGCGATGCCGGGAAAAGGGCGGATTTTTCCTGTCGGCTGACATGGCAGGAAGCAGAAACCTACAGTATTGAAAGGGTGCTGGAGGGATGGAGGCCGGACAGCCCCGCATCCACAAAAAAGAATGCGGGGCTGTACTGATACCGAATCGGCTATATTTTATTTTGCCAGCAGCATCATGATATCATTGCTTCTGGAAATGAATCTGGTCATAGCCTCCGGTGCAAGGGGCGCATGCTGGATCTTTGCCAGATCATACAACTGTTCGCAGAACATCTCCACATTTCCGCTGTCCTGATGCTCCACCACATACTGCACCAGGGGGTGGTTGGCATTCAGCACCAGGGTCTCCCCCTCCGCGCCGAAGCCGCCCAGATCCATGCCGTTCATGGAGTACATCTTCATCATGTCCTGCATCCGTCTGCTTTCCTCGGACAATGTAATCACGGAAGAAATCTTCTTGTTCTTCAGCTTCTCCACCTTCACCGTGATCTTGTCGTTCTTCAGGGCCTTTTTCATGATGGCGGCTATGGCTTCCGCCTGCTCTTCCATCTCCTTCTCGGCCTTCTTGGAGGTCTTGGCCTTCATGGCGTCCGTCAGATCCGCGTCGATGCGCAGGAACTTCACGCCCTCGTTCTTGGACTCCAGCTGGGAGATAAAGGGCTGGTCAATATTGTGGGTCAGGATCACCGCGTCCATCTTGGCAGCCTTGAACATATTGATATACTGACTCTGCTGCTGCTCATCCGTCACATAATAGATGACCTTCTCGTTTTTCTCCTCTTCTTCCTCCGCGTCCTCTTCTCCGTCCGTTTCTCCGGTGACAATTT
>OFHA01002362.1_pt1 | contig 11158 bp, 9 predicted proteins | sample 1521891 | NCBI WGS metagenome assembly OFHA01 (sample SAMEA3504089, study PRJEB24116) | mouse gut metagenome | biome: mouse gut; feature: mouse-associated habitat; material: faeces | place: Denmark | collected 2011 | reverse complement strand
GTCTGGTTTTTGATTTTAATGCATTTCATGTCCTGGCCGCCAATGTCCAGGATGCAGTCCACGTCCGGGTTAAAAAATGCGGCCGCATAGTAATGGGCAACGGTTTCCACTTCCCCTTCATCCAGCAGGAAAGCGGCTTTCAGCAGGGCTTCCCCATATCCGGTGGAGCAGGAGTGGACAATCCTGGCTCCATTTGGAAGCAAAGAATAAATTTCCTGGATCGCTGAGGTGGCAGTGGCAAGGGGGTTGCCGTTGTTGCTGCTGTAAAAGGAGTACAGCAGGGAGCCGTCTTCCCCGACCAAAGCGACTTTTGTGGTAGTAGACCCGGCGTCAATGCCAAGGTAACAGTTCCCATGATAGTGGGACAGGTCCCCGGTTGTCACATGGTACCTGCCGTGGCGTTTCTGGAACCGCTGGTAGTCCTCCAATGTGGCAAACAGGGGTTCCATCCGCTCGACCTCAAATTCTATCTGGATTTCAGAAGAAAGCTTCTGCAAAATGCTTTTCAGCTCCATGGACACTTCCGGCCTGCAGTTTAAGGCAGAGCCAAGGGCTGCAAACAGGTGGGAGTGGTCCGGTGCGATAATGTGCTCCCCGTCCAGCTTTAAGGTGCGGATAAACGCTTCTTTCAGCTCTGGCAGGAAGTGCAGGGGTCCCCCCAGGAAGGCCACATGGCCCCGGATGGGCTTCCCGCAGGCCAAGCCGGAAATCGTCTGGTTTACCACCGCCTGAAAAATGGATGCGGACAAGTCTTCCTTGGAAGCGCCTTCGTTGATCAGGGGCTGGATATCAGATTTCGCAAATACCCCGCAGCGGGCGGCAATGGGGTAAATTGCCTTATAGTCTTTCGCATAGGTGTCAAGCCCCGTGGCGTCTGTCTGGAGCAGGGAGGCCATCTGGTCTATGAAGGAGCCAGTCCCGCCGGCGCAGATGCCGTTCATGCGCTGTTCCACATTTCCACCCTCAAAATAAATGATTTTGGCGTCCTCCCCGCCAAGTTCAATGGCTACGTCGGTCTGGGGCGCATAATCCTGCAAAGCAGAGGCCACCGCGATGACTTCCTGCACAAATGGGATTTCCAAATGCTTTGCCAAAGCCAGCCCGCCGGAGCCGGTAATCACAGGGGAAAGCCGGAGGTTCCCAAGCTCATCCTGCGCCCTTGCCAGCAAATCCAGAAGTGTTTCACGGATATTTGCAAAATGCCGTTGGTAGTCTGCAAACAAGAGGGTGTTGTGGGGGCCTAATATTGTAATTTTTACGGTAGTTGAGCCAATGTCAATGCCCAGCTTGTGTAAATTTTTCTGTTCCATATAGTTCCTCCAATTTTTCTCTAAATCTCTGCTGATGCGGGAAAATGCATCAAGAGCCTTGCTAAATGGTAAATTATGCTGTTTCTTCCTATTTATATATAAGCGTCCCGAAATCGAACACCGCTTATTATACGACAGGAATTTGCAAAAAACAATTGCTTTTTTTATTTTTCATAGAATGTTTAGAAATCATTACAGCAAAAGATGCTGTTGTCTGGTTATTTTTAGGAAAAAGATTGCGTTATAGAAAATATATGATTAAAATTAAAAGAAAGAACTTGGGAACAGAAAACATTTTATTCCCGCGGGCAATGAGCCAAGCAGCCGCGCTCGCGCGGATATTTGACGAATGCCGCTGGGTATTTGGTTTTAGGAGGACAGCAAGACTGAAGATATGGTATCTGATGTGGACAGGGCGTTAAGCCGCCTGTACCATTTGCTGGGCGTGCCCCCAGTTCCTAAGTGCAGGAAACACGATGGGAAATAGAAAACACATTTTGCCCATCTCATCCGAACCCATTTCCTCCTTTCCGAATATAATAGTAAAAAGACAGCCAAAGAATCTTGGAGGAATTTTTCATGCCAAAAATTATCCCAATCCCAATCGGCCCCATTTATAATGAAGGCCCCTGCCGTGGAATGGTACATGTAATTGAAAAAGGGGATACCCTGTACCGCTTAGGCAAACGCTACCATGTAAGCGTAGGCCAGCTTATGTTTGCAAACCCGTTTGTCAATGTTTACAACCTGCAGGTAGGGGATGAGCTATGCATCCCTATCAGCATCCAGCCCAGGAACCCGGAAAGCAGGATGCAGGGGGAATTTATGGATGATACAAGGATGCCCGGTGGAGGAATACCCGAAGGGATGGAGCCGGAATCCAGAATATCCGGCCGCATGAGGCAGGGGATGCCCGCAGGGCCAATGCCAGACGGCAGTATGCCGGCCCCGGATGCAGGGATGCCTATGCCAGTCCCGGATGCAGGGATGCCTATGCCATCTCCAGATGCGGTTCCTATGCCAACTGGCAGTGGGATGCCCCTGCCGGACGCTGGAATTCCCATGGAACTGGAGCCAGGGCCTGCGGAGCAGGAAGGGATGCCGGATGAAATATAAACTTTTTATGAAACTGCGCCGCTTTCGTTGACAAACCCGTACGGAAAACCTATAATAACTATTTGAACACCGTTGATCGAAAGAGGAGGATGTTATGGGTTTTCTGAATAAAATGGAGCGGAAATTTGGGAAGTACGCCATTCAAAATTTAACTTTCTGGCTCATTGGCGCATGGGTGCTGGGATTTATTATCCAAATTACCATGCCGGATGTCCTGCAGCTTCTGCTGTTAGAGCCAAGGATGATTCTGCAGGGGCAGGTGTGGAGGATTGTTTCCTGGCTGCTGATTCCGCCTCCAGTCAATATACTGTTTTTGATTTTTTTCCTGTCCTGCTATTATTTTATCGGGATTTCCATTGAGCAGGCCATTGGGACTTTCCGCTATAATGTCTATTTGATTGGCGGAATCCTGTGCTCCATCCTCGGCGCGTTTTTTTTATACGGGTTTTACTATTTGGCAAAAGGGGTATCCGTTGCCGGGATTGGCTATTATTTCAGCACCCAGTATATAACGATGTCGCTGTTCCTGGCGTTTGCGGTGATTTTCCCCAATATAGAATTCCGCCTGTATTTCCTAATCCCCATTAAGGCGAAATGGATGGGGATAGTGGATGTAATCTGGATGGTTTTTATGTTCATTGCTTCAAATGCGGCAGGGCGGACGGCAATCCTCGCATCCCTGATGAACTTCCTGATTTTCTTTTTTACCACAAGGAATTACCATCGGGTGTCCCCAAAGGAAATCCACCGGAAGCAGGTATACCGGCAGCAGATGCGGCAGGCGCAGAATATTACAAGGCATAAATGCGCCATTTGCGGCAGGACGGAACGGGACGGGGCGGATTTGGAATTCAGGTTCTGTTCCAAATGCGATGGCAATTATGAATACTGCCAGGAGCATTTGTTTACCCACCAGCATGTCAAACACAATTGACAGGCTATTATAAAAAATGGGGAAACTCAAACAGCATGTTTATTGACAAACAGAAGATAAGAACTTATAATATCCATAATGTGGCATATCCGAAGTTGCGCTGCAGCTTCTGGTATGCTTTCTTAATTCTATAGGATTAAGGTGTCAAAAGGGTGCGCTGCACCCGCTCTATACCATATATTGATGTGCAAATTAATTTGCAATAATAATATATGGAAAGAGCGTAGCACCAAAGGTGCTTTTGACACCCTAATCCTTATAGGAAAGGCCTATATTATAGAAAATGGAAAAGGATTCAGGAGGAATACCAATGGAAAATGAAGCAGTTTCCAGAAATTTTATTGAACAGGAGATTGAGGAGGACTTAAAGGAAGGGCATTGCGAAACCGTCAGGACACGTTTCCCGCCGGAACCGAACGGCTATCTCCATATCGGACATGCCAAATCTATTTTATTGAATTTCGGGCTGGCCCAGAAATACAATGGGAAATTCAACATGCGTTTTGACGACACCAACCCTACAAAAGAAAAAACCGAATTTGTGGAGTCCATTAAGGAGGACATCCGGTGGCTGGGCGCAGACTGGGAAGACCGGCTGTTTTTTGCGTCCGATTATTTTGGCCAGATGTATGAAGCGGCTGTAAAGCTTATCAGGAAAGGGAAGGCCTATGTGTCAGACCTGAACCCGGAGCAAATCCGTGAGTACCGGGGAACCCTGACGGAACCGGGGAAGGAGGACCCAAATGCAGGGCGGGGCATAGAGGAGAACCTGCGTCTGTTTGAGGAGATGAAGCAGGGGAAATACGGGGACGGGGAATTAGTGCTCCGGGCAAGGATTGACATGGCGTCCCCGAATATCAACATGCGCGACCCCATCCTTTACCGGGTGGCACATATGTCCCACCATAACACCGGGGACGAATGGTGCATTTACCCCATGTATGATTTTGCCCATCCCATTGAGGACGCCATCGAGGGCATTACCCACTCCATCTGCACGCTGGAATTTGAGGACCACAGGCCCTTATATGACTGGGTGGTGCGGGAACTGGAGTATGAGAACCCCCCAAGGCAGATTGAATTTGCCAAGCTGTACCTGACAAATGTGGTGACAGGCAAGCGTTACATTAAGAAGCTGGTGGAAGATGGGATTGTGGACGGCTGGGACGACCCAAGGCTGGTGTCCATTGCCGCTTTGCGCAGGAGGGGATTTACTCCGGAATCCATCCAGAAATTTGTGGAGCTGTGCGGGGTATCTAAGGCTAACAGCTCTGTGGATTACGCCATGCTGGAATACTGCATCCGGGAGGATTTAAAGCTGAAACGCCCAAGGATGATGGCAGTGTTAAACCCCATCAAGCTGGTGATTGACAATTACCCGGAGGGGCAGATGGAACAATTAGACGCTGCCAACAATCTGGAAAACGAGGAACTGGGGACGCGGAAAATTCCCTTCTGCAGGGAACTTTACATTGAGAGGGAGGATTTCATGGAGGAGCCCCCGAAAAAATATTTCCGCCTGTTCCCTGGGAATGAAGTACGCCTGATGCATGCATATTTTGTGAAATGCGAAAGCTTCGTAAAAGATGAAAATGGAAACGTCATTGAGGTGCACTGTACCTACGACCCGGAAACAAAGGCGGGCAGCGGCTTTGCCGGGCGCAAGGTCAAGGGAACCATCCACTGGGTTCCGGTGCCTTATGCGCAGAAATGCGAAGTACGGCTATATGAAAATCTGGTAGATGAAGAAAAAGGAGTATACAACAAAGAGGATGGAAGCCTGAACTTAAACCCGGACTCCCTGACAGTTTTAAAGGAATGTTATGCAGAGCCTGCCCTTGCAGAAGCGAAGGCATACGACAGCTACCAGTTTGTGCGGCAGGGGTTTTTCTGTGCAGACGCAAAAGATTCCAAGCCAGGTTCCTTGGTATTTAACCGGATTGTATCGTTAAAAAGTTCTTATAAACTGCCGGCACAGAATTAACGTGCAAAAGAGGAGTAAATCAATATGAATTTGTTTTCAGGGTTGGAGAAATTCGGGCTGGAAGCCAAGGAATCCATGCAGTTGTTTGAAGAAGGGAAAAGGGAGAACACAAAGAAGGAGAAAGAGGAGGAGAAAAAAGCGAAGGAACGCTTAATCCCTTCGGAAACAGAATTTCTTTTACAGAAAACAGTACGTTGTAAAGTGTGCGACAATGTATTTAAGACGAAGGTGGTGAAAACTGGGAGGGCAAGGAGGATGCAGCCGGATAAGGACCTGCGTCCAAGGTTTGAACATATCGACACGCTGAAATACGATGTGATTTCCTGCCCGGAGTGCGGCTATACTGCGCTGATACGGGATTTTGACAGGATCACGCCTACGCAGGCAAGGTTTGTGCGGGAGCAGATTTCTTCCCGGTTCCATAAAGCCAACGAGCCGGAAGCAGAAATATATTCCTACGACACCGCCATTGCCCGCTGCAAGCTTGCACTGCTGAACGCAGCCGTCAAGCGGGGGAAGGAAAGCGAGAAAGCGTATGCCTGCCTGAAAATTGCATGGCTGTGCCGTGGGAAAGCAGAAGCCATGGGGGAGGAAACCCCAGCGGAACAAGCCGCCAAGGCAGCCTGCAGGAAGGAGGAGGAAACCTTTTACCAGCAGGCATATGAAGGCTTTATCAAGGCCATTTCCCAGGAAATGTTCCCTATCTATGGGATGGACGAGGGCACAATGGATTATCTGCTGGCCTGTATGTCGTTCCATTTCAGGAAATATGACATGGCTTCAAAATGCCTTGGGAATGTGCTGACTTCCCATTCGGCAAGCCGGCGGCTAAAGGATATGGCCCTGGACTTGAAGGAGGAAATCATCACATTATTAAAAAGCATGAAACAGTAAGCTGCTAAGATACGCAAGAGCAGGAAGACAGGGGGACAAAAGAAGGGAAAAGAATAAGAATGCCATGCAGCATTGAAGCAATTGGAGGAAGAAGTATGAGGAAACACACAAAATTTATGGCAGCAGGGATGGTGTCCGCATTGGTATTGGCGGTTAGCCTGACAGGCTGCGGTGGTCCTACAGAAGAGCAGAAACAGGCTGCAGAACAGTACAAGGCAGAGGCGGAAGCCTATATGGAAGGCAATGAATATACCAAAGCGCAGAAGGCCATGGAACAGGCATTGGAGCAGACGCCGGAAGATGAAGAACTGCTGGCGGCAGCAGAGGAGCTGAACCGGAAGGCAGAAGAAATGGAAGGATACAACAAAACGATGGAAGCTGCAAGGAAGGCCATAGAAGCAGACGATGCCGCCGCGCTGGATAAGCTGCAGGAGAGCCCGGAAGGGCAGGCGCTGGTGAAAATGGCAAAAGAAACCGGGACTTACATTTACTTTCCGGAAGGAGGGGACAGCGGGACCGGGATTGGTTTTTATACCTTTGACGGCTGCGACTGCGACCAGTGGTATTATGGCGATTACAAGGAAGGCAAGCGGGAAGGGAACGGGATCTGGTATTATGCCAGCAGCCATACGGAGGACAAAAGCCTTTACAAGGAAGTCTATACCGGACAATGGAGCGGGGACGCCCCGAATGGGAAAGGGCACCAGCTTGTTGCGCTGGGAGACACGGTAGATACAGACCAGGATTTTGACGTGGAAAACGGGCTGTTTTATGGTACTTATAAAATTAAGGACACTTTGGAGGATGGCACCAAGGTGAGCGGGAAGTATAAGCTGAAAGCAGGGAAATATGTGACGATTTCTGACGAGGAGCTGAAGGAGAATAATTTTGAGGTGCCAGACCAGCCCCACCTTGCCATTGCTTTTTTGTATGACAAAGAAGGGGAGATAAAAAGCTGCACGATGGTCTATGCGGAGGATACGACTAAGGGCGTGAAGCATTTTTATTAATACAGACAGAAGATAAGGGAAAGCAGATGATGCCAAATAATTGGCTTACCTGCTTTCCCTTGCTTTATTCCCGCGAGCAATGAGCCAAGCAGCCGCGCTTGCGCGGATATTTGGCGAATGCCGCGAGGGTATTTGACTCTATAGGAAAGGCCTTGTTACGCGAAAGCGTGAGAGTATCTCTTGGGACCCTTAGTCCTGCCCTTTCTCCAATTCTGCCATTTTCATAGCCCGCACTTTCAGCGGCAGCCCAAACAGCGTAATAAACCCTTCCGCATCATGGTGGTCGTACAAGTCGCCAGTGGTAAAGCTTGCAAGGGACTCACTATACAGTGAGTAGGGTGATGTTGTACCAGCCTTGATAATATTCCCTTTGTAAAGCTTGAACTTCACTTCCCCAGTCACATATTTCTGGGTAGAGGTAACAAAAGCCTGCACAGCTTCCCGCAGCGGCGTAAACCAGTTCCCTTCGTAGACGATCTGGGCCATCCGGTTCCCCATGTCTTTTTTCGCTTCCATGGTTGCCCGGTCTAACACCAGTTCCTCTAGCTGCTGCTGTGCTTCCATCAGGATTGTCCCGCCGGGAGTTTCATAAACGCCCCGGGATTTCATGCCAACTACACGGTTTTCTACAATATCCACAATCCCAATGCCGTGTTTCCCGCCCAGGCGGTTCAGTTCCCGGATAATGTCGGCTACCTTCATTTCCTTCCCATTGATGGTTTTCGGCACGCCGGCTTCAAAGGACATGGTTACGTATTCCCCTTCTTCCGGCGCCTGTTCCGGGGAAACCCCAAGTACTAAGAGATGGCTGTAATTAGGCTCGCAGGCGGGGTCTTCCAGTTCCAGCCCCTCATGGCTGATATGCCACAGGTTCCGGTCCCGGCTGTAGCTGCTGTCCGCAGAAAATGGAAGGTCGATGCCATGTTCCCGGCAGTAGGCGATTTCATCTTCCCTGGACTGCATGTCCCACTTGTCGCTTCTCCATGCGGCAATGATTTTCAAGTCCGGGGCAAGGGCTTTGATGCCCAGTTCAAAACGGATTTGGTCGTTGCCCTTCCCAGTTGCGCCGTGGCAGATAGCGGCAGCCCCTTCCTTCCGGGCAATTTCCACTAAGCGTTTGGCAATGCCCGGGCGCGCCATGGAAGTCCCCAGCAGGTATTTGTTTTCGTAGACAGCGCCGGCCTGCACGCAGGGGATGATGTATTCCTCCGCAAATTCGTCGGTGATATCTTCAATGTATAGCTTGGAAGCGCCGGATAATTTGGCGCGCTCCTCCAGCCCGTCCAGCTCCTCGTCCTGCCCGCAGTCGATGCAGCAGCAGACAACATCATAATCAAAATTTTCCTTTAGCCATGGGATGATTGCGGTGGTGTCCAGACCGCCGGAATAAGCTAAAATCACTTTTTCTTTCATTACTTGTCCTCCGTTTAAAATAATAGCCTGCCGCTGATTTTTTATGGGCGGCAGAGTTGCTCCTATGTTTCCGTGGACATTATATACTAAGCGTGAGAAAATAGCAAGTGAAAAAATATACATTATGGAAAAATCTTTTTTTCTGCATAAATTCAATATATGTGGAAGAAAATTGGGAAAACCTCGCAGAAAAGTGTTGCATAAAAAAAGAAATAAATGTATAATTATGCAATGCTGAGAAAAAAGGGCTTTACGGAACCCAAAAGATATATTATGATTGGAATTAGCATTTTGATTCCCGCGGCAAATGGGAATTTCGGGAATGCCGCGGGATATTTGGTTTTAACGCCGCATTACTTTGGCGCTGTAATAGGGCCATGTGGACCCATGGCATTGTTCAGGGCAGGAAAGAGAGGAAAAATAATGGTAAAAGCAGGGATTATAGGGGCTACAGGATATGCCGGGGCAGAACTGGTGAGGATTCTCCTGGGCCATAAAGGGGTGGAAATAAAATGGTATGGTTCCAGAAGTTATATAGATGAAAAATATGCAGACGTGTACCGGAACATGTTCCAGCTTGTGGAGGACACATGCTTAGGCGACAATATTGTGGAACTGGCAAAACAGGTGGACCTTATCTTTACCGCCACGCCCCAGGGGTTCTTGGCGGGAGTCCTGACAGAAGAAATTTTACAGCATGCAAAGGTTGTGGATTTGAGCGCGGATTACCGCTTGAAAGATGTGGGGATTTATGAAAAATGGTATGGAATTTCCCATAAAAGCCCCCAATTTCTGGAAGAAGCCGTGTATGGCCTTTGCGAGATCAACCGGGAGCAGGTAAAACAGGCAAGGCTGGTGGCAAATCCCGGATGCTATACCACCTGTTCCATCCTGACGGCATGGCCGTTACTGAAAGAAGGGCTGGTTGACCCTGCCACCTTGATTGTGGATGCCAAATCCGGGACTTCCGGCGCAGGCAGGGGCGCGAAGCTGCCGAATTTGTTCTGTGAAGTCAATGAAAACATCAAGGCTTATGGGGTAGCCACCCACCGCCACACCCCGGAAATCGAAGAACAGTTGGGGTATGCGGCAGGGGAGCCGGTTACTATTAATTTTACCCCCCATCTGGTGCCCATGAACCGTGGAATCCTCGCCACAGAATACGCTTCCCTGAAAAAAATCCGGCAGGAGGACGGCAGCTTTGCACTGCCTACTGGGGGGCAAGTCATGGCGGCCTATGAGAAATATTATAAAAATGAATATTTTATCCGTATCTTAGGGGAAGGCGCCTGCCCGGAAACAAAATGGGTGGAAGGGAGCAATTTCGTAGATATCGGCTTCCAGATTGACAAGCGCACAGGCAGGATTATCCTGATGGGGGCCATTGATAACCTGGTAAAAGGCGCGGCAGGGCAGGCAGTCCAGAACATGAACCTGATGTTTGGTTTTCCAGAGCAGGAAGGGCTGCAGCTCGTGCCAATGTTCCCATAAAGTATTGCGAAAAGCGCCCTAACCAAATATAGAAAGTCAGGAAGAAAAAACAATGGAAAATACCAACCAAGAAATCACCATCCGCCCCATGCGGCAATCCGACTACCCCAAAGTGTACCAGCTTTGGAAAACGATTAAGGGCTTCGGCATCCGCAGCATGGACGATTCCGAGGAAGGGGTAGCCCGCTTTATCCGCCGGAACCCTTCCACCAGCATAGTGGCGGAAACAGAAGGGCAGGTAGTAGGGGCAATCCTCTGCGGCCACGATGGCCGGCGGGGGTGCTTTTACCATGTCTGTGTCCGGGAAGGCTACCGGAAACGGGGCATTGGCAAGGATATGGCAGTGAAAGCCATGAAAGCGCTGCAGGCAGAAGGCATCAATAAAGTGTGCCTGATTGCATTTAAGAAAAATGAGGTGGGCAATTCCTTTTGGAAAAGCGTAGGCTGGACCTTCCGGGAGGATTTGAATTACTATGATTTTGTCTTAAATGACGAAAATATTACGATATTCCAATAAAAACACAGAAAGGAGTTTGCCTTTATGGAAATAATAACAGGCGGCGTGACCGCGGCGAAAGGTTTTGAGGCAGCAGGCGTTGCGGCCTCCATCAAGTATAAAAACAGAAAAGATATGGCAATTGTGTACAGCCAGAGTCCCTGTGTGCTGGCAGGGACTTTTACCAGTAATGTGGTGAAAGCAGCCCCGGTATTGTGGGATAAGAAGATTGTGGAGGAGTCTGCATTCGGTCAGGCGGTCATTGTCAATGCAGGGATTGCCAATGCAGGTACAGGCAGGGAAGGATATGAATTCTGTTCCAGGACGGCGGCTAAGGCAGCAGGGCTTCTGGGGATACCAGAGGATTCTGTGCTGGTGGCCTCCACGGGCGTTATCGGGATGCAGCTTCCCATTGACAGAATCGAGGCAGGGGTGGAAAAGCTGGTTGAGACAAAAGAAGCCGGAAAAGAGGCCGGAACCTGAGCGGCGGGAGCCATTATGACAACGGAT
>OFHA01002360.1_pt1 | contig 11167 bp, 10 predicted proteins | sample 1521891 | NCBI WGS metagenome assembly OFHA01 (sample SAMEA3504089, study PRJEB24116) | mouse gut metagenome | biome: mouse gut; feature: mouse-associated habitat; material: faeces | place: Denmark | collected 2011 | reverse complement strand
TGTTCATGTTGTCGGGCGCGGCTTCCAATAGGAGTTTCCCGAGTTCTATTGCTGGGGAGTGTGTGAATCCACCAAACATCACGTGGCTCATGTGGGTTAGTTGCTCGGTGATGGCTTGGTTTATTACCGGATGGTTGTAGCCGTGTATTGTGCACCACCACGACGACATGCCATCTATCAGTTCCCGCCCGTCGGCAAGCCGTATTTTCGCTCCGTGTGCCGATGCTACTTTATATGTGGGCAGCGGATCGATGGTGGATGTATATGGGTGCCAAAGGTGCTCGCGGTCCCAATTGTCGTGGAGTATGTCGGTATCTATAGGTTGATGGTCCATTGCAGTAGTCACTATAATATATGGATTGCAAAATTACTAAAAAACTTCGGCAACGCGGATTCTTTTGTGAATGTGCGGGATTTTAAAATATTTTTTACGATAGTGAAGTGGTTGAATAATTGGCTGTTATTGCTCGTTAATGCGGGAATTTAGGAATTTGTGGGGTAAAAAAAGTCGGAATAATTTTGTGGGAATGAAAATAATGCCTACCTTTGCATCGCAAAAAGGAAAAAACGCCGATTTGTCCAACGCGAAAATAGCTCAGTTGGTAGAGCACAACCTTGCCAAGGTTGGGGTCGCGGGTTCGAGTCCCGTTTTTCGCTCAAATGCAATCCCTCGCATCATCTATGTCCGGATGGCGGAATTGGTAGACGCGCTACTTTGAGGGGGTAGTGACCGTTTGGTCGTGTGAGTTCGAGTCTCATTTCGGACACTTTAGGGAATCCTAAGCATTTGGCATTCGAATGTTTAGGATTCCCTTTTTTTATTTCCGTCAACCGTATGTCAACCAAAATCGTTTCTACGGAATTTGTCAACGCAGTTGACGGCAATTCAACCGATTTTATTAAATGGTGGGATGTTCAATAAATTTAATGTAAGCCACATTCAACCGTTCAAATGCAAGTCCGAGATTGGCACCGTAGGGTAATGCCGGGAAGTGTTCCGTAGCCAATCTCCACACGGTCATCTGTGTCGGGCTTTCCATCACCGTTTGCATCGCGGTACAGGAAGTCGCATAGTTCAGGCCGCTGGTAAGTAGCGAAGTAATCAGGAACAAACCGGCATATAGAACATCAGGTAATGGCCAACCAGGTTACATCGGAATTCACCATCAGCCCGTCAGTCTCGGCACGACGATATTTCACACGTATCGCCGTGCGCTATTGGTGGTGTGCGGCAATCCCCGTGGCCACGTTCCTGGCTCTCGGTACTGCCGACTGGCGATGGCTTGTGGTAGCGCTTGCAGTGATTTTCATACTTGCACCCACGGCAGCAATGTTTGCCTGGTTTGCAATCGCTTCCCGCCCGGAGTCCGTTAACGGAATCTTCCCGCACAGCATACATCTATCCGACAGCGGGGATATAATAATCGAATATTTACAACTGCCAAAAAACGAAGAGGCTGAAACAACTGACAACGACATCGTGGCAACCGCGACAAGGATTCCACCCGCACGGACCATCGCCAAACACGACATTACAAGCATACATATCGAGGGTAATTATGTAGTGGTATGCCATATGGATAAAACCAGCCGACGCAAAGCCGGCGCAACCGAACTTATCATTCCACTCAAAGCTTTCGGCTCAAGAGCCGACATCAACTCATTTTTCAGGGAAATCGACGTAAAACAGCCAATTTCTTAATCTGGATTAATATCAGGTTACAGTCAATAGCGTATATTCGCAATCGAATTAATAATCCCACAGCACAACCCGCTATTTAACTGCTTAACCGCCAAACTTATGAAAAAAGCTTCCACCCTCGCAGCCATGATGGCATTTGGCATCACATTCTTTGCCTCAGCCGCAATACCGTCGACATCCTACACGTTGAGTGCCGACGGCAAGACTATTGAAAAATGGACCGGGACCGAATCCGAAATAAACCTTGCCGACGATGAGGTGCTTAAAAACGTGGAAGCCATAGGGGCATATGCTTTTCAAAATTCGGCCGTCGAATCCATAATATTCAACGAAGGGCTTACCTCCATCGGACGCGGTGCGTTCATGGACTGCAACAACCTGACGTCTGCAACCTTTCCATCCACACTTACCAACCTTGGCAATGCGGCATTCTCCACATGCACAGCCCTGCAATCAATCACACTTCCAAATGCCTTGGCTGCAATCGGGACATCGTGCTTCTATAATTGCGAATCCCTTTCATCAGTCAATCTCGAACACACCTCGGTTACCGAACTTCCCGACGGAGTGTTCAACAGCTGCAAAAACCTGTCAGCTGTAAATCTTGGCGACAAAATAACCTCCATAGGCGAAGAGACCTTCTATATGTGCAACTCCCTGGCATCGGTAGTGCTTCCCGCCCCCCTCACAACCATCGGTGCCAGTGCGTTTTCGGGCTGTGTGACATTAAAAGAAATCACATTCAATCCAACCCTTTCCGAAATCGGCAACTACGCATTCGAAGCCACCGCGATTGAGACCCTCGACCTCAGCGGGCTCACAGAACTGACTTCAATAGGTTTCAATGCTTTTTCCGAATGTGATGAAATGACAACCCTGCATCTCCCTTTGCAGGAGCCGTGGTTCGGCAACAAGGCTTTCAACCGTTGCTCTGCCCTGAAAGAGGTAGTAATCCCCGACACCTATTCGCAGATAAGCACCCAGATGTTCTATTACTGCACGGGGCTTGAAAAAGTACCCCTGGGAGAAGCAACTGCCACTATCAAAAACGGTGCGTTTTTTGACTGCACCTCACTCAAGGAAATAATATGGAACGAAAAACTCGAAACCATTGAATGGAACGTGTTTTTCGAATGCAATTCGCTCGAAACCGTCGATGTGCCGGAATCGGTAACCTCGCTTGACGATCATGCATTCAACAGTTGCGCCAAACTCGCCTCCGTCACGCTCGGCTCCAACATCAGCACTATCGGCCAAGAGGCATTCTCCATGCTCCCCTCTTTGAAACATATGACAGTAAAAGCGATTACCCCACCCGTCCTAGGCTCATATGCGTTCTACAAGACCGATGTGGCAAACTGCACCCTTACCGTCCCTTCCGAAAGTATCGAAGCCTATAAGGCTGCCGGGCAATGGAACGAATTCGGCACAATCGCCCAGGTTTCATCAATAGAAACCATCGGTTCCGCCACGGCCACCCCCTATAGCATCACCACTAATGCATCCGGGATTAAAATCAGCGGGCTGCCAGGAGGGGAATCGATAGCCATATATACCCCCGACGGATGCATCATCCACCGACATACATCTACCGGGGAAGAATCCTACACAAATCTCCCGGCAGGGCTTTACCTGGTAACCATCAACGGCACAACCCACAAAGTAGCCGTCAGGTAAAAGCCACCCACATAAAACACCCCTATGTCGGCGCATGCAGGCTCGCAATAAAAAGCAGTCAGGCATGCGCCGACACTTTTCCCGTTATGAAAACCAGATAACATCATCTCGATAGCTGTAATTTATTCTGATTATCTAGTTTTGAACGAGAATCGGATAGAATACGCCATCGAATTAAACATTTATACAACTACGGAATCACAAAAAATTATTAGCTTTGTGGTTTAAGTATCTATATTCGAAATGCCAACTAGGCAGTACAACTAAAACTTGATTGTATGAGTATCACTATTTTTAGCCGGAAATGACAAGCATGAATGAGAATAATCAAATAATAATATATCAAGGCGAGAATGGAGAAACCCGCATTGAGGTCAAGTTTACTGGAGATACAGTATGGTTGTCGCAGCAGCCGATGGCTGAATTGTATCAGACTTCAAGAAGTAATGTGGTTGAACACATCCAACACATATATGATGAACGGGAATTGGAAGAGCCTGCAACCTGTCGGAGATTCCGACAAGTTCGCCAAGAGGGTAATAGGCAGGTGTCACGTGAATACAAGCTATGCGTCGCCGACCTATGTATATGAGCGACTATGTAACACAACTTGACAACATTCTTTCATCCACAGGGGAAGCATTACTCAACCATCCAGGTTCCATAAGCCATAAACAAGCCATGGATAAGGCAGAACGAGAATATCGTATATTCCAAGTACGCGAACTGTCACCGGTAGAACGGGCATATCTTGAAACCATCAAAGCTATAAATTCCAATGCCAAAAGCCATACAGATAAAATGGATAATACCAAATGAGATTTGCACTGATTTTCGATGCTGCTATAGATAAAAACCACACAGGTTTCTTCAAGCAAATCATGCGGCCACCTCTGAAATCCCTATCTTGACTTTTGACATACGTGATACAAAACAGGACAAAACCGGCCTCTCTATACATGCATCATTGAATTAATTACTACTTTTGGCAAACCAAACGGGAAACGGCAAACAACCCTCAAATCAAAAATACAAAACCATGATGAAAAAGTTATTCACAGTCGCATCGCTCGGTATCTTGCTAGCCTGCCACACCGGCTGCACCTCACAGCAAAAAGAGCAAGAAGCATTTGCCCCTATCAAAGTGGAAATCCCTGCCCGCCCTGCCGGTCAGGAGGATGTAATCCAACTCGTCACACCTAAAATCGATACCGTTCGTGTCGGGTTCGTCGGGTTAGGCATGCGTGGCCCCGGTGCAGTGTCGCGATGGACACAGATTCCGGGAACCAAAGTCGTAGCCCTGTGCGACCTTCTCCCCGAACGCGTGGAAAAATCACAAGAAATCCTTAAAAAGGCAGGGATGCCCGAAGCCGCTGCCTACAGCGGGTCGGAAGACGCATGGAAACAACTGTGCGAACGGGATGATATCGACCTCGTATATATCATAACCGACTGGAAGCACCATGCTGAAATGGGAGTCTATGCAATGGAACATGGAAAGCATGTGGCCATAGAAGTCCCTGCGGCTATGACGCTCGACGAAATCTGGAAACTTGTCGACACTTCGGAAAGAACCCGCAAACACTGCATGCAACTGGAAAACTGCGTGTATGACTTCTTTGAACTGACATCCCTGAATATGGCACAACAAGGCATATTCGGAGAAGTGCTTCATGTCGAAGGTTCCTACATCCACAATCTGGAAGATTTTTGGGGCGCATACTGGAACAACTGGCGTATGGATTACAACCAAAAACACCGTGGTGACATCTACGCAACCCACGGCATGGGCCCGGCTTGCCAATTACTCGACATCCATCGTGGAGACCGCATGAAAACCCTTGTGTCAATGGATACAAAAGCTGTAAACGGCCCGGCATATATCAAAAAGCAGACAGGTGAAGAAGTAACAGACTTCCAAAACGGCGACCAGACTTCGACTTTGATCCGCACAGAAAACGGCAAGACTATGCTGATACAGCACAACGTCATGACTCCGCGCCCCTACAGCCGCATGTACCAAATAGTAGGGACCGACGGTTATGCGAGCAAATATCCGGTTCAGGAATATTGCCTGCGTCCTTCACAAGTGGAATCCGACGACATGCCTGACCACGAAGATTTGAACGCACATGGTTCCGTTCCTGCCGAAGTGAAACAAGCCCTGATGGAAAAGTACAAACACCCCATCCATGTGGAATTGGAGGAAACCGCCAAAAAAGTAGGCGGACATGGCGGCATGGACTTTATAATGGACTACCGACTGGTCTACTGCCTGCGCAATGGCCTCCCCTTGGATATGGATGTTTATGACCTTGCAGAATGGTGCTGTATGGCAGAACTCACCCGTCTGTCAATCGAAAACAATTCGGCACCGGTCGAAGTCCCTGATTTCACCCGTGGAAGCTGGAACAAGGTGCAAGGCTACCGTCACGCTTTTGCAAAATAACCCAGAATATCGCTATTTTTGCACGAAAAATGCCAGGGAGTGTGTCAAAATTCAAAATTTTGACACACCTCCTTGATTTTCTCCGGGAATGGGACTGGCATGAGCCAAAGCATTTTAACCCCGAATCCCCAATCCTCGGAACCGAGTCTTATCCGTGAGGCTAAAGACTATATAATGAATACAAAACCAATATTGGAAGCATGAAAATTCGATTAAACTCCCTTTTAACCAAAAACATTGTTGCAGGAACCCTTTCCTTAATGGCAACCGACCTCTTGGCTGATAATACGATAAAACCTTATTGGCAAGATGTGCAGGTTGTAGCCGTCAACAAGGAGTATCCACGTTCCTCGTTTATGACCTATGATAACATGAACGACGCTCTGACCGGCAAATTCGAACAAAGCAGATACTATCGGTCACTGAACGGGACATGGAAGTTTTACTATGTGGATTCCTATAAAAATCTGCCCGACCGCATCACCGATCCAAATACTGACACGGATGCATGGCATGATATCCAGGTTCCGGGCAACTGGGAACTGCAAGGGCACGGAGTAGCCATTTACACCAATCACGGCTACGAATTCAAAGCCCGTAATCCGCAACCGCCCGTCCTACCAGAGGCAACCCCGGTAGGCGTATATCGCCGTGACATCGACATCCCTGCCGATTGGGACGATAGGGATATTTATCTGCATCTGGCAGGAGCAAAATCAGGTGTGTATGTCTATCTCAACGGCCAAGAAGTCGGATATAGCGAAGATTCAAAGAATCCTGCCGAATTCTTAATAAACCGGTATGTGAAACCCGGCAAAAACGTGCTGACACTGAAAATTTTCCGCTGGAGCACGGGAACCTACCTCGAATGCCAGGACTTCTGGCGTATCAGCGGCATTGAACGTGATGTATTTCTCTACTCACAGCCCAAAGTGGCAATAAGGGATTTCCGCATCACATCGACGCTCGACGACACGTATAAGAACGGTATTTTCCGATTGTCGATGGATGTACGCAACAACTCCTCGGAACAATCCAAAAGTTACACTATCGGGTATAAGTTGACCGACACGAAAACAGATAAGGTAATTGCAGAATCTGAAATACATGCGGCCTTAAATGCCAACCAGACGGTTCCTTGTTTCGAGAAAATGACGGTCGATATACCCGGCGTAAAGACATGGAGTTCCGAACGCCCTGACCTCTACAAGCTGTTGATGTATATCAAAGATGGTGACAAGTTTGTGGAAATCGTCCCCTTCAATGTCGGTTTCCGCCGTATTGAAATCAAACCAACCGAACAAAAAGCGGTCAACGGCCAACCCTATGTCTGCCTGTTTATCAACGGTCAACCGCTTAAACTTAAAGGCGTCAACATCCACGAACACAATCCCGAAACAGGCCATTACATAACCGAGGAACTGATGCGCCGTGACTTTGAGCTGATAAAACAGCACAATTTAAACAGTGTGCGTCTCTGCCACTATCCGCAGGACCGCCGTTTCTATGAACTCTGCGACGAATACGGACTGTACGTGTATGACGAAGCCAATATCGAAAGCCACGGGATGTACTATAATCTCCGCAAAGGAGGCACTTTGGGAAATAACCCCGAATGGCTGCAACCGCATATGGATCGCACCATCAACATGTTTGAACGCAACAAGAATTACCCGAGTGTCACCTTTTGGTCATTGGGTAATGAAGCCGGAAACGGGTATAACTTCTATCAGACATATCTATGGCTTAAAGAAGCCGACCGAAATATCATGGCACGCCCGGTTAACTACGAACGTGCCCAATGGGAATGGAATTCCGACATGTATGTTCCCCAATATCCCGGTGCCGACTGGCTGGAAAGCATCGGGCAGAACGGCAGCGACCGGCCAATAGCCCCTTCCGAATATGCGCATGCCATGGGCAATTCAACCGGCAACCTGTGGGGGCAATGGCAGGCAATCTATAAATATCCCAACTTGCAAGGCGGATATATCTGGGACTGGGTGGATCAAGGCATCCTTCAGACAGACAAGGACGGAAAAGCTTATTGGGCTTACGGGGGCGACTTCGGCGTAGACATGCCCAGCGATGGCAACTTCCTTTGTAACGGCCTCGTAAATCCCGACAGGGAAGCGCATCCTGCAATGGCCGAGGTGAAATATGTTCACCAAAACATAGGCTTTGAGGCAACCGACCCTGCATCCGGCAAATTTAAAATTACCAACCGGTTCTATTTTACCAATCTGACCAAATATCAGATTAACTATAACATCGTTGCCAACGGCAAGATTATCCGGCGAGGAAAAGTATCCATGGATATCGCCCCGCAGGCATCGAAAGAGCTCACTGTGCCGGTAAAGGGATTGAAAGCACAACCGGGAACTGAATATTTTGTCAACTTCAGCGTGACAACTACCGAACCCGAACCCCTGATTCCTGCTGGATACGAAATAGCCTACGACCAGTTCCGGCTCCCCATCAATGCCAGGAAGGTAACCTACAAAGGGAATGGCCCTGCATTGAGCACATCTACACAGGGCGATGAACTGACAGTCTATTCATCAAAAGTCAACTTCGTATTCAACAAAAAAAGCGGGTTGGTAACTTCCTACAAAGTGGACGGAACCGAGTATTTCAACGACGGATTCGGAATCCAACCCAACTTCTGGCGCGCCCCGACTGACAATGACTACGGCAACGGGGCCCCAAAACGTTTGCAGGTATGGAAGCAATCGAGTCGTAATTTCCATGTCACCGATGCCGTCATTACTTCGGATAACAACGTAGTTTCATTGAAAGTGAATTATCTGTTGGCTGCCGGCAACCTATATGTCGTGAATTATAAGATATATCCGAGCGGGGTGGTAAACGTAAACGCCAAATTTACATCTACCGATATGCAAGCTTCAGAAACAGAGGTCTCCGAAGCCACCCGCATGGCCACCTTCACACCCGGAAGTGATGCTGCACGCAAGGCGGCTTCCAAGTTGGAAGTCCCCCGCATCGGTATGCGTTTCCGTCTGCCTGCACGGATGAATAACGTGGAATACTTCGGTCGCGGCCCGGAAGAGAACTACATCGACCGCAATCACGGCACGCTTGTAGGAGTGTATCAAACAACCGCCGACAAAATGTATTTCAATTATGTACGTCCGCAGGAAAACGGACACCGCACGGATACCCGCTGGATTGCCTTATCGCCCGACAAGGGGAACGGCCTGGCTATCATAGCCGACAGCCTGATCGGGTTCAATGCCCTACGTAACCCTATCGAGGATTTCGACTCGGAAGAAGCCCTCCCCCACCCTTATCAATGGAACAACTTCAGCCCGGAAGAAATTGCCAACCATGACGAGGATGCGGCCAAAAACGTATTGCGAAGAATGCATCATGTCAACGACATCATCCCGAGAGACTTTGTGGAAGTCTGCGTGGATATGAAACAGCAGGGAGTCGGCGGATATGACAGCTGGGGATCACGGCCAGAACCTCATTATCAGATTCCTGCCAACCATGAATATGATTGGGGATTTACCCTGGTGCCTATCCGTTCGGCCAATCAGGCCGGTGAAGCTGCAAAATACGACTACCAATAGCCCCATTATAACCAAATCGTAAAGCAAAACCCCTGACAAATCACCAGGCCGATAACACCTAACGCACACCCCGACAGCCTGTGCCCAGATAAATGTCTGAGCTGCCCCCCAAAAGTCCCCAGTCTGACTTTTGGGGGACACACCAGATGTAACGTTTAAGAATCGAGGCTATTGCCTTTTGACTCTTCTGATAATATGCCTTTCTCCAGTTCATCAATAGTTGGAATCGTTCCCTCAATGTTTTCTGGATATAAGCGGGCAAGGTCATACTCTGAAATTCCAAGAGGCAAACTACTCGCTTCAAGAGCATACTGAGCGACAAGATTGTCTTTTTCTTTGCAAATAAGAATACCAATAGTAGGATTATCTCGGCCTTCTTTTCTCAACATATGGTTACATGCAACCACATAACCTCCAAGCTGCCCTGCATCGGCAAAATCAAATTTTCCGATTTTGACTTCGACTACAACATATGCCGATAAATTCAGATTATAGAACAACAGGTCGATAAACTTTTCTGTATTACCAATTGACAACCTATATTCTCGACCAACGTATGCGAATCCTGTACCGAGTTCGATTAGAAACTGAGTGATATTATTTAACAGAGCGTCTTTGAGGTTTTTCTCATTATATTTTGTCGTTATGCCGGTGAAAGCAAAATCATATGGGTCTTTGGTTAATTCCTGAGCCAAGTCACTCGTAACATCCGGGAGAGTACGTTTGAAATTGGTCAAAGCTTTGCCATGACGCTCGTATAAATCAGAATCTATGAAATTACGAAGCATATCCCTACTCCAACCATTTTTTATTATCTCTCCTACATAGAATACGGCTTTATCTGATCTATTTGAAAATTTGTCAATCAAAAGCATATGATGTCCCCAAGGTATATGGTATATACCATCCATCAAATCTGCAACAAGTTGTTGCAGATTTGAGCAGTCAAGAGAGCTTCCCTCATTTTCAGCCAGTTGCGAATTTGCAGCAGGTTGCTGCAAATTTTGGATAAAGTTAGAATAAAGCTGGTAAAAACTTTGTGCATACCGAATGTTTCTTTCCGATAATCCTGTTGCCTTTGGCATCCGCTTTTTCAAATCCCGGCTGAGTGTCGCATAAAATGCCGAACCATACTTATTCTCATCACCTCTTTCGTCAATTTCTTTACCAAGAAGCCAATAATAGTGCAGCATCTCTTGGTTGACTTTTACAGCAGCCTTAATCTGACTTGTGCGGTAACGCTCGCATAGTGTCTGTACCCATGTGAGATAATCTTTATCAAGAATTGTTATTGGCTGCATATTCCTCAATTTGTTTAAGCGCATCATCCCCCAATGTGCAAATTTAATTATTTTCAATGGATTTCCAGCAGGTTAGGCATCATATTCCCAAATATGGTTTTAATGGCTAAGCGCAATAACATCGATGAACGAAACACACAAAACTCAATTTTTTCAAGATATACGCTCAAGCTTTTGGGGTGCGGTTCATTCCCAATAGATTACATTTTTTTCGTAACTTTGCAGCCTGAATGAAGGAACGCACACGTAGAATAGCGGCAGCGCTGCTGCTTGTGGCATTCGCGGCATTTGTCGGCGGAAACACTCTCTGCGTGCACACTCACTCGGGACCCTACGGAGCCGTCACCCACTCCCACCCCTACCTTCCCTCATCACACCACTCCCACACCTCAGCCCAGTTCGAGACCATAGGGCTTATCAACAGCCTGAGTTTCGACAGCGG
>OFHA01002359.1_pt1 | contig 11168 bp, 10 predicted proteins | sample 1521891 | NCBI WGS metagenome assembly OFHA01 (sample SAMEA3504089, study PRJEB24116) | mouse gut metagenome | biome: mouse gut; feature: mouse-associated habitat; material: faeces | place: Denmark | collected 2011 | reverse complement strand
CCGGAGTTTTTTTGTATAACTAAAGTGAAGCTTTTGCACTTATCTACTATGCAAGGAGTGCATAATAAGCATATAAAACTGATTATCAATATGAATGAGAACGGTTGTTTTCTATCAATATTTATTGAATTCTGTGCTACGATTAAAAATAGCAAATATAAAAATATCATTAAAGATGAAAACAAATTATTTATCGCTTTTTTCTTCCATTTTATCCAAATTTGCATCATTCTTATTCCTTTTATACTTTTTTTACTTATCTTTTTTTAATAAAACCTGCTGCAAATCTGATTCAACCTTCGACGCAATAGCTCTTGACATATACCAATGCTCATCTCTTAAATTAACGGTTGATAGATATTTTATATTTTTCAGCAAAATAATTAGCCGTTTAATTATATTGTATTTTTGATTTCTTTGTATTTCTTTGGATGGCTTTTCTAAAATGAAAAAAGTGGAATCAACATGAATTTTATTTGTTTTTTTTGAGGCAATTCTTTTAATATTCAATTTGTTATTTTCGATATTATATAATGACGATAATGTATAAATATCTGTTTTTGTAATGGAATCAAAGTCATTCATATGAGTATCTTGAACTCGATTAACAGTGATGCAAATGGCCTTAGACCTATGGTTAGCACATGCCAAATACTTTCGGTCTATACATTCTTTGGCATTTATAGCTACAATACTTTCAAAATAATTCGGATTATACATTTTATTTGAATATTTTTCATATAGGTTTAAAGCATCTTTTTTTCTGTAAACAGTACAATCAAGTTCCCAGGGATAATTATAGTAGTCATCTGTATTTATTTCCCAATTCCATATCATATGCCCATCTAATTTTTGAATGTCTTTTGGTACTGGTGCAAAGTTAGTACCTAACCGTATTGAATAACCAAAAACCTCTTCATGTTTATCTAGGAAAGTAATGATATCTTTAGTTTTAAAATAATCTGTAAATACAACATCATCACAACCAAATAATACATAGGTATTGGAGTTTGACAGTAACTTCCCTATTTGTGATACAAAATTAATTTCTTCTATCCAATTTACTTTCGAAAAACTTTGTATTACTTTCTGATAAGGGATATTTTCATTTTTCTTATATAATACATATACATCATTTTCAGAAATATCTGAAAACATAAATAAGCTTTCTAAATATGCATGAAGCTGCATGGGTCTGTCTTTAGAAAATACGATTACAGTAAGCATTATCTATTCTCCTGATTTTTTATAATATTTTTGTTCAATATCAAAGAACCTGCGATTTTTCCCAAATAACAAATAAGTTGTTTAAACTCGGTTGTATTTTTGAATAATATCAAATTAAATAAGTTCGGAATAAATATGCAAATAAAAATCTTATATAAAAACATATCTTTATATATTCCTCCAATGTTTATCATAAGATTGCAAATAGCTAATTCCAACCCAAATAAAAAAGCGCGTAGTACCTGTTGTTTGGCATATAACAATGCTGTTGTTTCTAATATTTTATGGAAAACCACTTTAGAGCGACCTATCCAAAAAAGCAGTTGACCAACGAGCGTTCCAAACATAATTCCGGCAATTCCCCAAAAATGTTGAAAAACGATTGATATTATAAAATTAAAAAAAGCAGACATAACATAAAAATTTCGATCTTGTTCAAAGTTTCCCCAAGTATTACGATACATATAAGTAAAGTAATAGTTCCATCTTATATAACAATTAATGCTCAGAAATATCACAAACAACATAGGTAACTGATATTGCTTTCCTAACCAGACTCTTATTACTATCTGCATCATTACACAATATCCACATGCAATAAAAGATGCCATGAAAAATGATAAGAGATTAAGCATAGAAAGCATATTTTGGTTATCTTCTTTGGTTTCAACATACACATAATTTCCAATAGCGGCTTGTATTGGTTTTAATAGCTTGATTAGAATACCCGTAACATAATTATCTATAATCATATAATTAGTGTATCTGCCAACTTGCTCAATGTTAATAAATATTGAAATCAATATGCTATCTGTGCTACTATAAATGGTTTCAGAAATACGACAAGCAAGGTTGTTTTTTAAATCCCCCCAAAAATGACGTTTTTTTAAATAATTTTTTGTTAAGATTCTTTTTTCACATGCATACTTATAATCTGATCGAAATTTAATGCTTATAATTAGATTTGATAATAAATTGTTTAAAATACCTGCCAAAAAATATATAAAAAGGTTTCGAAACAAAATAATTGCTATAATTTTTACAATTCCAGATATAAGATTAACTATTGTTTCAATATTCACACATATATATGTTTTTTGGTTGACCGTAAACAAAATCCGTCTATATGCCAAAAAGTAAGTACACAACGTAGAAATCAATTGCATAACATAAACAAAATACACATATTCCCATTGATAAGAATCTCCTTCTACTATATATGGGATAAAAAAATAAATAATAATTCCAATAATAATTATGAATACTCCGACAATTTGATAGAAGCGTTTATATAAATTCATTAATAAAGTGATTTCTTCTTTGTTATCATTAGCTACTTCCTGATAAAGTGCATATGTAATGACGGTACCTATACCCAGATCAGATAATGCCAAAAGAGAAAAAACATTGGAAAATAGACTTTCATATCCTAAAAGAGCAACACCAAAGTATTGTAGAAAAAATCTTCTTGTTATCAGCGATAATAGCGCCATAATAACAGCGGAAAGTAACGAATAAAAGGTATTGATTAATATTTGTTTACTACGCATTTACATTGTGATCCTTTTAAAAAGAATAATTGTATATGTAATAATGACACCTACTCCTAAGTCAGATAAATAGAAACGCTTCAAAACAATCTATTGTATGCTAATAATGAAATTAAGAAATTTTGCGGAAAGCTCTTCATAATTTAATCCATTCTCCAAGTATTCTATCCCATTCAGGAGGGCTAAACTCCTCAAATCCAGAACCAGGAGATAGAGTTATTTCTCCAAAATAAATTTTTTTTTGCTCTTCATATAGATCTATTCTTGCAAATGGAAGATTTCTAGAGAGCTTTTCGGCAAGTTCAATCATTCTTCCATACATAAAGGGTTTGGATATTGGTTGAAGACTTCTAGGATAATGACGTTCAAAAGGCATCATTTTCCATTCTCTATCATAAAAAGTTACCTTTAAACCTGATTTGTCAAAGCGATCTGTACATACAAACGAACACTTAACCTCTCCATTAAAACACATGAATTTGTAGTCAATCAATTCTTGACCCGAAACACTATTAATATATTTTTCGGCAATAATTCGTCTTTCTACGTTTTTGTATGGCCATTCTCGTCCAGTAAGATAATAGTTTTGCTCTAATCCCTTTTTTAATGCTGCTTTAACTTTAGCGGAATTAAGTAAGCTTTTATCTTTACATATATACATTCCGGTTCCTGAATTGTGATTGCATTTTAATACAAATTGTTTTGGCAGTTGATTAAAATCAATAGATTCCGGATCCTCCCATACCCCAAGTGTTGGTATAATATACTCTTCCCCGATTATATTGGCAACATATTTTTTTACTTTATATTTATCCACAAGTATAGTATAAAGAGGATTTCTGTCATTTAGTTTTAACCATTGGATTTTTTCATTAAATGTTTTTGGATTTTGAAGATCTAATTCATTTCCTATAGTTGCTTTAAACATCCTTTTAAGGTATTCTTCATCTGGCATAGAATTATATCTACCATATCTAGCCCAAAATAAGAAACGATAATCTGGTTTTGTAAGATATTTATAGATATTATTCAATGAATATATTAAGTTCATATATTTTCTCCTGTTTCAGAGGTACAACGATTTATTTTGGGCCCCAATAAGGATTTATATTTCCTAATATTTTCAGAGCATATCCTTTTTTTTCATTTCCTAATAATTTAAATATTTTTAAGATTATTCTGTAGATTATTATACGAACAACCCGTTCTTGATTTTCGGCCCATTCTATAAATACTCCGGGATAGGGATTATACTGATCTACTAGGTGAACTTTAGGTTTATCATTTTTGTTCCATGTTATTAATCCATCTTTAGTTATCCAAAAATCATCAAATACGTTCTGTAAATATACATCCATTGATTTTCTCTGAAAATGTATATACATATATTCGTTGGTTTCCATAATTTTTCTTTCGTTATCCCAGTATATTTGATAAACTTTTCCGTTTCTCCATCCAAAAATTTGATAGTTTGCATTAAACATATTATAATTTATAAATCTCTTTCTATGTGTTGCTATATCTATAAAGATTCTTTTTTGAAACCAGGGAAAAGAATACGCCTCATATATATCCTTCATTCCGATCTCGTCAAAGCAACAATTATCCTCACATAATAATACTTCTTGATAAATATAGCGTCCCATTACAGGCAATCTGTATCGTTTATTGCATTCCTTTGTATTCTTATAAAAAGAAAGATGGCCTAATGGAAGAAAACGATCATATTTAATTAATTTAAACTTTTCCAAAAAAAATCGGATATCTCCAAAAATCATGTCAAAGTCGCAATGTCCCCAATAATCATATTCTTTAATATAATCTTCAAGAATACATCCATAAATGGGCTTGTAATCACATATTTTATATATTCTTTTTAAGGAAATTTCCTCCATCCCAATTTTTTTTATTGCCAACTTTCTAAAATTTGATAATGACATATTTATGAATGTAACATTGGCTGGAAGATTATCATAGTTATTATCAGTCACAACCAAAAAATCAATTGTTTTATTTCGTTCACAGGAGTGCAGCCATTGTGGAAAAATCGCGGGGAATTCTCCCCAATATACACCGATTACGACGACTTTACATGATTTATCATCCATATACGTTCCTTCCTAATTAAAAATGTAATTCTGAAAAGTATTTTATCGATTATATCAACTCGACCCACTTTTTTAATATTCGATCCTGTGATAATTGATCAATAATTTGAATTGCATTTTCGCTAAGTGTTTTCTGTAGCTGTTCATCTTCTATGACTTTCAACACTGCTTCAGTGAAAGTAATAGTATCGCCCGGCGAAACTAGAATTCCATTTTCCATAGAGCAAATATAAGTTTTTGCTCCGCCAATGGGGCAATCGGTGCAGATACATGGTACGCCAACAGCTAATGCTTCTAACATTGCATTAGAAATCCCTTCATAGTCTGAAGTAAGAAGAAAAGCAGTTGCTTTTCTGATCTTTTCTGGAACCTTATTCTGATAACCTTTAAAAACTGTTTTTGATGCAATCTCCAAACCATAAGCATATTGTTTGAGTTCCTGTTCCAGAGAGCCTACACCATAAATCTCCAAATGATATTCTGGATGTTTATCGAACACATTTTTGCAGACGTCTAAAAGCATGTGAATGTTTTTTTGCTTTTCTAATCTGGCAACAGATACTAATGTTTTATCGCGGTTACCAACATATGGCTGCGGCAGATCTTCAGACAAAGGATTTCCTATTATTACACCCTTAGCTCTGATTTTATACCAGAAGTAATTTTTCGCATCTTGTGTTTGAAATACAATTCTATCTGTGCCTAAATACAATATACTTCGTAGAAAATTTATAAATTTATTAGGGACAGTTTTACTTGGATCGTTTCGTTCTGACACAATAATCTTATTTTTTAAACCAAAGGATGCGAGAATCGTATATAGGTTTTGCATTGTAATAAAGCTTATTACGGTTTGAGCTTGATCAGAAAGTATTATTTTACGAATAAATTGTATTTGCTGTATTACTGTAGAATTCTCTTTTCCAATATAATAAACGTTAATTCTTTTCTCAAGATGATATTGAATTTCATTCCACTTAGTCAATGCAATACTTATCTTATATCCTCGTCTGGATAAACCATTAGCCAGGTGTGTAACAACTCGCTCAGCACCTCCTGCTCGGAGAGAAGGCATTATAAAAAGAATTTTTTTCATTTACTCTACTATCCTTATTTTTGGCTGACAATAAAATAATAAGGGTTCCTATTACATTAATACGGTCAATATATAAATCAAATAAACATACCATAACAAAAAAACTAAAAAGTAATTTTCTGTTTGAATTTTTAAAAAGACAACTAGTAATAATGCTCCAACAGAACACTCCGATTATTCCGTTTTCTGCTATGAAAGCCAGAAAACTACTAAATGGATATGTAAGAACAGCACTTCTCCATTTTATGTTTTGTACTAGATTGTCGGTATATACTTCCGCATATTTTTTATACTCATTAATGTAGAAGGGCGAAAAATGTGCCTCTATAAAGCGATTTAAAGCGTTTTGATTGCGATACATAATATTATAAGCAAACAAATTTGCGCCCCGACTGCCATATTTACCAAGTCCATAACCAGTAAGAAAATGAATACCCGTTAAATCTTCAGATATTGTTCCATAAAAATAATGGTATTTATAATTATAATTATTATCATATAAATATATTGAAAAACCGTTGGAGTTCTGTTCTATAAATTGTTTGACAAAAGGAGATTCTAACGTAAAAATTCCAATATAAAAAGCAACAATCGAAAATAGTACTATAGCAGCAATTATCTTTTTTTTGATTTTAATAATGTATAAGATGGAATACAAAAAAAGCCCCATTAAATAGGCCAAAACTACATGTTTGGCATCAGCCAAATACAGCATTAGCAGACATGCAAAAGTGGTACATAAGGTAATTGATTTTCTAATGCTATTGGATGATTTCAAATGATAACCCATAAAGGTAATCATAAAAAGCAACCATACACCAAATTCATGGGCATCTTTTAAAGAACCATAATAATTATCTCCAGGGACAATTCTCCTTGTTATGAAGATTTCTAATACGACTAAAACAAATTGCACCCAACACAATGCAATGCATATTTCATAGAGATATCTTTCATGGACGTTTTCTCTGTACGATAAAGCAAAAAAAAGCACAAAAAATAAATAAAAAAAGTAGAAAAGTGTATTATACAGCCCACCTATACATATAGTGTTTAATATTGAAAGCAATATGATTACGATTAAGCACAGTTTAATTTTTGTATAACATACAGGTATAATCAATTTTTGTTCTTTTATAAGTAGTGCACTAAGAGAAATCAATAACATTAACAATACCCAAACTTCTCCGGGTAAAATCAGGCCTGTCATACAAACATCAGCAAAATTAGTTTTTCGCATTAATAGCAAAAATATGCTGATTCCTATAACTAAAAGCATAGCAAGACTTGTATAGTTTGTTGATTTTTCAAATATAAGAAGTATACAAACTATTATGTAATAGCTTGTCGATTTAATATGGACGTATTTTGTATTCATTTAAAACACTCATTATATATATCAAGAGTTTTATTGATAAAGGTTTCTTCTGAAAATAAATTTCTGACTCGCTCAAATTCGATGCGGCTCATTCGCTTTCTCTCATTCTTATTTTCAATCAGGTCAAATATATATCTGCTAAGCTGATCACAATTCCCTGGTTCTACCAGTGAAATGCTTTCACCTAGTAATTCAGGCATGGTTGAAATATTAGTCGTAATTACAGGAACTCCATGTGCCATGGCTTCGAGTACCGCCATACTTAACCCTTCAAAATATGACGGGAGAACCATGAGTATTGCATTACGAAATACTTTTTCTCTAGTTTTTTCGTCAATCCATCCCATCATTTCAATACGCTCATTTAAGTTTTTCATTTGAATAATATCAGCAACATCCCCTTCCAGGTCAATTCCGCATAGTTGGACCTTGATTGTTGGTTCGATATTTGTGTCAATTGATTCAATCGCGTTAATCAGATCGTAAATACCTTTATTTTTACACATAACACCTAAGTATATAATATTTTTTCCATTTTCATTGTATGGATTTTTTTCTGGACATTTTATACCATTGTATAAAACCGATATTATTTGAGGATTTACAATAGAAGACAACTGATTTTTCCAATATTCTCCAAGTACACATATTTTACTTGCATCGTTTAAAATACTTTGAATATATTTTTGGATTCTTGGATTCTGCACAGAATACCATGCCATAAACGGACCTGCATGGAGATGAATAATTATTTTTTTATTTTTTTTCCTCCACAATTTTACAATCAGTCCTTTTCTGAATGTGCTGCCTTTCTCGGCCATATGAACATGGACGATATCCACTTCTTTCGTCCAAAATCTCCATAATATTTTTCTATACCCATTCAACATAAATAAGCTTCGCTGAACAATTGTTCCCGAAGTTATAGTTGGAATATAAGTTAATTTTATGTTCTGATTATATTTTTGATTTTCTATATAAGATGCAGCAACAGTCCACATACCACCCATACGTTTATGATGGACGCCTACCATAAGTACATTCATGCAAAGGTCTTGTCCTTCCAAAAGTTTTTTAATCTATATATTTCAAATTACTGTTAGGATTTTCGATTTGTTGTTTTTGTTTTTTTAGAAACTTTTCTGTTTTCATTATAAATTCTGCTGGTACTCCGCCCCAAACTTCTCCATCCGGAATACTTTTGGTAACGCAACTTCCTGCTCCAATAATACAGTTATTTCCAATAGATACTCCTGGAAGAATGATGCTATGTGCACCAACAAAGACCTTGTTGCCCAATATCACGCCTCCAACTTTTGTTTTACCTATATATTTTTTCATACTGGCATCGTGTGCCAGAATATAAACGTCTTTGGCCAGTGTTACATCGTCTCCCACGGAAATCAGATCACAAAAACAGGCATCAATATTTGCTCCCTTTTCGAGGTTGAAATTATCACCATGACAAAATCCTTTACGTTCCAGATTTTTCAAATATAATTTTGTAACAAAACGAAACATTCTAATTTACCTATATTTCCAAATAAGTTTCATTATTTTTAGATCATTAAAAAAATATCTTTTTAACATTCGTTTTGGGTCTTGCGTAATTCTAAACGCCCACTCCAATCCGTGATTGCACATCCATTTCGGCGCACGCTTTACCTTTCCCGCCTCAAAATCTATACTTGCTCCTAAACCAAGTGAAATGGGAACATTTAGTTCTTTGTAGTTGAAGTATATATATTTTTCTTGCTTTGGACAGCCTAAGCCTACTACTAAAATATCAGGATGTGCATTCTGTATTTTGGCTTTAATTTTTTGCAGCTCGCTTTTATTATTTTCAAATCCAAACGGCGGAGAATATACACCAGAAATTTTTAAATTTGGATTTTTTTTTCTTAGATTTTCAGCAGCCTTTATAGCGACACCTTCAGAAGCTCCAAGTAGATATATGGACCAACCTTTGATGGCGGCTTTTTCACATAATCTAGGGAACAAGTCCGATCCAGATACTTTTTCTTTAATAGGTTTTCCGTACCATTGAGAAATCCAAATTAAGGGTTTACCGTCTGCTAAAATCAAATCTGCATTTTTATAAACATCTTGAAGGGTTTTGTCTTTTTCAAGTTGAACAATATGATCGACATTTGGCGTTACTACATATGTTGGTATCTTCTTTATTATAAAACTTTCAATTTTATCGAGGGCCTCATCCATTGTAAGGTTATCGACTTCAGTATTCATAAATTTTATACGTGACATATACTTCCTCACATGCACCATACTCTAATTTAAATAATACGCCGCATACCATTCCGCAAACTTTCGAAGCCCTTCACGAAGAGAAGTGGTCGGATGAAAACCAAAATTCTTTTCTAAATCCGAAATATCTGCATATGTCACAGCTACATCTCCTGGCTGCGAAGGAACAAGTTCCTTATACTGTTCAAAATCATAATCATCTGGTAATACTTTTGCCCGAATCAGTTCTTGTTGTAAAATATCTACAAATTCCAAAAGCGTTTCCGGATGATTGTTTCCAATATTATAAATTGCATAAGGAGGCAACTCTGCCCCCTCAACTACGCTTTTTCTATTAGGTGCTTTCTTTATTACTCGAATAATGCCTTCTACGATATCATCAATATAGGTGAAATCTCTCTTGCAATTTCCGAAATTAAAAATTTGAATTTTTTGTTTTTTTACCAACTTGTTAGTAAATCCAAAATATGCCATATCTGGTCTGCCCGCAGGTCCATAAACAGTAAAAAATCTCAATCCTGTGCTCGGAATATTGTATAATTTAGCATAAGTATATGCCATTAACTCGTTTGTCTTCTTCGTAGCAGCATAAAGAGAAATCGGGCAATCAACTTTGTCATTAATCGAATATGGAATTTTCTGATTTTCACCATATACCGATGAACTAGATGCATATATCAAATGCTCTATGTTGTCAAAAACATCCTGTGAATGCCGACATGCTTCAAGGATGTTATAGAAACCAATAATATTGCTTTCAATATAAGAATCTGGATTTAAAATAGAGTAACGCACACCTGCCTGTGCTGCAAGATTAATGACAATTTGAAATTTATACTTCTCAAAAATATTTTCAACAAACTTTTTGTCAGAAATATCTCCTAAAATAAATAAAAAATTTGAATGACCATTCAGTTCCTTTAAACGAAATTCTTTTAAGGAAACATCATAATAATCATTCATATTATCAATTCCAATAATCGTTATATCAGGTGTATTTTGGAATAGTTTTTTAGCTAGAGTTGCACCAATAAAACCGGCAACTCCAGTTATCAAGACTGTTTTTTTGCTCAAATCTATTGTGCTCATTTTGGTTTGCTGCTCCTATATTTTCAAGAATCTTGATTGCTTCTATCTTAAGTGCATAAAATCTAAATGTTTTTTCGCAAAATCCGCCCATTAACGCCCCTCCCCCTCCTCACCCCCTATAATTCCCTATTTCTTCCACATAACGACTCTAATATTGACCACTTATTCCCTGTCATTTCCCCTCTCATACATCCATATTTCATAATAAACCGGTCAGTGAAAGCAGAAGATTCCTCAATATATTTCACTTGCACATTTCGAGTTTGCATAACATAAATAAAAAGAGTATACTATATGGTGAAAATCATTTTATAAATGATAAGAATGGTAAATATCTTACATTGGATTAGAATTTCATGGATAAGGAGGCGATTTATAAGCATGGGGAGATATTTGAATGTTGGAAATGCAGGGTTTCGATCTGTGAAAAAGGGATTGTATGTGGATAAATCCGG
>OFHA01002355.1_pt1 | contig 11194 bp, 8 predicted proteins | sample 1521891 | NCBI WGS metagenome assembly OFHA01 (sample SAMEA3504089, study PRJEB24116) | mouse gut metagenome | biome: mouse gut; feature: mouse-associated habitat; material: faeces | place: Denmark | collected 2011 | reverse complement strand
TTGGCTTTATATAGGTTCCACATGGCGGCGGTACTTTGGTAAAAAGTGCCGCCGCTGTGATTTTGGCGGCTTTGGGAGGTAGCCGCTATGTGGGTATTACACTGTAGACAACTAGGAAAGCAGTTGTCAAAAAAAGCCCGGCCTCCACCGGGGACTATTGCGACCACGAGTATGTACTATACAGTGTAGGTTCTATACATTATTGTTCATCTTTTGCCCGGCGGGTTTCTGACCTGCCGGGCGATTTTTGTCGTTTCCTGCGGTCTGCGCCGATCTGGAAAAATTATTTTCGCAAAGGGGGCTTTTAGCGGGTAGCAGACGGCGTTGCCGGTGTCATGTTAGCGGAAAGGGAGAGAACCACCACCATCCCCGAGGAAAGGGGGTGAGAAGATGGATGCTATCCCCCGCAGCTATGACGAGTGCCGGTTTGACGCCTTTTGCAAGTCGGTACTGCGGAACGAGGCCCATAACTACCGGCGCGGCTTAAAGCGCCAGCGTGACCGGCAGGTGTCGATCAGCGCCTTGTCGCAGGCAGATATGGACAAGCTCTCTACGGTAGATCACTACCCCAGCGACAGTTACATTTTTTCGTCGCATGGGTATGACCTGCATATCAACAACGAGCTTGTGGCCGATGCCTTTGCCAGCCTGTCCGCACAGACGCAAAGCATTTTGATTTTGCGTTTCGTGCTGGATTTGGGCGACGCCGAGATCGGCAGTCTTGTGGGTATGTCCCGCAGCACCGTCCAGCGGCACAGGAAGAAAACGCTGGATGAACTGCGGAACAAATTGACGGCGTTGATGCCAAAGGGAGGTTGAGCGCGGATGATGAACCCCAGCTACAAGGGCCGGGCGCTTCTCCCCATGCCGGTGATCGAAGCCGCCCGCGCCGGGGACGCCGAAGCCGTGGAACAGGTCTTGCGGTACTACGAGGGCTACATAAACAAACTCTGCACCCGGACGCTGTATGACGAGTACGGCAATCCCTATGTCTGCCTGGACGAGTGGATGAAGCACCACCTGGAAAACAAGCTCATTCAGGCCATCGTCGGTTTAGGCTGACGGCAACCGGCCCGGCAGGGCAGGCGGAACACCTTACCCTTTCCATGTTCCCCCGCCTCCGGCCCGGCGCTGCACCTTGACAAAGAAAGCCCGCAAGATAACGGCGGCGCAGCATAGGGCAACGGACACATTCTGTATGCGCCGTATCGATGGGTGCGCCATGACCCCGCATCCTGCGGGAGAGCGAGAACCGCCTACACCGAAAAGCCGGCAGCTTATAATCAGCGGCGCATACGCTAACGATACTCCCTTACAGCCACAGTCCGAGCGTTCAAAGCGTCGCAGGCAATGGGTAGGGCCGCGTGAGAACCACGCGGGGGTGAAAGTCCCGTGGTGCTGGTCGCCGCCAGCCGTCCGATTTATGCCCCTTTATCAGAATAGTGGACAAGCCGCTATTCATAAACTGTACTATTCATTTGCGAAAGGGGGAAGTCCTTTGCCGCAAAATCAGATCAGCGCCACAACGACGCATAAAATTGGCAAAACGACTTATTTTGTCTGTGCGTCGGCCAGCGAGAAAGCGACCGACACCATAGACAAGAAGATCAAGAAACTTATCCGCAAGGATATGGAGCAGAACGCCGGAAGCGTCCAGAAATAGGGCGCTCTTTTTATAATTTTTGAGCTGACAAGGACAGCGGTTGATGGTATAATGTAATCCGTACATATATCATGCTTGTCTGCTGTCGGAAAGGAGGAACAATGTTACAGGCAGACAAGATAACCGCTTTATATTGCCGGTTAAGTCAAGAGGATATGCAGGCAGGCGAGAGCGAGAGCATCCAAAATCAGAAGTTGATCTTACAACGGTATGCGGATGAACATTTCTTTCTCAATACCCGCTTTTTCGTTGATGATGGCTTTTCCGGGGTGAGTTTTGAGCGTGAGGGGCTGCAAGCCATGCTGCGCGAGGTTGAGGCCGGGAACGTGGCGACGGTCATAACGAAAGACCTTTCCCGCCTGGGCCGGAACTACCTGAAAACCGGGGAGCTTATCGAAATCGTATTCCCGGAATATGAGGTGCGCTATATCGCCATCAACGACGGCGTGGACACAGCAAGGGAAGATAACGAGTTTACCCCCCTGCGGAATTGGTTTAATGAGTTTTACGCCCGCGATACGTCCAAGAAAATCCGGGCGGTGAAGCAGGCCAAGGCCCAGCGGGGCGAACGTGTCAACGGAGAAGTCCCCTATGGGTATATCGCAGACCCGAACGACCGCAATCATCTCATTCCTGACCCGGAAACGGCCCATGTTGTCAAGCAGATTTTCGCCATGTATGTGCGGGGCGACCGTATGTGTGACATCCAGAACTGGCTTCGGGACAACGAGATTTTGACCGTTGGGGAACTCCGCTACCGCCGGACAGGAAGAACACAGCATCCCCGCCCCCAACTGAACGCCTGGTACAACTGGCCGGACAAAACACTGTATGACATTCTCACCCGGCAGGAATATTTGGGCCATACCATTACGGCGAAAACCTATAAGGTGTCGTATAAGTCCAAAAAGACGCGGAAAAATGCGGAGGACAAGCGGTATTTCTTCCTTCTGTAGATAAAAAAGATGCAGGCTCGTAACTTCGGTGTAATAGTTTTTAGAGTTGACGTCTTTTCTTTTTTATAAAATGGGTAATGCAATTCGAACCTCTAGCATAGCAAGTCAATTGTTACACCAGTTGAGACATTGAAGTTCAGATTGAATAGAATCATTCAATCAGTCAATTTTCGTCACGTTCCAAGCACGAAGCCCGGAATAAGAAAACATCAGATTTAGTTCAACATGATGCGTAATGTCCTCTCGCGTGAAGGTTCTTTGAGGTTCTGCATTAACTGACATCGGATTTGGGATAAAAGTTACATCAAGATTGAGCCTGTCCAGCAGAATTTTTCCATGAGTATGTTCGACATCAATTACTGTACCTCTAAAGACTTGCAGCCCAATTGGCTCTCTATCATTATTCCGCGGTACATCGGCAATTGGTACAACGGGACAACCAGTAACGTTGGAGCCGACAAAAAAGTCATGCTCACGAGCGGTATTGATTCCGTGCAAATGTGCCAGCCTTTGTGTCTCTCTTGCACGTATTGTTACTGCGGATGGAGATGCTCCAGCACTTCCTGATTCACACAGCACAAAGGCAAGTAGGAACAACAGGTACTCCTTTTTGTAACCGTCCTCCATATGGTCCGCAATAATTACCTGGGCCTCAGCTGCATCAAAATATTTGGTTCGTCGATACAGTTCGAACCACGTTTCAACGTCAAAATTCTTATGTGCTCTGTCCACATCCATGATATTCTTTCGGAAACATTGTTCTGCTATATCAAGTACGTCTGGATCCATATTCCAAGACGCCCCATTCTTTGTAAACGCAGCATAAATTAGTGTGCGTCTATGTCGTTTATCAATAGCGGCATCAGATGGCAACAGTTTAGCCAATTGGAATCTTAGCTGCTCATTGGACTCCATCGCTACGCGTTTAAGCTTGTTCTTAGCTTCAGCTAGGAAGCCTGTATTGTTTTCGGAGGAATCCTCCATTTGGTGGGTCAGCTCTGTAGCAATGGCAAAGTGCTCATCGTACCATTCTTTGAACGAAGGTTCCTGATCGATCAATGCGGCCAAATTTCGGTCCCGATCAAATTGCATGAGATAGTCGATAATCTCGCATTCCATGTGGATTTGGGGGAAAAAGCTGAAACTGTCGCATACCTCAGTGTTGTTCCGGGCATTTACAAATTCCTCGTATGCCAGATTATAGTGTACGCTGATGTGATCAATTAACTCAGAATAGCTGAATGCCATCCGCTTTGCTCTCTTATTTGCTATTTCTGACTTAATGTCATGTATAATCCACTGTCCATATATACAGCCAAGAGTTGTTCTATGGGTGGAAACCGGAATTTCAAATTCTTCCGCAACACGAATTGCCGTTTTTCCCCAGTTGACCGCTTCTTCATATTGAGGCAGAATTTTGTTCTTTTTGTCACCAAATGCCAACAGCCTTGCCAGATGATTACAATAATGAGGATTTTCTGGAAAACTTTCAATCAACAATTCAAACAGGGCCTTTTTGTCAGTCCAATAAGGGATAGCCTCGACCAGAGGCGAAAATTTCGTCTTTTGTACGTCAGTATCAATGTACGCACGGTCAATAAGCAGCTCTCTCAGATTTTTGTCGATGTGTTCGTTGTCTTTTTCGTAAATACTGCATAGAGTTTCAACATAATCCGCCGTGGCCTGATAGATTATGTATTTCAATTCGTTATGTGCTTTTTTCGGATCGTGGAGTAGTAGCAAGATCTTCTCAGAAATTATCCGGTGGCATAACCGGAATCCATCGGCACGTCTCACTATGAGTTTCGATATGGCGGAGGGGAGTTCCTCGAGTATGGCATGGATATTCATGCGACCATCATTATCCATACCCAAGACTGCGAGGCACTCGGCAAAAGTCACGCAAATATTTTGAGAAAAGGCCGTAACAAGGGCCAGATCGTTCAATAATGCCTTCTCCTGATCCTTGCACAGTGAGATCGTACGTTGTAAGGTGTCCATAAGATTATATTCTTCCTGAAATGCATAGAAACCATAGAAGAACGGGGAACGCTGTTCTTTCAAGCTTTCTCCAGTGATAGCTTTCAGAAACTTAATTCGTTCCTTGCTGTTCTCCTTCCGCACCGCAAAAGCGGAAAATGTCATCTCAAAGGGCACAGCTACCGGGACTTGCATGACATCTGTCAGCCGCACGAGCACATCGTTTTTGGATGTTTCTACACTTGTCTCGGAGAATGTGGCTTCACCGGAACGAATAATCAGCAACAGAAGTAGTTTACCGTTTTCGGAATTTATCTGCTGAATTAATGCATTCAATTCGTCATCCGTGATAATAGTAGAACCCTGTTCCACAGTCATTAAGATCTTTTTCCCGGTTCGTCTATAAATTTCCAACAACATATCTGCAGTCTTTGGAGAATATTTTTTCAACCGCGCACACGGGATAGTGTCTTTTAGATCCCAAAGAATACGCTTTGACAGCGTTGTACCGCCCGTACCTGCACCATGGACGATCCTCAGTCTTCGAACCCGAGGCGAATTTTCCTCTAAGTGCTTCAGAAGCCGTTCTCTGAGCTTTCTGTAGTTCTTTTCCTCCAAAAGCATCAAGTCGCGATGATTTGCGATGTCATTCCAAGAGACCTCGTTTCCTTTATAGAACGCCTCCCCTAAACTGTCGCCTTCGCCTGACATGTCAAATCCCATCGAGCTTTTTTCACCTCTGGCTGTATATTCACAACCAGAGTAGACCAACTCTAAAGACGAAGAAAAATTGAGCAGGTCTTTTTCGCTAAAAACACATATCCCATCTAGGGCGGGCAGATTTGCACTGTATACAGTCCGATAAGCTGTACTCAGATACATATCACAGCCTTGAGCGACATTCACCAAGGTTGCGTCGAAATGTTCAATGAAGTGCCAGCGATGTTCGCTCTCCAATTCTTTACGTTCTTGATGGAGTGCCTCAGAAAACCGGGCGCGGAGCGATACGAAACGGGTCGCGCTTGGGAGATGTAAATCGCAAAGATAATTAATCAATTGATCCCGGAAAATCAGTGACTCCTTGCTACAATCAAAAACCAGTACCAACGGGACCTGGGGATTTTCTGACAGCAGCCGCTCTAAATTTTTAAGTACTTGCTTTCCGTAATTTCGCCACAATTTGGAGTAGCTACTATCCTCTGAACTGCGCAAGGAGAGGACGCTGAGTGCGTAAGCGAAGGTATCTGCCATTTCGCTGGCGATTAAGTCGACCCGTTTGACTGATGCCGTTTTAAAATTTTCCAAAAAGTTCTTATACAGTATTGGCTCATTCTTCTCCTGACCAATATCCACTACCAAGGACCATTGGACATTGCAGAGGCCTTTAAGTTCTGCTATATCCTTTGACGTATACGCATCGTCTGTGACAAGAACAGAAACATAGTTAGTAAACTTTAAGAAATCATCCCAAAGATCTTCAGTATCAGTAAATGCTGCGGGAAGGTTTAGGCTGCTGATATCATTTTCATCATAAGGAAAATCAATTTTCTCCAGCAAAAGCTTAAAGCAATGAGAGATATAGAGCAGAACCTTCAACTGTTTGCCAATCTCTGAGCAGTTTTTTTTGCAAAAAAAGTTGATCCCCGCCGCAATTCTGGCCATTAAGAACTGGATCTCAATATCATCTTTTTCATTCTCTAAATTCGCACTTTCCACCCAATCTGAGATGCTTCCGCATACAGCATTTCGAACCATATACTCCAGGTAATACTCGTTTGCCGCAGCTGACTCAAACGGCGAAAGCGTGATAATCTGCTCCAGCATTCCGTTCCAACGATTTAGATCGTTGTCTTTAAAATTGTCATAAAAAGTGCTAAATTCAAAGTAGGCATGGTCAAACAGCAGATAAGAGTTAAACTCCGTGCTGTCAAAGTCGATAATTGAATAGGAATTGTCTGTAGCCAGCAGATTAAAACCATGCAAATCACCGTGCACCGCGCCTTTAAAGAGGTGGATGTCAGATAGGTGGCTGCTCCAACCGGCGATATGTCTCATAAAATAGAGCGGATTAGGATAGATGGTACCGTTAATGGCAATGCATTCTGCCCCAGAACGGTCCAGCAGTACCTCCATCCTAGGGGCAAACCGCCCATTCTCTCCGAGTTGCTTTTTTAACAGGCGGCTATAAAAATCTTCCGCAGTTCCATCAATCTGTACTGTTTCATTCAAAACGGCCAGCAGGTCACGCAACGCCCATCGGGCGTATTTTGCAATACGCACTCCATCCAAATTGGAAAAAGCGACGGAATGCATCTGGCTATTATTCGCTTGGCTATAGATGATAACATCCTTTCCACCAACTTGGCCCGTTGCTTCTACCTTAACTAAATGATTGGAGAATTGAGGCGCATAGTCGTAAAGCTGCCGGGCCTTGGCCGCCTCATTTTCATCTCGGTCCCCTGCAGTGGTGCAGATTTTAATGATGTGACGGCCATTTAAACGGTTCCTGCGGCTTTTTACCTTGATGCTATACACCTCTGCTCCAGATCGGCCATCAGTCAAAGGAACATCATTAATATCTTGATCGTTGACAACAGATAACTTTTCTTTGATATAATCTAATATTTCCTTTGATAGCATAAAATCTGTGCCTCCTTTTGAAATGTTACTACCATCTTAAATAAAGATAAAGTAATTTGTTATCTTCTTGCTCAAAATAGATACCAATGTTCCACCTTTTCAGCATCCGATTCGTTTTTAAGGAGTCAACTGTGTTTCGAGCAAAGCGATGAGCAGATTTCGTGAGAATCATGTCAACCTTACCGTGTTTGCAGGCCAATAGCAATGCCTTAAACCTGCCCCGCCCTTTTATCCGTGTTCCGCTACCTATATCGGAATATACACCAGCGAACTCTCGAATTGGATTTTGTTTGATATGGTCCTCATAATAGCGTTTCTGTGCCATTAAACTGGATCGCTGTTCAGCCGCTCGGATAGTGATCCGGCAATATGCTGCTATTCTTAGTTTTGCCGGAGCTTTATTATTGGTGGAATTATTCTTGTGGTCCTCATATGGCCCCTTTTATCTTTCGTGAGAGCGACATCTGCGCTTTTTTTCCATTTGGACAAGTTCAAACAATTCTTTCGTGATAATTGCTGGATGATGACTCATCATGACAGTTTTAGCATTCAAATCAATATTTTTGACTTGCGCTCCATTTATGAACTGAGTTTTTCCCAAAATAACGTCACCAAGATATTTCTCGTTATTGAGGATCTTTGAAATCGTTTCTTTGCTCCAAATCTCTTTGCCTGTGGGAGATGGCACATCCATCCGAGCCAACGAGGCAGAAATCTTTCCGAGACTGTCACCAGCGGCAAACCGCTCAAAAATGTGGAATACATAGATGGCTTCCGCAGGATAGACTATCAGGTCGCCTTCCGCTGTTGCTCTGTAGCCATAACACACTGTGGATGCTTTGGCAGATTTTCCACTACGGAAACTTTTTTGCAAGCCAGCTTTGATTTGGTCGCTTTTTGTCATGTCCATGTTATCATATTCCTCCAATAATTTCAAGCAGTATAAATGAAATATAAAAATGCACAACCTGAAAATTGTACATGGGTGTATGTGATTAAATTGTTTAATAAGGAAAGAGTGCGAGTTCACTACATCACGGTCTGTTTTTACAAAGGCAAAAATGCGCCATAAAAGCAACATTTTTATTTAATTTCCGCACTTTTTGACAAAGATTTCGTCAACTTAACATTCCTTCTGTAGATAAAAAAGATGCACCTGGGTAAGCGCAATGTCAATAACCTAACAAGCAAGAGCTAAGAATTATCGTAAAATAGAGGGAAAGCACTGATGAGGGCGCTAGATGGGTCAGGAAATGGGCATGATAAAGTGGCAGATCAAACATCTGCAAAAGGCACGTAATATGAGAAATTCTTAAATAAATTATGGCAATCTGTAAAGGAAGCTGACAGGATATTTAACCGTCGGATGTCGAGGCGATGCCCGGCCTGGGCGTATAGGAGAAACAAATCTGGGAATGAGCGCCTCCAAATCAGTTGGAGCAACTCTTCCGAGAAAAAAGTTGCGGCAAATATGCGCGGCAGCAGAAAAGTTGGCCCTATAGGCATATTTGTTGCCGGATCGTTCAATGACTACGGACATGGAGATCAGCTCAGAGAAGTTATACATGGTCAGGCGGGCAAATATCTCCTGAAGGATAAAGTCCGGCCTTTTGGCATGAAAGTGCGAGAGTCCAATGGTATATTTTAACTCGCGGAATGAAGTTTCGATCCCCCAGCGCATGGCATAGAGCTGCTTCAGTTCATCAGGAGGGAAATCAAGATTCGTCAGGACGGTCTCAAAGGATGAATCAGACAATTTGAAACGGACTACGCGAAACGAGATGATGTAAGGAGGAATGTCAAGCCCTTTTTTATTTTTCATGGGAAGATAATCAAACGTATAGTTGCGCAGCTGTTTGAACTCATTTTTGCTGCCAAGCAGACCCTTGAATTTGTTCGTCTGCTTACGGGAAAGCGCAAGCCGGATCGGAACATCAAACTCGTCTTGGGCGGGAAGCTCTAACCCATTGACAATGCCGTTGCTGCTCCTGTCCTTGACTCGGATCAGGAATTTCCAACCTTTTTCCTGAATATGGGCAAGGACGTTATAGGACTCATAGCCTCTGTCAGCGATGATGATAGCAGGGTATGCGGCATTGGCTCTATCTACCATATCGCAGAGTGCGCGGCGCTCATCATACTGATGCCTGCCCTGAACAATAGCGTCCGTGTAGATATGAGAGCAAAGGTCATACAAGGCGTTCAGGTGCTTCAGGTTGTAGGGCTTCTGTCCGCCAGATCCAGGGATAAACGATGCGGTATCGTCAGGATTTGTGGGAGTGTGCAGGTCGGAGCCATCAACAGCAAGGAGCCGGAAGCCCTTATAACGGTTTGAGGCTCGAGTGTTTTCAACAAACAAGTGGAAGATAGTTTCCAATGCCTCCGGCAAAAGACGGCCGCGACGTTTTACAAAAGCCGGTTCGGATACCAGAGTTTTTGTGCAGCCAAAGTGTTCCATAAGCTCACAGGTGATACTGCTGCCTTTCAAGGACAGGATCAGAGTAATCAACTTTGCAAAGGGCAGCTTGACATTCCTGGTAAAATCTCTGCCTGGAGAACGCGCAAACAGCCATGAAACAGCGCTGACGGAACGGATCGCACTATACAGAGTTTCTCGTATACAGATTGCTTTGCTTGACATAGGAGAACCCCCTTGTAATTGATGAGGCGCAACACCTTTCCATTACAAGGGTGCTTTTTCGCCGAAGCGAAAAAGCACCCACAGTTTTTTCCTTTTGTCAAGTGTTTTTGAACATTCCATTCATATTTTTATTCAGATATCCCTCCATAGGCTTAGGTTATTGACATTGCCGGTAACCGTTGCGGCGCAACGGGTTTGAAGAAATGCCACTCGACCTGCTGGAATTGTGGCTACAACAGAAAAGCGTCCGGCAGGGTGGGAACTAATTTTGTTCCCGCCCTGCCGGACACTTTTCACAGCTTCGGTCTGATGATCCGCTCGTACAGCAGAACATATTTCTTTTGGATGACCCTGTCCATGTGGTAATGTCCGAAGATGTGGTATTTGAACTTGCACCGCTATCAGTTCAGTTTTTTGTCAACCTCCAGCCCTGGATAGCGGAACTTGACCCGGATGGTCTCAGCGTCCAGGACGGTGACCTGCTCCACAAATTTGCGGGTGATGGCGTCATCGTATGCGGCGAATTTCGTTTCCCTCCGCTCAACAAATTCCCGCAGGCTGTTCATCCGGGCCGCTTGGCCAGCCTGCCGCTCATCCGCCTGCTGGAGCGTCCCAAGCTGGTGCAGGATGCTCTCCCTCTCCTCCGCGATTTCTCTGAGCCGGGCGTTCAATTCTTTGTTTTCCGTATCCTCCGGCAACGCCAGCGCCTGTTCCATCAGCACCGCCTGTTCCGCCGTCAGGGCCGTCAGCCGCTGCCGCAGGGCGAGGGGATCAACCCCGCCGCACTCCTGTCCCTGCTGGACAAGGCTGGCGATGTCCAAGAACTCCTCCGTGATCTCCTGCCCGGTTTGGTCGAGGCCGTTGATGGCCTCCAGGATGGCCCGGTGCAGCTTATCTTCATCCAGCGTGGGGGAGTTGTGGCAGAATTTCGTGCCGAACTCCAGCCGGGAGACACAGCGCCAGACAATGCGCTTTTTGCCGTTTCTGGCCCAGGTACACCGCTTATAGGGTGTACCGCACTCCCCGCACACCAGCAGCTCACTGAGGGCGTACTTGGCGGAGTATTTGCCCTGCTCGGTCTTGGCGCTTTTCTGCATCACCTTCCGCTTGCTGGCCCTGCGGGCCATCTCCTCCCGCACCTGATAGAAGATATCCTTCGGAATGATGGGCGGGTGGTTGTTCTCCACATACACCATGGGGCGCTCACCCTGGTTTTTCTTCACCGTCTTGCTGATGCAGTCGGTGGTGTAGTGTGATGCAGCGAAATTAATAATTAAGAATCAGCAGAAAAACGGCGAAATAGGATAAGGAGAA
>OFHA01002354.1_pt1 | contig 11198 bp, 7 predicted proteins | sample 1521891 | NCBI WGS metagenome assembly OFHA01 (sample SAMEA3504089, study PRJEB24116) | mouse gut metagenome | biome: mouse gut; feature: mouse-associated habitat; material: faeces | place: Denmark | collected 2011 | reverse complement strand
AATCTGCTGTCGTAAACGGCTTCCTGAAGAGACGGCGGAATTGCTTTATGTCTTATCGTAAAAGGAATTCCGTCATTTTCAACAGATGCATTCAAAAAAAAGCGTATTGCCGTAGACGTATCCGGTCCAAGGCTGGAAAATAATGTATCCGCCTGCTTTTTTAACGTATCATCAATACGAATTTGTAGTGTCGCCATATTGCACCTCCATTGATTTTGCAAGTACTCCCGGAAACTCAAAACCCTCTAAAAAACCTGGCAAAAATGACTCCCATTTGTCAGGTTACCTATCTGCTTTCCGAGAATACTCTTTGTAGCATGATTGTATCATAAGTGCAATGTTACTGCAACGTTAATTTAACCGCCTAAAGGCGGTCTGGTAATCCATTATCCTGTTACTCTTCCGTCTAAAGACGGTTCAGTAAATCATTATTTTATTATTGGTGGCCGCTTAAAAGCGGCTCTCTGTCACTTCCCTGAATCGCCTTCCATGCGATCCCTCTCATATTGTTCTCCTATATACCTTTCTTCTTGATCGTTGTTTACATTACCTACCGTTTCGCAGTAGTATCCTCTTGCCCAAAAGTGTCTGTTGTACTTCTCCCTGTATTCTGGATGCCTGTCAAATATCATCAGTGCACTTTTACCTTTGATCCTGCCTATTACTTTTGATACACTTACCTTTGGCCGAATCGACACATACATGTGTACATGATCTGGCAATGTTGCTGCCTTTATGATTGTTACCTCTTCCATTCTGCATACTTTACCCAGAATCTCCCCCACTTCCTTACGCAATGCTCCAAACATCACTTTTCTACGATATTTTGGAATAAATACAATATGATACGTGCAATTATACCTGCTATGTGCTAAACTTAAATTGTCCATCGGACACCTCCGTTGTATATGATGTGGTTTACCAGACCTACATTCATTATACAACGGAGTTTTCTTTTTTGGTACTCTGCTCACCGCCTCTGGCATTTGTTAGTCTCCCCAGCTCTGCTGGGGGATTTATACTGTTCCATTAAGGTTACCCTTTTCCAAGAAAATCTTTTTCATTTTCCTCTTGACATATCACCAAATTACTTCCTTTACAATATTTTATGATTCAAAAGGTACCATGTCAACACATTGTATACACAGCACTGACGTTTAAATTATATTTACCCGCCCGGGACAGACGGAATTCTATTTTTTATAATCAGTTGACAATCTTTCTTCCTGTATACAGTATGGTTTCAAACTTTAACTAACTATCCATCATCACACCCACATAAAAAGCCGGAACGAATGCTGTTTATGCATCCTTCCGGCTTTCTATCTGCAATTTCAGGCACATTGACTATTTCTTATTTGTCGGTCTTCAATAATACCCGCATATCCTTCTATAGCTGCAAAATATGCTCTTATATAGTCGATGCTCATTACAATACTACGGTATCTCATATGCCAAACGATACCTTTGCAAGGTCTTTTGACCAGTCAAAAAAACACCTCAAAATGTCAACTGACAAATTTTCTCTGATGCAAATGATTTGCAAAATACCCAAATGCGAGCGATACAAAGAAAAATTTAATCCCCATATTCGCATACTGCAGCGATAAATTTACCAGACTCTCCCCGTTTTTATTAATATTCCCTGCCAGAATTCCAAACTCGACTGCCTCACGAATATCGATCGCTCCAAAATTATTCAGATAACAAAGAATCGCCATATCCGCAGATACCTCCAGATAGTTGATAAACAAAAAAATCATTGACCGAATGACATTCGCCGATGGCCGCTGTATGTCAGATAAAACGATCAGAACAAGCAGATAAGTAACGGTATCTGCCATCAGATACAGTGTCAAAATCTGTAACCCTGCTGCCAGTCCGGGCGAATACCCGCATTCGTTTATTATCATGAAAAAGGCAAACGGCAGCAGCATCTTTAAAATAACCGTCCCCTCGACCACCGCTCTGCGCCGTTCCCAGTTATATCCGCCGAAAAAATCTTTGAATGACAGCATCGGCAAAAATATAACCCGCAAATACATCAGCAATAAGCGAAAATTCCTTGCGATTGCAAAATATCCCCTGTTTTTATCATATTTTCTGATTTCCTGTATATACCGAAAATGTGCCATCCAGGTATTCTGCATCACTACTTTATGGTCGTACCGCAATATTTTCTCGTAACTTTTCCAGACTTTTCCCGCCAGACGATATCTGTCTGTCTGATCTGCAGAATCTTTGCCATAAATACAGATATAGATCTTTTGAATCGCTGACTGATTAAATAATTCTGTGTCTTTTTTCCTCCAGTCCATCAGAGCGTTTCCGATCGAGGCAAGCGCGATACGAACTGCTGTTTCATATGGAAATTCGTAATTTCCGGAACTGACGATCGGTATCGCAATCGTTTGGATATCCGGATGTTCCATAATAGCTGTTACGATATGCCGATAGCAGGACTCCAGATTCTGCATGCAGGAGCTGCTGCAATAAGCAGTCGCCTTTCTGGAAAGTCCTTTGTCGCGAATCCCGTCGTATTTTGTTCCTACTACATGTATTACATATTTGCAAAAATAATGTCCGGGTTCTCCGCCTTTCGTCACAACTGCCTCTCCTCTTCTACAGCGAATCGCGGCATCCGGCAGCCCCTGTATTTTATCTGTCTCTTCTTTGATAATAGAGTTAAATGTCTTGGAAACCGGATGCAGTATCTCGTCTATTCTTTTATGCAGCGATTGGTCTACACTTGGTTCATTGCTTCCCATAAGCGTAGGATTTGCAGCATTTACCACCGCATCGATATGTTCACGCTCTACGAATGATACAATTTCTTCGGTTACCAACTGTATCAGATCTGATACACATTTTTCATTTGGAATCATAATGATTTCTCCTATGCATTTTCTAACAATGTGATGATATCTGTTACTGTCATTGTATCGTGCTATGATTGTGATAGTTTAACTACAGATTAACACACTTACAGTTATTTATCAATGCATATGACATCATTTTTTATTTGGAGAATTTTTCTTTTTTGGCAGACGGAGTTAACTTCCTGTCATAATTCATATATCTGTTAGCTGCAAACAGAAACGTTAATTATAACCACTATCACCAAAACTATAATCTGTTAACATAAAGCACAGATTTCTATCATCCCCCTCTGCCTCTATTAAAGGTGCATCTGTACTCATCTCAAACATATTAAATCCAGGATCTAATTCCACTTCCATTGAGCAAATCGTCTCTTCTGGATAAATTTGAAACAGATTTTCATTTTTTCCCTTCACAGACAATGTATAATTTCCTTCAGGCCAATATGACTGAACTTTAAATGTTAAATTTACTTTCTGCTGATCTTCTGCCCAGCTATATATTCTAAACTGGCTCTTTTGATCAACCCATCGCCACATGAATTCAGCATTTTCTTCCTGATCATACACACCATCGACAAATTCAAGCGAACAATAATCCGTCGCGATCGCGTGTTGTTTTGCAAAATCTTTTAAAGAAAAATATACTTTATCCTCAAGAGAACTTTTCACTGGCTCACACTTTAACGCAAATCTGAGTCCATTTTCTAATTTATTCAAATCCTCCTTTAAATATCCATCTCTATTAATATAAATACCCTTATATCCCATCCTTGCTGCAGTTAATGCCATTTCAAATGCAGAAAGATTTTCTGTCTCTAACTCATCTAATAAATTACTTCCATTCCTTCCTTTATAAACCCCATAAGACCATTTTAAATGATCAGAGTATAAATAACCAATCATATGCGCATAATCGCCCATATACACAATATTTCCATTTTCCGGATACTTCATTAGAGGCAATTGTAAAATCATACCTTCTTCTTCCATCTCTTCTATTTTTTCGATAAATTTCTGATCACTATTCACCAATGTAATAATTTTCTCTTTATTGACATAACTTTTTTGTGTGCAATCAAATATCCCGACTATAAAAATACACCCCAACAATAAATATAAATATTTACTACAGGATATTTTTTCTTGTATAAAATTACTTAGCAGCACCCCCATACAGATGCAGGAAAAAAATGCTATAAAAATTGAAATTCTGTTTCCTGCACGAAGCATTGAGAAAAATACCCCCTGAATGGATATAGCACCTCCAACTGTCGCATATAAAAGCGCTGCCAGATTTAAACAGCTCACTTCATGAAGATATGATTTCTTATGCACTCTGTCCTTCTTCCAAATATATAGCAGCAGTACGAGAAATCCTATTGTAAAAATTAGCCCTAAAGAGACCATATCGTTTTCATTAACTACATAGTTCTTATTATATTGTCTTTTAAAATCAGCAAGAAAATCAATTCTATGATTTGTTATCGGCATAATTAGCTGTGCGAACTTAAGACCGTACAAATCTATTTCCCCGATCGCACGAATAATTCCTTCTGGATTTTCTCCAAATTTTAATTTATAAACAATCGTTGGTATATATCCAATAACAACAGAACCTGTAATTATTACAATACTAAGAAGCGGTTCCATCAAACGCTGAATCTTTTTTTCATTTATCAATATATATACAGCTGCAACACAGATAAAAAAACATGTAAAAAAGGCATAATATAAACCTCCAATTCCAATAATAATCATTGCCATAAGATACTTTATATTATTCCAGTTTAAATAATTTCTGCTTTTACTTAAAATATTCCCCTGCATGTGCTGTACAATATAATATACTGCAATTGGAACAGGCAGGTAAAGCGATAATGAATAGTGTGCTTCTCCTCGCAAAAAATGATATGGCAGACATGAATATAGTATAGACAAAATAACTGCGACTCTTCTGTCAATTCCGAGTTTTTTTAAAACCGCCAGCGATACACATGAAATGATAACAAACCCTGATAAATAACTGAAATTTGTTACGAATATCCAATTAGATGAAATTATTGTTACTGCCTTTTTTACATAATTGGGCAGATATGTACTCTGAGCTCCATCATACGCAGCATACCCGAATGGAGCTCCCAGACGATCCGATTCGAAAAAAAGTTTATCTTCCGTAATCATCATCTTTGATGCCGCCAGTCCTGTAAGTCCATCACCCCCATAAACAAATGGAACTTTAAATATATTTATTTCCCATAATTGATATACAAAAATGAGAACCATTATAGTGAATGCTACTGCTATTATATAATCATAATATGATAGCATTTTACATTGCATCAGCTTACTTTTCATTATCACAATCCTCTCACTTCTGGCAAAAGTAAATTAAAATCTTATACAATCGAACCTTTTACGCTTTGTTTCCTAATTACGAAAATATGATGAATTCAAAAAAACACATCGATGGCCAGAAAATTTTTCTACAGAAATAAGGAAAGGAAACACAAACTGCGACAAAAATCCTTTACCAAAGACCGCCAGTTGCAATGTAACGCAAGCTATTAAGTGGCCAGTCATAAACAATCTTTAATTCTGAACATTTCTCTTCAAAAATTTTCCGATCCCGTTTTAATAAAATATAACTTAGCGCCTGATTTGCTCCCGACATTGCTCTGGAAGATTCAAAACCCCATATTTTAACAGATTCATCATAATTTTCAGGATGCAGATACTTATAAAAATTTACCTATCGGACTCCAATACAGTTCAACAATAACACCCCCTTAGATTCACTTAAAAGCCTATGTTTGTATACTCTTATCAAAAAAATGTCGGCTTTTATGATAAAAGTATACAAAACACTCTGAAAACCGCTATTCTCATTATGTACCAGTAACCCTGTCCCTTGAAACAAATTTCTTGCACTTTCAGGACAAAACAATTCATCCGGATCAACCTGCATTGCTTTTGGATAATCAATCAAAACAGCTCGCAATAAAACACTAAACCCGAAGCAAAGTACAATTTTTATCCGGTTCTTACTTCCTGATTGTCAGCCTAAAAAACTCTTAATCTTTTTCATCATTAACATATATCCTTTCTCTCAACCGGCGACTTATCACTTCCCAATCAAATTCCTTTTCCACATATTCTCTTGCATACTTTACTTTTTCTTTCATTTGATTCAAAGAAAATTTAAGAATCATATCGGACATATCTTTTATATCACAAACTATAAAACTATCTTCATTATCAATCCCCCTGATGCCAAATTTCGTAGTAATAACCGGCAAACCAACTGCCATATAATCAAACATCTTTAAATTTGTCCCTGAACCGGATATTACCGGATTCAGTGCAAAATCTGCCGTTTTTAACACATTCACTTTCACGGTATCACTTACTACCCCCAACAGTCCTACATTATCTGGCAATTTTTTTCCTCTAAAATATTCGCACTGACTACCCATTAATAAAAAAATAACTTTGGGACATTTTTTAGCTATTTCGAATATTTTTTCACAGGCTTCCAGATTTGGCTGATGCCAGCTTCCCATGAACACTCCGATTGTATTTTTTTCCAAACCGGCGCTCTTTTTATGCATCATCCGCTCATCCACACTCGTAAACGGCACTTTATTGCAGTCTGTTCCATTCGCAATCACAGTCATTTTTTCAACCGGCACACAATAAAGCTCACCAAGTTTTATCTGATCTTCTTTCGAACAGGTAAGGATCATTTTGCTTCTCTCACAACATTCTTTCTCTGCTTTTCGAATCTTTTCAATCAGATAGTTTTTTATTTTACTTTTGGGCAGCATTTGTTCCTTGATTAAGACCTCCACATCCTGCGCCTCATAGATAAACGGACGCCCATTTAAATACTTATTTACACAATCGTACAAATAAGGATGGGATATTATAACCAGGCTGCTCTGTTCGATGGATTCCTTTAGCTTTTTCTCGTATTCTGGCGTATATGCGGACATTGTCATCATTGCAATATCTCCAGCCGGAATTCCGGCCTTTTTTTCCAGATCCCACTCTGCTTCCTGATGCCTTCTTGTTTTTGTTATGCGAATTTCTTTTAGGTTTTCCGAGATATACCCTTCGTATCCTTTCTGATCCGCATTTGTCACTGATATAATGTTTATCTCATTCTCTTTTGCCAGATATTTACATAAATAATAGATTCGGGTCTGCCCGCCCCCTTTTGGCGGATAAACAGGGAATGTGGTTACAACCGTTATTCTGTTTTTTTGCATCTTATTGTTGGCTCTGACATTCCCGTGCCCCTGGTGTTCTTCCACTGTTTTACTTGGAATCTGGCCCAGCAATTTTTCCACTGCATGTTTCCATGTAATGTTCTTTACCTTTTCACAGGCATTCTCACCCATTCGTTTTGCTTCCTGGGGATGCGCAACAAAATAATTAATCTTGTCCGCTATAGCCTTTTCCTGAAACTTCACTACAAAACCTGTCTCTCCATCGACGACAAATTCGGTCGGACCCCCTGCGTCAGTCGTTGTAATTACCGGTTTTTTATGGAGCATTGCTTCAATTGTAATTAACCCATAATCTTCATCATATGGAAAATAAGGAACTACCAGACTATCTGCATAATAATCTTCCAGCGTTTCCTCATCTACAAATCCGGTAAAGTGAATTCTGGAATCTTTTGCGGCTAATTTTTTCCATTCCTCCTGTTGTGGTCCGGTACCTGCAATATACAGCGAGACATCTCCACGCACATATTTCATCGCCCGGATCAGCATGTCAAATCTTTTCGGTGCGTCCAGTCTGCTGGCCACAAATATATACTTTGTATCTCCGGTCTTTCGTTTCTTTAAAATAGCAGGAGGATATATTACATCCACCTGCGCATTTGCAGGAAAATATTCTCTTCTTTTCTTTACCGTTTCAGAGATAGCTACAATACGTTTCATGCCATCCTGAGACAGTGCGGCAGCATCCAGATAATGAACAATCTCTCTGATAAATGCGCCCGGAAATGAAAAATACCTGTCCGGAACATTCTTCTTTTTTAATTCTGACATTAAAGTAAAAAAGCGATTCAAATCATCCATTTTCTTATGATGTTCCATATAATCCAGTATCTGATTCACATGCGCATTTTTCCTGTCTGTCTGATCCGGTAAATGATTAAAATTATATGTATCATATAATCCACGCAAAGTATGCAACATATAACAAATGCAGTTTCTATGACGAACCATCCAGGACGGATATTTGGAAGAAATAACCAGATCAAACTGATCCAGATTTAATTTATAAAAATCGTAGTAGGACTGAATTAAATCCCAGAATTCAAATTCTCTGGAAGGTAGTTTGATCAGCTCCGCCTGATGCTCTGTTTCCTTATTTATCGCCTCACATAACCCCCATAAAAAATTCTCGGCTCCCCCGATTGTAAATGGCACCGGACTCGGACCAACAACTGCTATTTTCATACCATATATCCTTCCCTGATTTTATCAATTCCTATATCAATGAAATACCATCAAGCACAATATCCCAATGAGCGTCACAGACCTGCCATGGAATATCCGTTCACAATTTAAACATCCATTTGCCGAAAAAGTATCTGATTAATCTTTTCATTCTTTGTTCCATTTTCAGGAATCAAAAATACATTCGCTGTTCCTGTATCTGTTTTCGTAAATTTTCTATTATCAAAATCATAAAAAAAGATTCCATAATCCGGAAGCAGCGCTTTTATTTCTTCTTTTTCAAAACCTTTCTCTATTAATATGACAGGCTGATAATTCTCAATCACATTTTTAAGTCCCATAATAGAATCTCTCTCATATCCCTGCGTATCTATTTTTATAAAATAAGTCTCAATTGCATTATTTTCAAACGTAATTGTTTCAAATTTCAACTTCTCTAATTCTATTTTTATGCCTCTCTTATGCAGCGACGACATGATTCGTCTTTTTGACTCTTCAGAATCTGCTTCTTCTTTAAAAAAACTCCCTTCCTGTGTAAAATATATATCATTATATCTGGGAATATAAAATACTGCCGTTTCATTCTTTGCTCCTACTCCGCATAAATAATAGTCCATTCTGCCATTTAGTATCTTTTTTACAATCTCCAGATTGGGCCCCAGCAGTTTATCCAGCTCATAGCAAATGATTTTTATCGTTGGATGCACCGCCGCCACACTGCAGGCGCTTTGTCCGATATTTGCCCCGATGTCTAAAAAATATCCCGGAATTTCCATCTCTGCAAACAACTTTAAAAAACGATAATCCACGTCATGTACAAATTTTTTATTAAAACTATCCAGATTAAATAATGTCTGATCTTTATCTACTTTCAGACTATCAACCATTTTTTCCAAATCTCCGCTGACAATCTTCATTTCATGAAAACATATTCCAAGACGACGATAATCATCACTACCAGGAATATCCACATTTGGCTGCAGGTAATCCGAAGTCCTGAAATTAAGCAGCACACTGTCATCTGTCAAATCGATTTCAGCCACCATGCCGAAGCCGTCGTCTTTTTCTGTCGTTACGCTTAAGATTTCTTCCTGTCTGCAACAGTTTATAATCTCCACATTTTTCCCCTTACCCAGTGTAAATTCAAATCTGGCTGTCTTATTTCTGGCGTTACGAACCAGAATGAAGACATTGTCGCTCCCCCAGATATGATACCTCTCATCCGCATAAAATCCAGCCAGCAGCTCTATCTCTTTATCTTTCTTCATCCAAATACCATCCTCTGCTTATTATTTCATTGCAACAACCGCATAATTCTCACTTCCAAACAAAATGTCGGACAGCAGATTAATACCATCGTTAAATTCACTTAAATTGCCGTCCGTATCCATATTCAGCAGCGGCAGCCGATAACCACATTTACTTTTATCTGGAAAAACGATTTCTACTTTTCGAAATCCCTCTCTTTTTAATATGTACTCCATCATCTTTGGATGCACCGGTTTTTGGTGTGACGGATCTACATAAAATGCATTTCTATAAATAGATAAGCACATTGGATTTGGCGTTTCCAGAATCAGGCATCCGTCGCATTCCAATTTCTCATAAGCGAGATGACACAAACTAAGTAACTGTTCTGTTTGCAAATGTTCAATCAGCTGTCCTGCAAAAATTCCTCCCACGCTGTTCGCTTTTTGTGTGCACAAATATGTTATGGCATCATCACAGGTTACTTTCAGTTTTTTTGCCTGACAAAAGGCCACAAATTCCTCATAATTATCAACTCCCAGACACGGAATTTCATTTTCCTGCAGTAGTTCAAGAAATTCTCCTCTTCCGCAACCCAGATCAAGGACAAATTTCTTATCTTTAAAATACGGAATATAGATCGCTTCAGCTTCTTTTATCTCCTTCCTGCTTCCCCGAAAATGATTTTCAAAGTCAAAATAATCGATTCCTGAATATACATTTATATTCTCTGTCTGAATTGGTATCTCATCGGATTCATCATGATTCAGGAACTGCTCACGCTGTAATCTGGCATTTCTGAATAGCTGCATTTCTTCCTGTGTATGCCTGCGTTCTGTTTCTTTCTTATACGCTTCATATTCTGTTCTGTATACTTCATAAGTGCGTTTGACCTCGTTTAAGATTACACCTTTATTTGATTCTGATTCTTTTTCAACTTCTTTCAGCTGTTTTTTTACATTCTCCAGCTGAACCTGTAACTCTTCTATCTGTTGTTTATTGGAACTGTCGTTCTGACACAAATTATATATGCTGTTTACTGCGGCTGTTGTATTTGCATTAAACATACACTGCTCTTCGACAATCGGCTGCATCATGGAGCGGCAGGCTTTGCGAATCACACGTTTGACAAAGATAATGAGACTTCGTAAATGTCTCCTGTAACATATGATTTCCCGATCAAATGATATCTGATATGTCTGATTCATCTGTTCCTTCCAGTGTGTTAATTCATCCATACCTGTGGTGTCTGTTCCCACATCTGCTATCTGAGGATTGTCCTTTAGAAATATATGAAGAACTTCATCGACAGTTTTTTCTCCATCCAGTCCGCTTTCTTGTCCGTTCGTTTCAATTTGTCTGATTATTTCATTTATTTTTTCTTTCGATGCACTCATTTTTTCGTCAGCTCCTTCACGACATGATCCCATGAAATATCCATTTCTGATAAATGCTTTTTCGCTTCTTTTCCCATTTCTTTCGCCAGCATATTTTGATCTGCAAGTGCGTCTATTTTTTCTGCAATATTCTTTGCATCCGGCTGCACCACATATCCTGTTTTCTGATCCTGGACAAATTCCAAAGGTCCGCCGCT
>OFHA01002353.1_pt1 | contig 11223 bp, 8 predicted proteins | sample 1521891 | NCBI WGS metagenome assembly OFHA01 (sample SAMEA3504089, study PRJEB24116) | mouse gut metagenome | biome: mouse gut; feature: mouse-associated habitat; material: faeces | place: Denmark | collected 2011 | reverse complement strand
CAAACTCGCCGCGGTACTTGGAACCTGCCACCATCCCGGAAAGATCAAGTGTAATGACCCGTTTGTCCGCTACCGTATCCGGCACCAAACCTGTCACAATACGCTGCGCTAAGCCCTCCACAACAGCGGTTTTGCCGACGCCCGGTTCTCCAATCAGGCAGGGATTGTTTTTTCCGCGCCTGCTTAAAATCTGGATAACGCGCTGAATCTCATCATCCCTTCCAATCACCGGATCGAGTTTTCTGTCCCTGGCAAGCGCCGTCAAATCCCTGGCATATTGATCCAACATGGGGGTGCTTCCGGCATTTTTGCGTTTGCTGGGTTTACCGTTTTGGAAATCCTCCCGGTAAAGATTGCCGTCTTCTCCCATTGCAACCAGTGTGTCCACATAAAGCTTCTGTATATTAACGCTCAGGGTATTCATCAGGCGGGACGCCGCGCACTCTGTTTCTTTGATCATCGCAATCAAAAGGTGCTCCGTACCAATCTCCCTGCTGGAAAAACGATCCGATTCCCGTTCTGCGTTTTCGAGTATCTGTTCCGCCCTTGGCGTCCATCCGTCCGCCTCCGCTACCGCCGTCTGCCCCGACGGCGCAATTAAACTTTCGATCAGTTCCAGAAGCGGTTCTGTAAATACTTTATTGTCCATCAGGACCCTGGCAGCGACGCCTGTTCCCTCTTTCAGCAGGCCAAGCAGCAAATGCTCCGTCCCAATATAATTATGATGCATCGCTTTCGATGCTTTTTCCGCCAGCTTTAACGCCTTTAGCGCCTTATTTGTAAATGATTTCTGCATATCTCCACCTTAATTGTTTATTCATTTAAATCCAGAAATTCGATATCGTCATCTTCTTCGTGCCCCACAGACAGCGGATTATAATTTCGTTCCGGTTCTGTTTTACGAATCCTGGCAGATTTGTCCCGTTTGGGCTTTCTGCTCAAAAGATTTGGTTCCTCTTCAAATTCATCTATTATTTCCCTGTCGTCGCCGTCATAAAATTCCGCGTCTTCTTCGTCGTAATCCGTAATACGGGATACTCTCTTTGGAACGCTTGGTTTGGCCGCGGTTTTTCTCTTTTTCCTGGCTTTCTTACGTTTTCTTTCCGGCGGCTCCTCCCGGTACGGGTCGTCGTCCATCCCAAGTTCCCTGATTTTCAGAAGTAGGTTGATTACCACAATCAAAAGCACAACCAGCCCAAAGATCATGCCTCCAATCAGCCTCCTGTCCTTCGTGCGTACTTTGTCGTAACGATCATCCAACTCATTGTAGGACTTTAAAAGCATATCATAATCTTTGCCGTTGTCTGCAGGGGCTATAGCCTCCGCATTAAACCTCTGGTACGTTTCCTGCCTGACGTCATACTGATACCACCCCGGTGTTCCGGTATCGTCCATCCCGTAAAAAATATAGAAATCCGATCCTGCGCTGTAGGCCGCTTCTTCTTCCGGATTGTCAAATTTGACGATTTCCTTATCGGACGGCCCGCTGTACTGGAATGCGGAAACCGCCGACCAGCCTCCGATTTCCAAGGTAGCCTCTTCGTAGCGCTCCGGCGGGACAACGCCGTTTGGCACAACCATCAGGATAATATAATGCTCCCCGCTTGTTAAGCGTACGTACGGATAAAATTTATCCCGATCCGCATCATATACGAAAAAGCTGCTTTCATTGGCATCGTTTACCAGATAATACATGCCCAGATGCCCATGGTCAAAAGAAATGCCTTTGTGCGGCGCGCCCTTATATTCAAAATCCGCCTTGGAAAATCCTTCCGGTATATCTTCGTCTTTAAATTCGTCCGATATTTTATAACTTACCCCATCTATTACGATAGCGTCTGCGCCCGCGCTTACCGGCGCAGTTTCTCCTGTTTCCTCCGTATCTTCGGGCTTATCCGCAGAGTCTTCTGACGGCGCCTTTTCGTTCGGGGACGTATCGGACGGGGCGCCCTCCCCTTTTGTAACGGTAATTTTATAGGCGGCTTTTGTCCCGTTTTCCGCCTTTACCATAATTGTTATAACATTTTTGCCTGTCTGCAGATCCTTGTTCCCGGTAATGGATTCCACAGCGGCTTTGCTGTTGGAAGTAACCGGGGTAACGGTAATTTCACTGACATCCCCGCCTACCTGCGCAGTATACTCCGTAACGCTGCCTTTAAATGCAGGGGACAGCGAGCCGGGGGATATGGAAAGGGACGACAGCGAGTTGTCTCCGGATTTTGCCGCGTCTACATCCGTATCCGTATCTAACGGCGTATCAGAGGATCCCCCGGTAACCGTAATATGCGTCCCGGCAGCCGTAAGGGTTGCCCCTTCCGCTTTTACATATGCGTCGCCGGACGATATGGCTTTGAATTTGACGGAAACGTCTTCCCCTTTGACTTTCACTGTTCCGTTACCGTAAGCCGCATCGGTGTCTGAACTGCTGATAAATTCAAGCAAAGACGTATCATACGTAATACTCATATCGGCAACTACGGCCTCGTTTGCCGCATTTGCTGCGTACACGGTAACCGTGACGGTTTCTCCGGCCTTTACCGTACCGCTCGATACGGCAAGTGAAATCGTTCCTGCGGCATATACCGGCAATGTTGTAAAAAACAAAAGCAGAAAGCTTGCGCAAAATGACAGCAGCAGTTTTATTTTATTGTTCATTATTTCCTCCATTCCGCACACAGGCTGTAAATCGTGTGCATGTCATGTAATAGGAATATTTTATCCCATCCGTCATTAAAAATCCCTTTAACAGCATTATTATAGGGAATGTATGAAAACACGTCAACTAATTTATGGAAAATTTGCCGCAGACAACCCTAAAACAGCGGAGCGGGTTCTTCTACAATCCCTCTTTTGGGTTTACCGCAGCCGAACAGTAATTTATAAACCTGCCCGCTTCCTTCCATGCCAGTACGGATTCCGGCATAAGCTGCATTGCCATCTGAAACACATGGAACATTCCCTCATAAATACTCAGACGGACTTTTACGCCCTGCTCCCTGGCCTTTGCGGCTACGCTGACCGAATCCGAGAGCAGCATCTCGTAAGAGCCGACCTGAATCAGCATGGGCGGAAACTCCCTGAAATCGCCGAACAGAGGGGAGATATAAGCATCCATCGGATCGTGGTCCCCCACATAATCCTTATTGAAAATCAGGCTGTCCCTCGTCTTTCCAAACAGAGGATCTTTTTCAAAGTTTGTTTCATACGATTCCCCGCCAGCCGTCAGATCAGTCCACGGCGACATCGCCACAATTCCGCAGGGAAGCTGCATTCCCCTGTCTTTGAGGTAATGGCAGAGCGCCATTGCCAGCCCTCCTCCCGCAGAATCTCCCGCCAGAATAATCTGTTCGGCAAACCAGCCCTGGGAAATGAGGTACGCATACGCCTCATAGGCGTCCAGAAGCGCCGCCGGATAAGGATTTTCCGGCGCCACGCGGTAATCAATGGTCAGCACGCTCATACCGTGGCTGACTTCATTGTAAAGTCCCGCGAACATCCGGTAGGCATTGCGCATCGCCCCGACATAGCCTCCCCCGTGCAGCTGAAGGATGATTTTGTCCGTACTGGCCCCTTCTTTTGATTCCAGAAGCTCCATTGTAAAATTCTCCAGCTCTGTGACAGTCAGCGTAAAACAGGCCGGACATTTCCAGGGGGGCTCTGTCTCCCCGCTTTTTTTCCGCAGTTCCCCGCTTTTTATTCTTTTTCCGATCAGGTGATCATTTGTCACGCGGGCGATCATGTCACGCATGAACTTTCCGCTGATACTTGGCTCACTCTCCCGCATTGTGCTTTCGTGCCTCCGTTTTTTCTGAATCTGTGCCGCCGCATTCCCCGACAGCGCCTCCCGCCTGTCCGCATCCCCTCGTCTGTACAGTCAGCGTGATCCCCCTGCGAAGATCTGTCTTCTACCGGATATGGAATCTCCGCTTCAGTTCCAGCCTTGCCCGGCGGTCGCCGATAATCACGGCCCCCAGAAACAGGAAAGCCGAGAACACCAGCGGAAAAAAGGCAAAATACGGCTGTGTCGCAAGCTCCGCCAGATACAGCCCCATCGGCACAAGACTGAACAGAATCATCAGAATCTGCCACATCAGATAGCTCTGCCAGTTCCTGCGGTTGGTGATCATCAGAATGATAATTCCTGTATCCGTCAGGATAATCCCGGAAGGCAGCGCGTAATTGACCGACCAGCCCCGGTATCCCGACACAAAATCGATCGCGATCACCATCAGCACCGCGATCAGCGTCAGTATGATAATCTTGCTCTTATAACCTGATTTCCCCAGAATCGCAAAGCGGATCAGCATATAGACATACAAAAGCGACAGCCCGGTGATCGCGCTCCACCAGGTCTGCGATTCGGTGAGGGCATTGACCGCGATCAGCGCCGCTTCCGTGAGAATCGCACAGAAGAGATAGATCCGCCCGATCAGCGCCATCCGCCTCGTCATCACCCTGACATCCGGATACATATTTTCCACTTCCACCGTCTTCTCCAGAACCGAATCACAGAGCGGACAGCGCTCCGTCTCATCCAGCACCTCGATTTTACAATTTCTGCACTTACTCATAATTCACCCCGTTACTCTCCACCTCAACGTGTATCCCGTCCGCCGCAACCTTGCGGAAAAACCCACGCTGTACCGACGGATCCACCAGGTCATAGCTGAAACTGAACACCAGCGTGTCCCCGTAGGAACAGATATTTCCCTTTATGTGCTGCCCCTTTGACATCGCCAGAAAAGAGTGAAACATCTCCACATACGGACGGTATTCCTCCGCCACCGTGATATTCCCGATATTGGTCACAGTCGTCGTGTTCGCCAGCGCCGACGTCGTGTAAATGTAGCGCATAGCGATATTTTTCAGAAAAAGCGGCACCGCGCGGGCAATCAGGAGCTTCTCGTTGGAGACATTGTAGGAAAACAGCTCTTCAAGATGTTCCCTGTTAATCTGACTGCGCAGACTCTCCCGCACTTCCCCGAGCACTTCCTCAAATGTGTAGACATCTTTCACCGGATGAAATTCCGCGGAAACCATGACAAAAAAATTTTTTGTGGTGATGGAATTAAAATACGGGCGCAGATTGACGGGAACCGCGACCCGGACCGGACGCTCCGATGCCATTCCGTGAATGCACTCCGTGTAAACACTCCAGATAAAGACCCCGACAAGGTACTCATTGATGCTGACGTCATACGAACGGCAGACTTTCTTCAGCTCCGGTATCTTCATGTAGCCGTGCATAACCCCGAACTCTCCGGGCCGGAGCTTCTCCCCCCTGATCAGGTAGGCCTTTTTCGTCTGATAGCCTCTCGCATGGCTCCTCTTGTAATTTTTAAGAAAACTGTCCTCCCGGTTCAGCGACGTGTCGCTGCTCAGGGAGTCTCCCACCTGGCTGGCCAGCTGCGGGTGCGCCAGGCGCAGATACTGATAGGTCAGCTCCTTTAAAAAACTGATTCCCCCCATGCCGTCCGTCAGCACATGAAACACCTCGAGGTTAATGCGGTACTTATAGTACGTCACGCGGAACATGTAGCTCCTGTTTTTATTCTGATGGATAAACCGGCACGGAAAAACCGTTTCGCTGCGAACCCGCGGGGCGGGCTTGCCATTTTCCTCAAAGTAATACCAGAATACCCCCTGTCTTAAACGCAGGTTGAAACCGTCAAACTTGGGAAGTACAATATCCAGCGCTTCCTGAAGCAGCTTCTGGTCAATCAGCTCCGTCAGCGTGACGCTGATACGGTAGACATTGCTCATGCTCTCCCCGGCGATCACCGGGAAAAGGTGAGCGGTATTGTCCAGCCGGTCCCAGCGGATATCTCTTTTTACCACTCTTCCTTTTCTTCTGCCGTTTTCTGTCTCCGGTACTTCGCTGACCGGTTTATCGGATTTTTTCTTTTTCATGTCATGATTCCTGCGCGCCGTCTGCCGGCGCTCATCTCCCCTTCATCAATATGAGGCCTGTTCCTGTCCTGTCAGTACTGTGGTTCTTCCCTGATTATAAAATAAGATGTGCCGAATTACAATGCGTCAGAAGAAATAATATGATTCAGAAAATGCAGATTATTTATCTCCAGTGATCTCCAATTTTAACAACAATAATATTATGATTGTCTATGTCATCCCGCCCCCAGCAGAAATAAATTCTCTGATTACTATATTCTGTAAACAACTTCGTATGAGGATTACAGGTAAGTTTTACCCCATGATAGTTAATTTTAAATTCTTTCTCATTTGATCCCTTGCCTGAACAGTAAATCCCATAACCTGCTTTTAAAGAAGAAAAGGCCTCCTCCTCTCTTCTCCCGCACTCAAAATAAATCCGTCTGGCATGATCACACAGAACAACCAGATGTCTGTGAAGTTCATTTTTCACATCCGAAAATCTCCCGAGTTTTTCAATTGAATGAAACGCATTCTCATGAAATACAAGCTCCGGAAAACAATCTTTTATTCTTGAAAGGTATTCATTGTAAGATACCGTCTGTATGATATAAAAACGCTTCACTTTTACGATATCCTTTCCCGAATCATAAACGCAGATCTTTTCTTTTTCCGCTTCCGGAACCTCTCCAGCGAAAGCAAGATATCCTATATTTTCCTGTCCGGCAATTACTTCATATTTTTCTCCTGTAGAGGGTTCTTTCGAAATAATATCCAGCAGATATGCACTCGCGTCACTCTGCTCCTGATCATACAGATATTCAAGTGCCGTTACATCCTGATTATCTTTCTGATCATAAAACTCATGTGGCACAAAGAAGAGATCTTTTTTCTTTATCGCTGTCAGATTATTTTCAAATATCAGCAGACCATCAACCGTAATATTACGGTAGCAGACCGACGGCAATAAATAGAACTTTACTCTGCACATTTTCTCATCTCCAGTAATTTCCGTAAATCCATCCTTTTCTGATCAAAAAAACCTTCCGGCCAGTTCTCCAGTTCTCCATTCTCCAGTGTCGCAATATTCCTGTAAACACTTTCCTGATAATTTTTGCTAAAGAAAATTGTTTTCATCAGGTTACATTTTTTCAGACATGCCAGCTGCAGCCGGCATCCATCAATCACATGTTCGCTATGTGTTTCCACAATAATCTGAACTCCACAGGCTGCAACATATGCCAGAAATTTCCCTATAGCAGACTGGCTGTAAGGGTGTAGATGCGCCTCCGGGTTTTCCACGAGCAAAACCGCATTGTCTTTCATACCAGCCAGCAGTGCCTGTACGATAATGGGGAGCACATATGAAATCCCAAACCCTGTCGCCGGAGGCAGATAATAGTCTCCGTCATTCTGAAACTTCAATACTGACATATTTTTTTCTGTATCAACCACACATTGCAGTGATGTACCCGGAATGATCATTTGAAGCCACTCTTCACAGTTCGCAGAAAATCTCGATATAGCCGATATTTTCAACATTTCCGGCAATGAAAAGTCCGGATTTAAGCGCTGTCTTTTATCTGTCTCATGTATGACATATCCGGTATATTCACCGTATACTCCTACATAATCGCTCCTGTCATTATTCATATCATATACGATTCGGGGACCAAGACGCTCCGCATTCAGATAATAAATATCCCCCCTGAGAATCGACTCATGTGCTTCCAGAGCCAGCAGCATCTCATCATAATTGCACAATTTAAAAGATGTTTCATCAGGATCATCCAATCTGTAAACAACATTATATACATCTGACCCGCAATCCGACATACGAAGGCAAATCTTCATCTCCTGCCCTTCAAAATTTTCTGATATAATGTTTGCCGGCAAACCAAGATTCACACCGCCAACATTACTGGTCTTTACACATTTTCTGTCAAGCTCCTGATAACTTCTGACAGCAAGGAGAATCGCCTGGATAACGCTTGACTTTCCTGCCGCATTCCCTCCCGTCAGAATTGTAATATTATTTAAATCTTCCCTGAACATTCTGTGACATTTGAAGTTCTCCAGTTCTATCCGTTGAATCATCCACTCACCCCCTCTTCCAGCACGCTGCGCGAATAATAAAAATTACATCCAACCTTGCTTTTATCTCCTGTTGCGGCTGTTATCGCATTGACATATTCCGGGTTTTCCAGGGTTTTTGCAAGCACATGGAGAATATGTTCCCTGTATTTTCGCAAATCCAGGCTGTCGTATCTGTGTTCCATAATAATGACCGAAAACGAAGTAAACAGTGATTTATTTATATAGTCTCTTGAAAATAATTGTATTTCATCGTCCCGTATTCTGATTTTAGCAAAACAAAATGCTCCAAATGCGTTATGGCAACGCCTCATTGCCTCATCAAACTTCCAGTAAAGTTCTGTAAGCTCCTGTTTATCCAGCAAACGCAGTTTTTCTACTGCATCATCCAGCATCATTGCAACACTGCTGTACTCATTCACAAGTTCATTTTTTTCATAATCATACAGCCGGCTGAACGCATAAAATCTTAGTACTAGTTCCTGGGCATCCATGCGTTCATCCCTTACCAGTCTCCGGGTTGCCATTAAGAAATTACTGTTTTCCGTACTTTTCTTTAAAAACTCCCTGACAGATGGTTTACAAACGGCATTTCGCATCTCCTGTGGATTCAGTTTCATCCCACCGGTATTTATGCGCCTGAAAATATCATAAATCACCTCTTTGGGTGAACGCGCATCCAGAATGTTTACGGCTATCTGTGTCCGATAGATTCTCTGCTGGTATCTGAGATCAATATCTTTAAAGAACTTCCTGTCACATGTATCTCTCAGATATTCAAGGCCTGTCAGTCGAAATTGATTATTCACAAACTCATGTATTGTCGCCAGTCTCTGCTGACCATCGATAACCTGAAATCTTGTATCCTCATTTTCATAAAAATAAAAAGCCGGAATTGGAATTCTGAGCATCAGTGATTCAATCAGCAGCGATTTTTTCTTTTTATCCTTCCATACTCTGTTTCTCTCATATCCGGGATTCAGTTCCATCAAACCTGCATCTATCAGCTCCATAATATATTTCAGAGACAGCATCTGCTGATCAATTCTTATTTTATCTGCGTTAAAAGGTACTTCACCCGTATCACCTTCATCATTTGATTCCACGGACTCAGGCTCGTATTCCAGACCGGCAAATTCCGATTCAGCCTTCTGCAGAACATCCTCCAATTCAATTTTTCTCTTCTCCATACACTCCTCATTTCTGCGCTGTATTATATACCGGCAAAACCTTTCATTCAGCTCCATAAACAGTATATAAAATTAAAGAAATCATATCACATGCCACAATATTTTTCAATTCAACGATAAAAACAGTCCCCGTATCTGTCTTCCCCACAGATACGGGAACTGTCTTTCACTTTCTGTGTTAACTATTCGCGGTGCATTGAGAAACTATTCATATCGTAATTTCCAAGGTTTTCGTGAATTCCGCGCGCATCCGCCTGTGCGATCAGCGCGTCACGGTTCTTTCTGGATGAGAGCTGATCGTTAAAAGAGCTCGGTCCGCCGACGCAGCCGCCGTCGCAGATCATTCCCTCGACAAAATCTTCGGGCAGCCTCGCCGCCTTTAAGAGGAGAAGCGCTTTCTTACAGTCCGCCGCCCCGTTTGCCCGGCAGATCTTCGCATCGATCTCATGTCCGGATTCCTTTAAGCTCTGAAGCACAGCCGCCGTCACTCCGCCGGAATTTGCAAAGCGCTTGCCGTACACCGACGCAATCTGATCGTCATTTGCACAGGGCTCGAGCGCCACGTTCCTCGCCTTCATAATGGCGCGGATCTCACTGTAGGTCAGGACGTAATCCGCGTTGCCCGGAATCTTCTGATCGGCAACCTCGGACTTCTTTGCCATGCACGGCCCGATAAACACAGTCACGGCATCCGGCTCCTTCGGCTTGATCAGACGGGACACCGCGGTGGACACACAGTCCGCCAGCTCAGGATAGTGCATGCGCACCATATTGACAAAGGCCGGACAGCAGGAAGTCACTTTCTTCTTTCCTTCCTGGTAAGCTTCCGCCCACTCTTCCGCCTCATAAGCCGAGGTCATATCACCGCCGAGGCCGACATCATAAAAGTCGTCAAAGCCCACTTCCTTCATGGCCTTTCTCCAGCTCGCCATTGTGATATCCGGGCCAAACTGTCCCTCCGTCGCAGGCGCCGCCATGGCATACACTTTTCTCCCGGATTTTAACGCCTCCACGACGTCCACAATCCATGTTTTCGTGCCGATCGCCCCGAACGGGCAGCTGTGGATACACTTTCCGCAGCGGATACATTTATCTTTGTCGATGATCGATATCCCGTGCTCATCGTATGTAATTGCATTCACCGGACAGCTGAATTTGCATGGTCTCTTCAGATGCGCGATCGCATTGTAGGGGCAGGCCTGCGCGCATTTTCCACACTCTTTACACCTGGAGGCGTCAATATGAGAGCGCTCCCTTCCCGTCTCGATCGCACCGAATTTGCACGCGTTGATACATGCCTTTCCGATACAGTTCTGACAGTTTTCCGTGACCGTATAGCTGGAAATCGGGCAGTCCTCGCAGGCCGAGCTGATAACCTGAATGATGTTTCCATCATCAACGGCGCCCGGCGCCTTCCCCTCCGCAAGACGCACTCTCTGCCGGATAATTTCTCTTTCTTTGTAGATACAACAACGAAACTGCGGCGTCGGGCCCGGGATCAGTTCCAGCGCGATGTGATCTCTTCTGGCATCCAGTTCCCCGGCAAAAGCCAGCTTTGCGACTTCGTAGAGCACATCATGTTTGATTTTAATCACATTTTCATCAGCATACATCGTGTTTACCTCGCTCTTTTCTCATCGTTAATAAATTAACTATCTCAGCTATTATATATGAAACGCCCGGACGTTTGCAAGGGGATTCGGTGTATTTCTTTGAAAACATAAAAAAGCAGCGGCAGTCTCTTACTCCAGCACCTCTATCTGGCACATCCTCATTGTGTCAAGCGCCGCCCTGTGACTCTCCGGCGTCACACCGGCACAGCAGGACGCCAGAACCCGCACCGGCGCTTCCGGCAGGTACGCTTTCAGCAAAAGAGCATTGGACACCACACAGATATCCGTACACAGTCCGGCAAGCGTGATCCCGACCGGCTCGTCCTTCGCGATCGCGGACAGCTTTTCCGCGAGAAGCAGCGAGCCAAACCCCGGCTTGTCGATAATCTCCGCCTCACCAAGGGCCTCCCTGATCATGGGGCTGATCTCCCATCCCG